>OBUS01000538.1_pt1 | contig 21184 bp, 3 predicted proteins | sample 1475921 | NCBI WGS metagenome assembly OBUS01 (sample SAMEA2579948, study PRJEB22360) | human gut metagenome | reverse complement strand
CCCTCGCCGGCGCCGAATTAGCGAGCAGAAGCTGGATGCGCGTCGGCATGGCTGCCGCTGCCGTTCTTGCCGTTTTGGCAACCATTGCGATCGGCGCTCTGGCCTGGGGCTTTGTCGAAAGCGATTTTTCCATTCTGAATGTCGCCCGCAACTCCAATATTGCGCTCCCGTGGTACTACAAGCTCGCGGCTGTGTGGGGTTCGCACGAAGGCTCGATCCTCTTTTGGGTGACGACGCTCGCGTGGTGGATTTTTGCTGTTGCGCTTTCAGCCCGTCATCTGCCTGAACGCGTGCTGGCGCGCATTCTCGGCACGCTCTTCATCATCACCTTCGGGCTGTACCTCTTTATCCTCACCACTTCGAATCCGTTCCTGCGGCTCTTTCCGCCGGCCGAGGCCGGTGCGGACCTTAATCCGCTGCTGCAGGATCCGGGGATGATCTTCCATCCGCCGCTCCTTTACCTTGGTTATGTGGGCTTTGCCGTTCCTTTTGCTTTTGCCGTAGCGGCACTGCTGGGCGGCCGTCTGGACGTCGCCTGGGCGCGGTGGATGCGCCCGTGGACAACGGCTTCATGGGTGCTCCTGACGCTCGGCATCAGCCTCGGCTCTTACTGGAGCTACTACGAGCTTGGCTGGGGCGGCTGGTGGGCCTGGGATCCGGTGGAAAATGCTTCACTGATGCCGTGGCTGACCGGCACGGCATTGATGCACAGTCTCGCGGTGACCGAGAAGCGGGGAGCCTTCAAGATTTGGACGGTTTTCCTCGCCATTCTGACTTTTTCACTTTCGCTTTTGGGCACGTTCCTCGTGCGTTCGGGCGTACTGACGAGTGTTCATGCTTTTGCATCGGACCCCGCCCGAGGCATGTTCATTCTTATCTTCCTCGTGATTGTGATCGGCGTGTCCTTCCTGCTTTTTGCCTGGCGGGCCGGCTCGGTCGCATCGGCGGCGTCCTTCTCAGGACTGTCGCGCGAATCGCTCCTCATGGGAAACAATCTGCTCCTCGTCGCCGGTATGGCGATCGTGCTCTTAGGCACGCTTTATCCGCTTTTCCTCGATGCAGTCGGAGGCGGCCGCATCACCGTGGGCGGGCCGTACTTTGAGAGCGTCTTCGGCAGCGCGATGGTGCCGCTTGCATTCCTTGTGCCGGTGGGTGCTGTCTGTGCTTGGAAGTCGCAAAGCATTGACCGCATGGGTCGTCTGCTGGGACTGCCGCTTGCTCTAGCGCTTGTTTTGGGACTCCTCACGCCGGTTCTTCTGGGGGCCTGGTCGACCGTGATGGCGCTTGCTGCATTCCTCGCTTATTGGATTGTCTTTGGCGCCGCTGCCGACTGGGTGCGCTACGCCCGTACGGCCCGGGCGCAAAAACGCAGTGTGTTCGGCCAGACGCTTACCTGGTGGGGCATGCATATTGCCCATCTAGGGCTTGCGCTGCTCATTTTCGGCGCGGCTGCCAACGGCATTTATCAGGTCGAGCGAGGGGCGGCTATGCAGCCGGGTCAGACCGTGCAGGTGCGCGACGTTACGCTTCGCTATGACGGCTGGAGCGAATACCGCGGTCCCAATTACACGGCCGCTAAAGGCGTACTGACGATCGTCAATGATCAGGGCAAAGAATTCGAGCAGCTTTTCCCGGAAAAACGCAATTACGACGCCGTGCAGAATATGACGATGACGGAGGCGGCCATTCTTCATCGACTGACCGAAGACATCTACGTGTCGCTTGCTTCGCCTACCCCTGACGGGGAAGGCTGGGTGGTGCGCGCTTATGTGAAGCCTTTTGTGACGCTCATCTGGATCGGTACGCTCTTCATGGCGCTGGGCGGACTCCTCGCAATGGCAACGCGTTCGATCCGAGCGCCTCAGCTGCGGGAAATGGGCAGGCGCGCTGTGGTTTCAGCAGCCGGCACCGCTGCGGCCTGCTGCGTTTTGGCGATGCTTGCTGCGCCGGCATCAAGCTATGCGGCAGAGCCGCTCATGGGATCCGTCACGGCTACCGAAAAATCCAAAGCGGCAGCAGCTTTCCTGGACTCAGCACCCTCACTGGGAACCGTTGAAAATTCGGCCGATGCCTTTGCTAACCTGAAAACGTCTGAAGCCAAGCCCTCAGAGTTTGATCCGGCAGCCAATCCTCGGGTGCACAACATTGCGTCTCAGCTTCGGTGCCTGGTTTGTGCCAACGAAACCATTGCGGAATCGAATGCGCAGCTGGCAGTCGATCTGCGCCGCGAGGTGGCCGAGCAGGTTAAAGCCGGCCGTACAGATGACGAAGTGGTGGCTTTCATGGTCGAGCGCTACGGCGACTATGTTCTCTTTAAGCCGCCCTTTAAGGCCAAGACCTGGCTTTTGTGGCTCGGGCCGATTGCGTTCGTGTTTCTGGCCTTCTGGGGCATGGTGCGCATAGTGCGCATCCGCCGAGAAGATGCGAAAGCCCGCAGGCTTGCAGCATCTGCAGAGTCGCTCGCCTGCGCCAAGGCTTTCCTCAGAGGTGAAGTCGAATATGTCGGCGGCGGCTTTGCTGCCCGGCAAAGTTCTCCCAAGAACGGCGTTCAAACTCGCGGAGCATCAGAATGAAATACGAAGTGATCTTCTGCATTTTTGCGCTCGTCCTGACGGCGGGCGTTGTGGGCGCCTTTGCTTGGGCGCTGCTCGGTCACTCCAAGGGCGGTCGTGCTGAAGAAGCGCGCACGGCTGATAATCTTGCGGGACTTCGCGAAGAGTATGCGCACCTTGTTGAACAGCAAGCGGCCGGCCGTCTGACGCAAGCTGCATTTGCAGAGCGGGAGGAAGAGCTTGCGCTTCGCGTACTCGAGGAGACTGAGGAAACGAAGGATTCCGCTGATCCGTCTCAGGTGCGCAAAGACGCGGACAATGCCCGCACCTCGCTCATTACGACAGCTGCGGTTGCGGTGATGATTCCTGCGACCGCGGCGGGTGCTTATCTTTGGTACGGCGACTTTTCCGCGCTGGATGTGCGTGCTGTCGAACAGGTTCGCTTGGCTTCGCAGGCGGCGAAGTCTGAGCGCGACATGCAGGGCACGATGGCTTCGCTTGAAAAAGCCGTTCAGAGCAACAAGGACAATCTTGAAGCGTGGGAGCTTCTGGCTGAGCAGTACAACGCGACTGGAAACTTAAGTCAGGCGGCGATCGCCTTTGAAAACGTGGTGCGGCTTGCGCCGAAAAACGCCAATGCCTGGGCTGAGCTCGCCGACTTGACCATTGCACTTAATCCGTCTGACCTTCTGAAGGCCGGTGAGATGGCAGAGAAGGCGCTCGCAGTCGATCCTTGGCACCAGAAAGGTTTGATGATCGGTGCGGCAGCGGCCTTTGAACGCGGCGACTATGCTCATGCGGCCGTGCTTTTCGATCGTTTGAGAAAGCAGATCCCGGCAGGCAATGAAGTCCATGACGCGCTGACGCAGCAAATTGAGATGACGCTCGCGGCAGGCGGCCTCAAGGCAATTCCCAAGGATGACGTGGGTGAGAAGCCCGAAACGGACCTGGAGAAGATGATGAAATTAGGCGGCGGCATGCAGCAGGCGCCTGAGCGCGGTCAGGACGGCGTGGGATTGAATCCGCTTAAACGCTGACGCCCTCCATACGAAAAAACAATCAATGCTAAAAAGGCTGGAGCATCGCAAAAGGGTGCGCCGGCCTTCTTTTTGGGATTCCAGTTTGTATTCAAAGGTAAAAAAATAGGTGCTCAAAGGCATTTGAGCCCTAAGAAATGCCCCCAACTCCGACGGCAGCCGTTTGTTAACGCTGATGGGGAAAGCATCTGTTTTGCGCTCGGGCGCCGCAGAAAGTCCGCCAGCTTCTCCAGCCTCGCTCGCTCAGGACCTGGATTCCGCCTTGCGGATATCGCCGCGATGAAGAAGGCTCAAAAAACTCCATCAAGGATGAGGAGGACCAGGCGCAACCTATGGGAATACTCGCGGCAGCTAGGGCGCAGGGTGAACGGTTAGTCGCTCAGGCGAATCAAGGTGTCGCAAAAGTGTTATACAAAATCAACCTAAATCCGTCGTCAGCGCAGATTGAGGAACGCTTCGCAGAAAGAACGCGGTATGTTTACAGAGATCTATTCTTGACTGAAATACTGACGTATACTCAAAATAAATTAAAATGGTTTGGTGGGTCTCCTTAGCCCGTCGTAAGCCTCAGTCTGATGAAAAGGGAGGGCGGACATGAAGAGAAGGAACATCCTCAGGGCAGCGGCCGCAGGCCGATCGCTCGGTGTCTGCGTCTGCACAGCCGGGTTTGTTCTTGGCCCACTTATTGCAGCTGTACCGGCCGTTCAGGCTGCCCCCCTCATGGAAGCCGGACAGGAGAACCAGGCGAGCCGCAATCTCCGGCAGCTTCGCGACGAGGTCGAATGGCGGCGGCTTGAAGGCGAGGTGAATTCGCTTGAGGCGCAGCGTCGTGAAGCTGCGCCTCCCCCTGCGGCTCAGGAGCCGACGGTTCCCGCGGGGGCTTTCCGCTTCCGGCTCGAAGCTGTGACGCACACGCCCTCGGCGATTCTTTCGGACGAGGAGTTCACGCGCGTGACCGCGCCTTTCGTGGGACGCGACGTCGCGATAGCGGATCTGAAGGCAATGCTCGAGGCGGTGAACGCCCTTTACCGTGAAAAGGGCTACGTCGTCTGTGAAGCACGTCTCGCGCCCCAGCGCATCCGGGGCGGCCGGCTGTTGGTAACGCTCGTCGAAGGGCGCACTGGGCGCACGACGGTTTCGGGCGCCGAACATACGAGCGCGGGCTACATCCTCGGCGCTTTCGATCTCAAGCAGGGTGAAGTCGCGAACTACCGCGAGATGAGCGACGCGCTCGTACGCTTCAACATGACGAACGACGTCGAACTTTCGGTGGACATCCGCGCCGGTGAGGCGTCAGGCACCACGGACTATGAAATCCGCACGACGGAGCCGCCCAACTGGAGTGCGTCCTTTTTTGCCGACACGCTGGGTCCCCGCTCGACGGGACGTCCCCGGGCAGGCGTTTCGGTCACAAACCGCAGCGTCTTCGGGCGGCGCGATGCGGCGACGCTCCTCGGCCTCGTAAGCGAAGGGAGCCGAAGCGTCTACGCGAGCTACGGCATGCCGCTCAATTCGATGGGCACGCGCCTCACGGCGAGCGTCTCAATCGGCAGCGTGGACGTGATTGCGGGGCCCTCCGCCGCGGGCGACGTCGAGGGGGACTCTGAATACTATGCCTTGCGGCTGGAGCATCCGGTTTACGTCACCCCGCAGCAGAAGTGGACCCTCTGGGGCGAATGGTCTCGACAGAAGAGCGAGACAGACTTCTTTGCAGTGACGATCAACGACGTGGAGATCGATACCGCCCGGGCGGGCGTCGAGGCGATTGTCTTCGGCAGCCAGTCGGTCTTTTACTTCACGACTGCCGTCGGGCATGGCCGCGTGAAGGAGCGCACCTTCGAGGAGCGCTGGGAGCAGAACATTCTTACGGGGAGCGCCTTTTGGCGGGTGCAGACCGCGCCCGACTGGCGGGTTTCCGTTTCGGGCGCCTGGCAGGCGGTCATCGACGGCGATCCGCTCTCCTCGTCGCAGTACTTTTATCTCGGCCACACGAGCGGCGTGCGCGGGTATGACAACGACGTGCTCTCGGCCGAGGCGGGCGCCTACGTGAACTTCGAGGCCTCCTGGGCGCCTGCGGGTCCCCGCACGGCGCTCTTTGCCTTTCTCGATGCGGGGCGGCTTACAGGGACCTCCTCCTACAGCCGGCGAGAACTCGCTTCCACGGTGCTCGGCGCAACCTGGCCCCTTTGGAAGGGCGCCTCAGTGACGGCAACGGCGGGCTTCCCGCTCATTAGAAATCTCGGTGCAGGCGAGCGCGCGGGCACGGCGCGCTTCGACTTGGCGGTAACGGCGTCCTGGTGACGCACAGGGCCGCGGACGACGGGCGCAGGAACGCCCGGACGAAGAAATGATTGAGGTGATGTATGAACGCGATCTTCAAGGTACTCTGGAACAAGGCCCGCGGACAGTTTGTTGCGACGGATGAAACGAAGACCGCCTTCGGCAAGGGCAAAGTGCGCTCCACGGTCCAAAAGGGCCTTTCGACGCTCCTCCTTTCGGCTCTGGCTGCCGGGAGTGTCTCGGCCGCGGGCGTCGTGAGCGGATGGGGCAGCACCACCGTGACGGCGGACCAAGCGAACAAGGTCCTCAACGTCACGACCTCCAAGTACGTCAACGACGGCAAGACCGGCATCAACAAGTTCAGAGAGTTCACGGTGAATGCGGATCAGATTGCGAATCTGCAGTTCGGCACCAGTCAGCAGCTCCTCAACCTCGTCAATGCAAAGATCGAGATTGACGGCGTCGTGAACGCCGTGAAGAACAATAAGATCGGCGGCGACCTCTATTTCGTCTCCCCGGTCGGCATGGTGGTGGGAACGACGGGCGTCATCAACGCCGGCAGCCTCACGACGACGATCACGACGCAGGATCAGTTCAACACGTGGTCGAACCTTGCCAACGGTGATCAGCCGAGGACTTTCAATGATGCCTTTCTCCAAAACCTCCGCACAGGTGATGGCGTGCCGATCAATCCCGCGGGCGTGATCACCGTGAAGGGCAGCATCAACGCGGGCAACAGCCTCGCACTGCTTGCGGGGAGCGTCCAAATCACTTCGGGCGCGCGCCTCACAACGGGCGTAACCAACTTTCAGGACCTCGTCAATATCCGCGGCGCTGACGGACAGGTGACCACTTCGGCCAACCTCGAAAAGGAACTCGCTTTTGAGACTGATCCCGACACGGGCGACGTGCTTCTGTTCGCACGCGCGGCGGGCGATCTTGCGGCAGACGCTGAAACGCAGACTCCGGAGTCCGGAGAGAAGACGGACGGCAAGGGAACGGCGGTTGCCGCGAGCGTGGTGGTTGAGGAAGGAGCGGTCGTCAAGGCTGCGGGCGACCTCACGGCAAAGGCCTATGCCGGCAACGGCGCTGTAAATCTGCTCGCGGACGATCCGATTCTCTTCAAGTCAAGTGACGGCGAAGGCCGTGATGTTTCGGCTTCCGTCGAACTTTTAGGCACCGTGCGCGCCGAAGGAAAACTGACTGCCGAGGCTCGAGCCTTCAATATTGTTGACCATTCGACGAGTTTCATCGGTAAGGCGCTCGAGACTATCCAGAGCGGATTTGTGCCGATCGATACGGGCACGATCGAATATGTGGATATGTCGGCCGACGCGCGGGTTACGGTAGGCGAAAAGGCCGAAGTGACCGGTGTGAAGGGGCTCACCCTTGAGAGCGAGGCGCACTCCGACCTCAAGGTGGGCGACCAGTCCGGGTTTAAGAACTTCCTCAACTGGGGCAAGGCCGAAGAGATCCCGGTGGTCTCCGCCGCTGCGATGCGCGTGAAGAACACGAGTGCCGTGGAGATCAAGGGGGCGCTTGCAACCGACGGCGAACTGAAACTTGCCGCAGCGGGCGACCTTAAAGTGGATGCCAGCGTGAAGGCGGCTACTTCGGCGACGAAAGCGCCGCAGGCGAGCTTTATCTATGCGGATCTGGACGCGGGAACAACCGTTTCCGTTGCCGACGGCGCGTCGATCAGCGCGGCCGGCACGAGTGCTCTGGGCCCCTCCAAGGTGACCGTAGAGGCTAAGCAGACGAACCGCGTCGAGACGGACGCTGAAACAAATACGCCGCCCACGGGCAACATCGCGCTCGCGGTGAATATCACGAAGTTCAACGCTTCGGCCCAAACGAATCTCGGCGAGGGCTTCACGAGCTCGGGTACGGCAGATGTGCGTGCGACGAACGAGACAGAAACCCTCAAGGTCCGCGCAAAGACCACCGTGGGCGACTACGGCATCCAGATGAAGATCATGGATTTCGGGTCGAACCTCGCCTTCGGCAAGGTGGCTGATTCGCTCGCCGGCGTGTTCGGCACGTCCGCGGGCGGGAGCGCCACAACCGCGAAGTTCCAGCTCGGCGGTGCGGCCGCCTACGTAAAGAACGCCCAGTCGGCGACGGTGACGATCGCACCGAATGTGCAGCTTCAGTCAACAGGAAAGTTCACCGTCGAGGCGAAGTCTGACCTCGCCGACCACCACTACGAGGCGGTGACAAAACAGGTTATCGACAACGAGAAGGGCAATGTCGATAAAGACAAGCAGGGTGCGCTCGCGATTCTCATCAATGAAGCGGGCGACGGCGCCTCCTCGCTCGCAAGCGTGACAGTGGGCGACGGCGCCTCAATCAAGACGAGCAGCTCAGGCGACCTCACGCTTACCGCCGAAGCGCTGATCAACAAGGACCGGTTCGAGTTCCTTAAAAAGGAGCTCATTGACTGCTTCAACGCCTACGCGGCTCATTTCTCCGCAGATGCTTATCAGGAGGAGCTTGCCGCCTTCACGGCCGCTAAGGACAAGATGGTCGAAGCCTTCGATGCGGTGGGCCAAGCAGAGAATTTCACGACCGGCATCACTCAGCTCCAGACCGCCTTTGAAGAATTCTCCAGCACCTTGAAGGCCCTTATGTCGCTTGTGGGTGAAGGTGCGGGAACCGCGTCGGACTTCATCGACTTCGGCATGAGCGTTCTCGATTTCCTCAATCCGGCGAGCTACACCAACGCATTTGTTTCGGCAGGCGGCAAGACGTACAAGGCGCAGGCCGATAATCCCTTCTCCGTGGCGGGTTCGCTCGCGGTGCTCGATCAGACGACAAAGAGCGCAGTTGAAGTGGGCGCGGGTGCGGCCCTCGAGTCGGCCCAAGCCCTTGGGCTTACGGCGACGAGCCGCAATGAAAGCATCGCTATGGGCGGGCAGCTCGACAACTTCTTGGGCGTGCCGCTTCCGAACATCGACAAGGGCACGTCCCTCGGCGCTTCGGTGGTGTACCACGAGCTCGGCACCGACAACCTCATTCTCGTGAAGGAGGGCGCAGCGCTTTCCGGTACAAAGACGGACCTGAACGCGAACGATGAATTGGACGGCGTTACCATCGCCGCGTCCGCAGGCTACAACACGGGCACGCTTTCAGCGTCCGGCATGGCGGCCGTCACGGAAGCTGATGCAAAGAACCGCATCGCCATTGACGACGAGGCACGGATTGAAGCAACGTTGGACGACCTTACGATAAAGGCTCTGCGAGACGATTCGGTGCAGACTGTTGCGGGCGCTCTCTCCTTCGTGAAGAGTGTGGATGGGGCGGCAAACGCCGTAGGAGCGGGCGTCGCAGTGAATCTCGGGTCTTTCGGCAATACGCTCGAAATGAAGGACCTTGACGGGACAACGAGTATTGGGGACTACGGCGCGGGTGCGCTCAAAGCGGGCGGTACGCTGGCCCTCACGGCTGAAAGCGGCCTCAGCCTCAATGCAGTCGGCCTTACCGGTCAGGCAGGCGTTTCCGGGTCCGGCTCTGCCAATACTAAGAAGCCCGATGCGGCGGGCGACCTCAGCGCTCTTGGGAGTCAGACGGGCTCAACGGCGCTCACGGGCGCTGCGTCGGGGCTTGCCGAAGGCGGCGCTCTGCAGAGTGCAGTTTCGTCGGGTGCCGGTTTGGCGGTGGCTCAGGCCGGCGGCGATGCTGCTGGTGCTGACGGGAGCTACTCTGGACTAGAGACTGGGAATCCATCGTCAGGCATTGCCTCGGCCGGCAGCGTCACCTCAGGCATTCAGGCTGCCGGATCGAGCTTCCAGCTCTCTGCTGCAGGATCCTTCGCCTGGAACGATGTGAAGGAATCTAATGTCCTTCACATTGAAGGTGCAACGGCAGATCAGGATGGAATGATTACGCTCGACGCCCAAAAGACGGCCGTCGAGTCGGTGACGAACAAGTGGGTCGGCGCCTTTGCGGGCGGCGCAGCCGTTTCTGTCTCGAAGGGCGGATCGGGCACGTCGGTCGGAATCGGCGGCGCTGCCGCGGTGAACCAAAACAATGCGGAAAACCGCCTGACCCTCAAGAATGTGTCGCTCTCAGAGAAAGTTGAGAACATGGGCGTGTATTCGCTCGTCAACGGCACGACCGTTGCCCAAGGGCTCGGCGTTGCCGTTTCGACCTCGGGCGGCCCTGCCGGCGCGATCGACGCAGGCGTCTCGGTGAACCTCATCAAAAACACCGTCAGTGCGGATGTTGAAGGTTTGTCCGTCAGAAACGAGTCGGGCGAATTTGAATACGCACAGACCGCCTGGACGGGCGAAGTTCAGGTGACGGGCGGCACCACCGTCGGCGTCGCCTCCGGTTCGGGCGGCTTCTCCGGCGCCGTGGGCGCTGCCGTGGCCGTGGCGGACATCGACAACACCGTCGCCTCGACGATTAAAGGGGCGAACTTCACAAACGTGAAGTCTGTTGACGTGAAGGCGCTCGCCTCGCTCACGCAGGTGAATACCGCGGTGGGCGTGCAGGCCGCCGTGGGCAGCGGTTCGGGTGCGGCATTAAACGGCTCGATCATCTCGGCAGATATCACCAACATCGTGAACGCATCGGCTGAGGATTCGCAGGCTTCGCTCGCGAAGGACGGATCTTTCACGATCACCGCACGCGATGCCGGTACGGGTGATGGCGAGGAAGCGCATGCCTACGCCGAACGTGCGAAGGGCCGCACGGGACTCGTGGAAGAGGATAAGGTTTTGAACCGCTCTCTTCTCGAGGGCGTTCAGATCGCCGAGGACGACTCGGGCAGCAACTACCGCGACCTCAGCTCTGACTTCCTGGACGGCTCGGGTATGACGCAGGTCTCCGCGGCGATTTCCGTTGCGGCAACGGGCGGTTCCTCGGGCGGCGCGGGCGGTGCCGGCGTTGTTGTTACGGACTTTGAAAACACCTTCGGCGCTTCGTCGAAGGGCCTCACGGTGACGCACGACGGCTCGGGGCTTTTTAGCGAAAAGGCACAAAGCGACGTCGTGACGGTTGCTGTCGCTGCGGGTGCAGCAGGCACCTCCGGCAACTTCTCCGCTTCTGGCTCGGTGATCGTCTCAGACGTGACGCAGACGGCTCAGGCTTCGGCCGAAGACCTCACCCTTACGGCCGGTGCGATGAAGGACGATGCGGTCCGTGCAGTGCTCGCCGCGCAGACGAATGCCAAGACCGTGAACGTCGCGGGCAACGTGAGCGTGCAGGTATCGGCGGGCGGAGGCGGCCTTGGGGCCGCTGTCGTGGTGGCTGAAGTTGAGAACAATGCCCTTACGACGCTCAAAAAATCGACGATTTCGAGCTTTAAGGACGCCTCTGCGGAGGACGGCTCGACAGTGCCGGGCGCCCTCGGACTCCTCGCCGAGAATAACTCCGAAATTTGGACGGCCGCCGCCGCGGCGACCGTCTCCTCGAACGCAGCACTGGGTGCGAGCGTTGCGGTGAACCGCGCCGTCGGGAATGCGCAGATCGACGTCGACGCGGTAACGCTCGACGGGCTTGAGCGCTTTGACGCTCAAGCGCGCGACGATTCCGAACTCTGGACGCTCTCGGGCGCCGTCTCGGCCGCAGTGAAGCCGGGCGCCGCCGCGGGCGCAGGACTTGCCTTCGCCTCGAGCCGCGGATCAACCAAGGCAGATGTGAACGGACTGACGCTCCTCGCCTCTGAAGAGAAGACGGATATTGGCGTGTCGGCCGAAGCTCAGGATCACGTCTCCACCCTCACGCTCGCCGTGGGTGCGGGCGGCTCGGTGGGACTCTCGGGAGCTGCAGCGAAGAATGTCGTGGAACGCACGGTTGCGGCAGACCTCACGGGACTGAAAACAAACAATGAAGCGAATGAAGCCGATGAGACCATTGAAGGTGCGGGCGACGTCGTTGTGCGCGCTGAGAGCCGCGCCGACATTGACAATCTGGCTCTCGTAGCGGCGGCGAGTCAGGCTGCGGCCCTTGGGGCCGGCGTTGCCGTCAATACCATCGACGTGGACGTCGCAGCGGGTGCACACGACCTGAAGGCGGGCGTGAGTTCGCTGAACGTGGCAGCCCACTCGGCCAATGATATCGACACGATCGGCGTGGGCGGCGCGGGCGCGGGCACGATCGCGGCTGCAGGCTCCACGGCCTTCAACACGATCACGGGCGACACGTCGGCTTCGCTGACAGATTCGATCCTGCACGCGGCAGATGCTGTCGCGGTGCACGCTGAATCCGACGATGTGATCGGCACCTATGCCGGTCAGGGTGTGGGCGCCGGGACGATTGCGCTCGGGCTTTCCGTCGCGATGAGCGAACGCTCGGGGGCAACCACGGCGACGGTGAGCGGCTCAGCCGTCAAGGAAACCGGAACGGGTATCGGGACGCTCACGATGAAGTCGGGCGTAGACGACACGAACATCAACAATGCGATCGTTGAGCAGGATGCGCTCAATGTCCAAACGAGCCTTGAAGACAAGCGCGCCGAAGAGAAGGTGGACGGCATTGCGGTTTCGGCGACTTCTGCGACGACCTATAAGACGCTCACGATCAACGGCGGCGGCGCGGGGAGCGCGCAGGCCGCAGGGACGGCCTCGATCGTCACGCATGCGGGCAAGACCGAAGCGGGCGTCTCCCAGTCCACGCTTGAATCCGCCGGCAAGCTCGCCGTCGAGGCGGGTGACTACGCGAACTTCTCGAGCGTACTCGTCACAGCGGGCGGCGCCGGGGGGATAAGCGCCAATGGGTCGGTGACGCAGACTGATGCGGCGCACGCGACTCGTGCGGCTGTCGAAGACTCTGCGCTCATTTCTGCGGCAACGACGCTCAGCGCTGAAGCAAAGGAAGGTGTTTCGAACCTCACAATCGCCGCGGGCGGCGCAGGCGCCATTGCGGTTGATGCGGTCGTGGCCATCGCGAACCAGAAGTCATCGGTCGTGACCGCCTTGACGAACTCAACGGTCGCGGGCGGCGCTTATACGCAGAAAGCGGACTACCTCGGACGACTCACCAATCTAGGCGTGTCGGCTGCCGGCGCGGGCGCTTTGGCCGGCGCCGCGACGGTTGCGATTAATACGGCCGACGTGGTGGTGAAGTCTGTGGTTGATGGCGGCAGCGTCGTCAAGCCCGCGGGCGCGGTCTCGATTGAAGCGGGCCGCACGCTCGACTGGAACGAGTACGGCGGCGCCGCGGCGGCGGCGGGGGGGGGGGTGGGGTGCTGGTGCGGTAGCCGGCACTGTCTATATCAACGAGACGGCGGGCGAAACGCTCGTTCTCGTGGATAATGCCCAATTGGGTGACGGCACGAACCAGGTGACGCTCTCGGCAAAGAACGACGACTCGATAGAGCTCGTCGCCGTCTCTGCGGCCGGAGCTAAATACGTCGCTGCCGGCGCGACCGTGGCCGTGAACACCATGGCCGGAGACGTCAGCACGATGGTGAAGAATGCTTCTCTTAAGGGCACGGACGTCAAGGTCGAGGCCCTTGCCGACCGAAAGGCCAAGTCGACCCTCGTCTCGGCTTCTGCTTCGCTTGGGGCCGGACTCGCTGCGAACGTCTTCTCGACCCGCGTGGGCGGGACGGGGAGCTATGCGGAACTCTTGGGCGATGGCGACACGGGTACATCCGCGACACTTGAAAAATTTAAGAGCGACTACGGCGCACTCTCAAAGAAGGATCTGACGACGGGCGCCGCGGGCGGCGCTTCTGATGGCGAAGTGAAGGCCGAAACCGAAGCCAAGTCGAATCTTGTCTCGGGCACGGGCGTGATGTCGGTCGATTCAACCTTCGAGGGCTCAAACTCAGTTACCCTTGCTGCGAAAGAAGATGCCAAGGAGGGTTCAGGCATTGACGCTGAACTCGGACTCGGCACGGCGGGCGCCGTCGGCATCGGCGCGTCTGTGGTCACCGTTGACCGCGTGATTGGTGCCTCCGTCACGATGAGCGGCGGCGGGATAAGCGCCAAGACCGCGGAGATCACGGCAAGCGCCGGAGCCGACGACAGTCTCAAGGTCCATCAGGGATCTGCGGGTTTAGTGGGCGGCAACGCCTCCTACGTGCGAGAGCAAGTCTCGGGCGGCGTCACTGCTGTTGTTGAGAATCAGGCTAATGTCAAGGGCGAGTCGGTTGTCATTACGGCGAAGAACGACTCGTCCGTAACGGCCGACGCCTTCGGTGTTGCCGCAGGTGCGGTGGCCGTCGGCGCGCAGATCGCGAAGATCAAGGATGATTCTTCCGTCGTCGTGAAGCTCGAAAACTCGAACTTCGAAGGTGACGTCAAGGCGACCGTCGACCGTGCGCAGCGCCTCCATGCAGAAGCAACGGCTGGCTACGGCGGCGCGGTGGCGGGTGCGGGCGCAGTCACAGAGATCAGCGACAGCGGCAAGGCACAGGCAACGCTCTCGAACATCTCTGCATCCGGCGCCTCTTTTGAGACGGCGGTGAATCTTCACCCCGAACTCAGCGTCAAGTCCTACGCTGCGGGCGGCGCTTTGGGTGTCTCTGCGGGCGTCGTCAAGGCGACGGCGGAAGAATCGGGCGAGGCGACGCTTGTCGTTACGGGCGGTGAGCTCAAGAGCGACGAAGTGAAGCTCTCGGCTTTGGCTGGCGAAAAGACGGACAAAGAGTCCGATGCGCTGCGCCTCACGGGCCGCGTTGAAGGCTATGGCGGCGCGGTCGTTGCAGGCCTTAACTTCAATACGGTGAATCTGAGCAACACGGCAAAGGCTTCTCTCAGCGTTGACGGCACTGCGTTCCGGGCGGCTGAAGGGAAGACCGCCGGCACAGCGGCCCAACTCCGCACGGGCGGCTACGGGCTCTACGACGCCTCGGCCGACGCCGTCGCGGCGGGCGGCATTCTGGCAGCAGGCAGCAACGACCTCACGGTGGTGCACGGACTCGAGTCCGAAATGACCCTTAAGGGCAGCGCGTCGACGCTCGGATCGCTTGACGCTGCGGTAGAAAACGCCGAAAGCGCGAAGATTCTCGGTGAATCCGCTGGGGGCGCCCTTATCAACGCAGATGCCAACGATGCGGTGCACACCACTCACAAGGACACTTCGAGCGCCGCACTGACGGTTGCGGGAAGCTTCACAACCGCCGGAGACATGAGCTTCGAGGCCGCGTCCAATTCCGACCTTCTCATGACGGCCGACAATACCAAGGGCGGCCTTGCCGCGCTTTCGGGCGCCGTGGGGACGAACACCATGAAAGGATCGACGGCCGTACGGGTGACGGACGGCGCCGCGCTCTCTGCTGGCGGTGATCTGCGGCTTGGCGCGCTCAACGCCTGGACGCTCGGCGCCGCCTCGGGCGATCATCTCGTGAAGTCTGAGGTCTACGGCGCGATTGCCGGCGGCGGCATAAAGTTTACAAACACGGTCGAGCGTTCAGCCGACGTGTCGGTAGGCAAGAAGGCATCGCTCTTTGCCGGCGACTCGATCACGGCTGAGGCGAAGAGCACGGGTGATGCGGATGTGCGCGTGCTTGCGCGCACCGCGGGTGCCTTCAACGCAGTGGGCGCCACAGTTGAGAGTTCAGTGAAGAACGCCAACACCGTTTCGGTCGCATCGGGGGCGGTCCTGCGCACGCAGTCAACCGAAGGCGTTGTGGCGCTTGCCGCCACGGGCGAGGACGTGCTCGAGCACGAGGCGCTCACCCGCATTGAGGGTTCAGCGCTTGCCAACGCGGATTCGAAGACTAACGTCACGGTGGAGCGCACAAACACCGTCAGCCTCGAGTCGGGCGCCGAAATCCGCTCGGGCGGTGAGGTGCTCCTGAACGCCGGCGCAGCTGCGGACGGCACGCAGTCTAAGCTTGAGATGCAGAACCGCGCGGAGTCCTTCTCCTACGCGTTCCTCTCGGGCATCAGTGCCGACCTCAATGCGAAGACGAAGCTTTCGGGCATCGTAGACGTCGCGGGCAAGGTTGTCTCGACCACCAATACGGCGGTTACGGGCGATTCGGGCGACTACATGATCACGGGTGACTCGCTTTCGCACTACTGGGGGCAGCTCAAAGCTGACGACAAGTCGACGCTCGCCGTAAAGGGAAGCGGCAAGAAGGATGCTGCCGTCGAAGAGACGGGCCGCATCAGCGTCACGGGTTCGATCGATGCAGGCGTCAACACTAAGGCTGACATCGTGATCTCGGGGCTGCTCAACCCCGAGGGGAGCGATGCAGAAATCGCCGGCTCGCAGAGCCAGCCCACTGTCAAGGTTGAGGCGGGCACCGAAGAGGCGAAAGAGAGCATTCTCAGCAGCATCTCCGGTCCGGTTTCCGAATCCGAAGGCAACGTGTACTGGGAGCGCTACGCGGAGCTCGAGAAGATCCTCAGAGAATATACGGGCGCGACGAAAGAAGCCATCGTCGGCTATCAGGCCGAATTCGAGGCGCTTGCCGCCCTTATGGAACAAAAGGGGCTTGGCGAATGGGTGACGCTCAAGTTTGAGAAAGACGGTCAAGAGTTTACACAGCGCACTTTCGTGCCGATTGAAAAGAGTGAGGAACTCTATGTGGCCGTAAATGGCATTACTGTCTCGGGCGGCAGCATCAAGCTCAACGCCGCTGAAGTGACAGGGTCGGGGGCTATTTCCGCCAACGCAGCCGAAGGCGTGCGGATCAAAAATGAGTCCAACGCCTCGCTCAAGGTGGGCGACATCGTGATTCAGGCCAAGGGCGGCGAAATTGAGCTTAACGGCGTTGCGGCCGACGAAAGCGCGCTCAAAGAGGCGGGCTTCCAAGGGAACGTTCGCTCGAGCGACAACACGGCCGATCCGGTGATCCGAATCGAGTCGGAGGCCCAAACGGGCTCCTATACCGTGAAGCACGAGAAGGACGAATCAGGAAAGCCGTTTGAAGAGACGGTGACGCCTTCTACGAACTTGGTTCTCACGGGCGAAATCCGCAACAACGCGGGCGACGTAAGCATCTCGGCAAAGGACGGCGACCTGGTGTCCCTCGGCGACGTGGGGGCGTCCGGCACCCTCACCTTGACGGCAAAGGGTTCGATCATGCAGTCCTACACATCGGGTCTTACGAACATCGGCGGCGATGTTCCGGGGAACGCGTGGCAGACCGAGATCGGCCAAATCAGCAGCAAGGATAACTACGACTCTTCGACAGACCCCAGCAAGACCTTCGTCTCCTCCAATGCCCAAGCACCTTCGGGCGGCAAATGGGTGGCGGGCGGCGCCATCATCATCTCGGGCGACCTCATCAACCTCAACGGCACCATACAGTCGGGCTACGACACCTATGAGCTCAAGATCAACGAAACCGTGCTTGAGGCGAAGATCTCTGAGATCCGCGAGGCTTGGCGTCGGGCGGGGAGCCCCACCAACATCGATGTGAAGAGCTCCGCCTATCGACTGCAGGCCGAAGAAGCTGTGAAGACGGACGACGGCTCCTACAAGCTCCTCGTCGCCGCCTGGTATGACCCGGTGAAGGATCGGATCGTCATGGACGACGTCCTCCCCGAAGGCGGGAGCATCTTCATCACGGGCAAGATTGCCAGTACGGGCGGCGGCAAGATCTTTGCGTCGGACGGATCGGCTGACGTGCGGTTTAATGCCGGCGATCACGACGTTCTCACCGGCCGCATCGACACCGGAAGCTCAAAGGGCGTCGTGCAGTTCACCGACCTCTTCTGGAGCGACAGCACAAAGGGTACGGGCGCCAAAGTCACGCGCTGGCAGGACGGTAAGACCACCGAATATATGGTGGATCACAACGGCCAAGCGATAGGAAATGAAACAGTCAGGAACGGCATCCAGAACTATTCGCCCAAGGACGGACTCCTCTATGTCTGGACCGAGGGGATGGTTTCGGGCTCGACTGAGACGCAGTACTACGAATACATGGCGAAATGGTGGGGCGAGGCTGCCGACAAGCTACAGGACGCTTTTGAAACCGAAAAAAAGACGATTACAAAGTCCGGCAATCTCTATCAGGGGGCGACGATCACCGACCAGCTGACGCGCCCCAACAAGGGCAGCGGTCAGGACGACAACTTCTACGCCTGGATGGATGTGCTCGATCAGACTGACACGGGCTACCAGGTGACGACGAAGAAGTGGAAGACGGGCTTCCTCGGCTGCCACAAGTGGACGAGCTACACGATCACACGCGACACGACTTCAAAGCGCATGGTGACCTACACCGTGAAGGCTGACAAGGATGTCTCGGTCGGGTTCCTCAAGGGCTCGAACACCGTGGACATCACCTCGAACCGGTCGATCCACCTCGGCAACTCGATTACCGCGCAGGGCGGCACCATCAGCCTGAATGCGGGCGGCGACATTCGTGCGGAGAGCGCCGGAGCGTCGCTTAACGGCGCAGACACGATTAATCTGACCGCAAAGGGCGACATCGGCTCTTCGCTCCGTCCAATCGCCCTCAAGGGCGGCTCGGGTGAACTTAAGCTCGGAGCGACGGCTGCAAACATCCACATCGACGGCACGAACCTCGGTGCAGGCCGCAATGTTTCTTCGGACGGACTGCTCGCCGGCTCGACCCTCAGCGTGGCCGTGCGCGGCGACCTTCAGGCAGCGGAGGCGCAGGGCAAGGACGTGACGCTCTCGAGCGTCGAAGGCGGCGTGAAGGTGAAAGACCTCAGGCAGCTCGAAGCCGCAGGCACCCACGCAGTGAATATTTCCGCCTTGAATGACGTTGAAGTGACGGCCTCTGCGGGCGACCTCGGTCTCGGCCTCATTGAATCGAAGTTGGGTGACGTGGTCCTCACGGTGCAGAATGGGTCGGTCTACGACGCTTCGGGCGCTGCGGATGCGTCGGACGTCTCCGATGAAAAGCGCCTCGAAGCGTGGGAACGTGCGGGCCTCATCAATGCGGATGGCTCGAGCACGGGTGACACGCTCTGGCAGGCGGACGTTGAGGCTGAAAAGAACCGCATCACGCAGGCGTACGCCCGGATGGAGAGCTACCAGGCCTTCAAAGAAAAGGGCGGTGAGCTCACGGATGCCCAAAATCAGGACTACACAGCCCTGCAGGCAATATACGGGGGGGTCGAGAGCGCTGAAGCGGCCGTCTCGGCTATGGAGAAGGACGAAAACTCGAGTCTCGGCAAGCTTGTCGCGAGCCGCGAGAACTACGGCTGGACTGAGAACGATCTGCTCTACTCGATCGCCGACACGATCATCAATTCAGAAGGTTCGTCGACCACGACCGCGCGCGCAACGAACGTCCGGGGCAAGAACGTCGAGATCAACGCGGCGAACGCGGGCTCGGTGGGCGAAGTGGGTGAGACCGTCACCGGACGTCTCTCGGACGAGGACGAGACGAAGCGCCTTACGCTCCTCAAAGCCCTTTCTCGTGCCGACATCGGTGACTTCTCGAGCAAGGACGGAGTGGTTTCCGTCACGCTCAAGATCCCCGTCACTATCGAGGCGTCGGGGAACCTCACCGTGAATGCCCGCGACAACATCTTCCTGGAGTCGCCTGAAGGTTCAGGGCTTGCCGTCAAGGAAATCGTTTCCAAGACGGGCGATGTGCGCATTACCTCGCGCGGCGGTATTTCGGCGGCAGAGGGTTCCGGGCTTGTAAGCGGCAATACCGTGACGCTGCGCGGCGGCACGGGCGGCATCGGCGCTGCGGACGCCTACCTAAAGATCCACTCGGATCCGGCAAAGTGGGCCGCCGTCAATGCGGGCGGCGACATCTTCATTGAGGCCGTTGATGCGAACGGGGCGCTTGGCGACATGACGCTCTATTCGCTCGCGGGCGACAAGGATGTCTCGCTAAAGGCCAACAACCTCTACGCGTACTCGGGCGACAAGCTTGGCGACGACTACGACGACTTCGCCGAGCTCGGCTACATCCAAGGACAGACGCTCAACTTCGAAGTGCTCGGCGACTTCGGCACCGAAGACACCGCGCTTCGCGTAGGCACCGCCTCCACGGTGAACTTCTCCGAGTCCGTGGGCAACGTGCGGCTGCGCGGCATGGGTGAATCGGGAGAACTCGCGATCAACGGCATCAACGCTTCGGGTGTGGTGGACATTGACTCCGAGGGCGGCTTAAAAGTCGGTGCCGTGAAGGGCGATTCGGTTGAGCTTGACGCCGTGAAGCAAATCACGCTTACGGGCAATTTGGAGTCGACGGGTGAGAATAAGGATCTCGCCGTGACGTCGAAAGAGGCCGGGATCGAGCTTGCTGACAACTCGACCGTCCGCTCCAAGGGCGGCGTGAAGCTTGACGCAAAGGCGGGCGAGCTGAAGTTCACAGGCGGCGTTGTTGAGGCTTCGGGCGATGCATCGCTCCTTGGTAAATCTGTCACCGCGACTCAGGGAAAACTCAGTGCGGGCGGCCGGATCGAAGTCGGCGCCACGGGCGGCGGCATCGATGCGGCAGGGCTCCAGACCCAAGCTGGCGCTGGGACACTCATCACCGCTGTGGGCGGCGGCGTCGCGCTCTCTGGCGGCTCCTCGATTGAAGCCGCGGGCGACGTGAATATTTCGTCTGAAGGGACGCTTGACCTCGCCAATGCGACGGTCCAGTCCACAGCGGGCAAGGTTGAGCTCAATGGCCTCGCAGGGGTCGTCGCGAAAGACGCCACGCTCTTGGCAGCCGAAGCGGTTACGGTCACGGCAAATGAAAATGTCGAGGTCTCGAATTCCACCGTTGAGGCCGCTTCGCTCGCGATCACTGCGGCGAAGAGCCTCACCGGAACCGAGCTGAAGAGCAAGATTACGGGAGCGGCCGCGTTCACGGCTGGTGAGAATCTGGTGCTTGACAGCGCAGATCTCTCGGGCGGTACAGTGAGCGCAGTTGCCGCGCAGGGGCTTTCCGCACTCGGAGCTGCCATCAACGCGACCGAAGGTACCCTCACGCTCACGGCTGAAGCTGCCGATATCGACGCCTCCAGTGCAACACTGACAGCTAAAGACGAGGTGAAACTCACCGCGAAGCAGTCGATCACTGCGACTGAAGCTTCCGTTGAGGCCGATTCGCTCACGATGACGGCCAATACGGGCAGCGTTGAAGCCACAGGCTTCACGGCGACCGTTGCTGGTCAGGCTTTGGTTGAGGCGGGCGACTCTGTGACGCTTGACGGCTCCAAGCTCGGTCTTGGCGCACTCACTGCGTCCGCAAAGTCGGGTGACCTGTCTCTGAAGTCGGCGGAGGTCGACATTTCCGGCGCCGCCGAACTCACGGCTAAGCAGTCGATCACTGCGACAGAAGCTTCCGTTGAAGCCACTTCGCTCGCGATGACGGCCGAGACGGGCAGTGTTGAAGCCTCCGGCCTCACGGCGACCGTTGCTGATCAAGCCTCGGTTGTGGCGGGGGGGGCCGCGGGGGGCGCCACAACCGAGGCAAGCCAGTGG
>OBUS01000537.1_pt1 | contig 21189 bp, 17 predicted proteins | sample 1475921 | NCBI WGS metagenome assembly OBUS01 (sample SAMEA2579948, study PRJEB22360) | human gut metagenome | reverse complement strand
AGTAAAAATTGTAAGAAGATAATAGTTGGGTGAAATAGGTTGCGCCGAGGCGCAGCCTATTTTATAATATATAAATTTTGTTATTAAGAAAGGAAGTCATATGGCAAAAGGAAAGAAGAGTGTTTTTTTCTGTCAAAACTGCGGACATGAAGAGAACAAATGGCTTGGGCAGTGCCCAATGTGCAAAGAATGGAATACGTTTGTGGAAGAGCCGGTCTCTTTTTCAAAGTCTGCTTCTGCGAAGCAGATAAAAGATGCGGAAGTGGTGGCTCTAAAGCATGTGGAGACTGATCAGGAGGAACGAATTAAAACAAAGATAGAGGAACTCGATAGAGTACTTGGCGGAGGAATTGTTCCAGGGTCTCTTTTGCTGGTGGGAGGAGATCCTGGGATTGGGAAATCTACCCTTCTTTTGCAGGTGTGTCAGAGACTGTGTGAAGATAAGCACCAAGTGCTTTATATATCAGGGGAGGAGTCACTCAAACAGATCAAACTCAGGGCAAACCGGATGGGAGAATTCACAGAAGATTTACTGCTCCTATGTGAGACAAATTTAGAGATTGTGAAAAATGTGATCCAAAAAAGAAAGCCGGAAGTTGTCATTATTGACTCGATCCAGACGATGTATAGTGAGGAGGTGGCATCTGCACCGGGCAGTGTGTCACAGGTTCGGGAATCGACCAATGTATTTATGCAGTTGGCAAAGGGGCTTGGAATATCCATTTTTATTGTAGGACATGTGACAAAAGAGGGAACGGTTGCAGGACCTAGAGTGTTGGAACATATGGTGGATACCGTTCTCTATTTTGAGGGAGACAGGCATGCATCCTACCGAATTTTGCGAGGTGTGAAGAATCGTTTTGGATCCACCAATGAAATCGGTGTGTTTGAGATGAGACAGAATGGACTTGTGGAAGTGGAAAATCCATCAGAATTTATGCTGAACGGAAAACCGGAGAATGCATCCGGGTCTGTTGTGGCGTGTTCCATGGAGGGGACAAGACCGATTTTAATTGAGATTCAGGCGCTTGTATGCAGCAGTAATTTTGGGATGCCAAGGCGCACTGCGGCAGGTACGGATTATAATCGAGTGAATTTGCTGATGGCAGTTTTGGAAAAACGAGTAGGAATACATCTGTCTAATTACGACGCATATGTCAATATCGCAGGGGGAATTAAGATGAATGAGCCGGCGGTGGATCTTGGGATTGTGATGGCGATTGTATCAAGTTATAAAAATCAGCCGATTGATGAGAAGACGATTGTGTTTGGGGAGGTTGGTCTAAGCGGTGAGGTGCGTGCAGTCAACATGCCGGAGCAAAGAGTCGCCGAAGCAAAAAAACTTGGATTTACAACCTGTATTATGCCTGAAGTGTCAAGAGAGGTTGTAAAGAATATTAAAGGGATTAAGATTATCGGTGTCAAGACGATCAATGAGGCACTGCAAGTATTATGAACTAAAAAGGTGTGATTGTTGAAGCGCTGGCTTTCAATAATCACACCTTTTTGGTAATGCTATTTACAGATCTCACAGCCTAGTTTACAGCCGGTCGGTGTCCCGGCACAGCCGCCCATCGCAGTTTCCCGCAGTTCAAATGGAAGACTTTTTCCGACACGGAACATAGCTTCCGCCATCTCGTCAAATGGTATCGGATGTGAAATTCCACTCAAAGCAAGTTCGGCGGATGTAGTCGCATTGGCTACTCCAATCGCATTTCTGCTTTGGCACGGGGATTCTACAAGCCCTGCGATTGGGTCACAGACAAGCCCAAGCAGATTGGAAAGCGCAAGGCTTGCAGCGGTCAGACACATATGGGGAGTTCCGCCCATCATCTCGACAATGGCGCTTGCCGACATGGCACTTGCGGCGCCAACCTCCGCCTGACATCCGGCTTCCGCACCGGAGACAGAGGCATTTCGCATGAGGAGATATCCGATGGCGCTTGCGTTTAAAAGCCCTTGGTAGAGTTTCTCATCGGATAATCCGTGTTCATCCTGCATTGCAAGCAGTACACCCGGAACGACGCCGGACGAACCTGCAGTCGGGGCAGCGACAATCAGTCCCATCGATGCGTTGACTTCTAAAACAGCCATGCTATAGGAGATTGCCTTCGAAAGCATACTGCCACAGACACAGGAAGTGGTTTTCCCATGATCGTTTACTTTTTTTGCTTCACCGCCAATCAATCCGCCGATAGATTTTCCAGGATGTAAGAGAGGTCTGGTTGCGGCATTTTTCATAATAGAGAGCACTGTCTCTAACTTCGAATCAATTTCTTCAGATGAAAGAGATCCTGCCGTCATCTCGCGAAGTTTCATTATCTCAGAAATAGGAAGTGCTTTTTCTTTGCATGCTCCTATCAATTCTTGTCCGGTAAAAAAATCCATACTAATCCCTCCTACATTTGAATCAGCATAAGATCAGATACATGCGGATTCGTTTTGATTTTATCTAATACAGCCTCTGGAATCGGTTCGTCAGATTCCACGACGGTATATGCGTTGGCACCTTTGTCTTCGCGGAATAATCTCATGAATGCAATGTTTACTTCCTGTTCACTGAGTGCCTGTGTGATGTGAGCAACCACTCCCGGAGTGTCCTTTTGCTGCACGATCAAGGTACTGTACTCTCCGGTAAACTCTACATCGATGTTGTTGATGCGGACAATCTTCATCTTTCCACCGCCGATAGATTCACCGCGGATAGAGAGTGTATGTCCGGTCACGCCAATAAGATCGATATCTGCTGTATTTGGATGTTCGGTAGCAGTTTTCTCATCGATGATATATTCATAGGTGATATTTCTATCTTTGGCAATCTGAAAGGCATCCCGGATTCGCTCGTCATCTGTAGAGAATCCAAGGATCCCACCAAGAAGCGCCCGATCTGTGCCATGTCCGTGATAGGTCTTCGCAAAAGAGCCGTATAGTGTGAATGTCACTTTTTTTATATCTTCCGGGAACATCTTGCGTGCCATTAATGCGATGGATACTGCTCCGGCTGTGTGTGAGCTGGAAGGTCCGATCATATTCGGTCCGATCACATCAAAAATACTTAAAAAATTCATAATCGTTGTCCTCCTGTTGTATCTTCATTTAGTATAGCAGGAAATGAAAAGAAGTTACAGGGTTTAGCACGAGAAAAGTTTATAGAAAATTTTCTTTTTTGAGAATGAATTTCATGATAGAATAGAAGAGAAAAAAACGGATAAGAAACTTGTAAACTTAGATTCAGCCAAAGAAGGCAGAAAGGCGCGGAAACATTTGAAATTATATCGTACAAAATTACTGGAAAAACTAAAGGAGTCATTGGGAGCAGTCTTACCAATTATTGGGATTGTATTATTTTTGTGTTTTACAATCGCACCGGTACCGACTAGCATTCTGATGGCTTTTATTATTGGAGCATTGATGCTTATTGTTGGAATGATGTTTTTTACATTGGGAGCAGAAATGGCGATGACACCGATGGGAGAACGGCTTGGGACAAAGATGACGCAGACAAAAAAGCTTGGAGCGGTTGTGGTTCTCTGCTTTGTACTAGGGTTTATCATTACAATTTCAGAACCGGATTTACAGGTGCTGGCAGAGCAGGTGCCATCTATTCCCAATTATACATTAATCATAGCAGTCGCGGTCGGAGTAGGGATATTCCTTGTGGCAGCGGTGCTTCGAATGCTGTTTGGAATTGCATTGCCGCATATGCTTGTTGTGTTGTACCCAATTGTATTCCTGCTTGCATTTTTTGTGCCGGCGGACTTTTTAGCAGTTGCATTTGACTCGGGAGGGGTGACCACCGGTCCGATGACAGTGCCGTTTATTATGGCTTTTGGAATTGGTTTTTCGGCGGTGCGTAGTGATAAACATGCGGAAAATGACAGCTTTGGTCTAGTTGCTCTTTGCTCAATTGGACCGATTTTGGCAGTCCTGATTTTAGGGCTTATCTATAATCCGCAGGGAAGTACTTATACTAGAACTGTTATTCCGGATGCGAGTGATTCTGTGGAATTGTGGAAACTATTTGCAGATGGGATCCCAACATATATGAAAGAGATACTGATTTCATTGTTGCCGATTGTTTTGTTTTTTGCAGTTTTTCAGTGTATTTCACTGAAGTTGAAAAAACGAACGTTAGTGAAAATTCTTGTTGGAATTGTATACACTTATATAGGACTGGTGCTATTTCTCACAGGAGTAAATATCGGATTTATGCCGGCTGGAAATTATCTGGGACAACTAATTGCGGCGCTTCCTTATCGTTGGATTATTATCCAGATTGGCATGATTATGGGATATTTTATTGTTAAGGCAGAACCGGCGGTATATGTATTGACGGAACAAGTAGAAGAAATTACGTCCGGTGCCATTTCCAGGAATGCGATGGGGCTCAGCCTGTCAATTGGTGTATCTGTATCACTTGGACTTGCGATGGTTCGGGTTCTGACAGGAATTTCTATCTTTTGGTTCATCATTCCGGGATATGCGATTGCGATTGTTTTATCCTTTTTTGTGCCAAAGATTTTTACTGCAATTGCATTTGACTCGGGCGGAGTGGCATCCGGTCCAATGACAGCAACCTTTTTATTGCCGTTTGCAATGGGAGCGTGCCAGGCAGTAGGCGGTAATATTGTAACGGATGCATTCGGTGTAGTTGCTATGGTAGCGATGACCCCGTTGATTACGATTCAGGTGCTTGGAGCAATCTACAAACTACGTTCAAAACATGTGGCAGAAGAAACCAAAGAACCTGTTTTGGTATTACCGTTGGAAGCATTTGGAGATACAGATATTATTGAATTGTAGGAGACGAGAATTTTATGAGCAAAGCATATATGATGGTTACAATTACAAACCGGCAATTACGCAATCAATTCCAAGACTTATTTGAAAAAAATGAGATGGCTCCTGTTTTTGGAGCATTGGGAAGAGGAACTGCAGACAGTACCGTTTTGGATTATTTCGGATTGGAGGCAAGCGAAAAGGCGGTGTATTTTTCAATCGTAACGGAGAGTATGTGGAAACAACTTCGGCGGGAATTGATTATTAAGATGCAGATTGATGTGCCGGGAACCGGAATTGCATTTATCGTGCCAGTGAGCAGTATCGGTGGAAAAAAAGTGCTGCAGTATTTGATTGGTGGGCAAGAGTTTGAAAAAGAGGAGGAAACAGTATTGAAAGATACAAAGTACGAATTGCTTGTTGCAATTGCAAATCAGGGAAGTATTGATAATGTTATGGATGCAGCACGGAGTGCGAATGCAGGTGGAGGAACGGTTATTCATGCAAAAGGAACCGGAATGGAAAAAGCAGAAAAATTTCTAGGAGTATCTCTTGCAGAGGAAAAAGAGATTATTTTGATCGTGGCGAAGACATCGCAGAAAAATGAGATTATGAAAGCGATTATGGAGCAGGCAGGGCTTGAAAGTAAAGAAAAGGCGATTGTGTTTTCACTTCCGGTAACAAGTACAGTGGGTGTCAGAATGCCGGAAGAAGAGTTTTTAGATTAAAGAATTACGGAGAATCCGGACATAAAGGATTCTCCGATTCACGATGTACTGTCTATAAAAATGGTTCCAGGCTACGGGTTAAGATGCCTTTCATATGTGCGATTGCGATGCCGTAATTTGTTATAGGAACATTTTGATCAAGCGCACATTTCATTCGATATTTCACTTCACGTTCGTTCAGCATACATCCACCGCAGTGAACAATGAGTTGATAATCAGAAAGATCATTTGGAAATTCGGTTCCACTTGTAAATGAAAAGTGGAGTTCTTTTTTGGTATGCGCTAAAATCCACTGCGGAAGTTTCACGGAACCGATATCGTCACATTGACGATGATGTGTGCAGCCTTCGCTGATGAGTACAGTATCTCCGTCTTCTAAGGTGTCAAGTGTCCGGGCTCCGGTAATCAATGTGTCTAGATTTCCCTTATATCTAGCAAATAAGATGGAAAAAGAAGTTAACGGAATATCACGAGGAACCTCTTTGGAGACTTTTCCAAATGCCTGACTGTCGGTGATGACAAGTTTTGGCTTGACAGCAAGTTTGTCCAATGTATCTTTTAATTCCGTATCTTTTACAACAATGGAGACTGCACCTGCATCTAAAATATCACGGATTGTCTGCTGCTGTGGCAAGATGAGTCTGCCTTTTGGAGCAGCACTGTCAATGGGAACGACAAGCACAACAAAATCAAGTGGTGCAATCAAATCTCCTACGATTTTTTTCTCAGTCAGTTCTTTTGGAAGTTGACTTGCAATCAATTCTTTTAATGCCTGTATATGATAGCCGTTTTTGGCACTGACTTGTAGAGAATGGATTTCTTGTCTGGTATTCACAGAAGCATCTGTTATTAAGTCCATTTTGTTGAAGACAATGACATATGGTATGTTTTTTTCTTTGATTCGAGTAAGAATCCGGTCGTCTTCTTCTGTCATGCCGATGCTGCCATCCACGACAAGGACGGCAATATCGGTTTTGTTTAGCATTTGATATGCTTTTTTGATGCGAAGTGTACCGAGCTTGCCTTCATCGTCAAGTCCCGGTGTGTCAATCAGGACAACTGGACCGAGAGGCAGCAGTTCCATTGATTTTAGGACAGGATCGGTCGTCGTGCCCTTGATATCAGATACGATGGCGAGATCCTGACCGGTGATGGCGTTTATGACGCTGGATTTTCCGGCATTTCGCTTCCCGAAGATTCCGATATGAATACGTTCGGAAGATGGTGTGTTATTGAGACTCATAATTTTCCTCCTAGAACCGGAAATCACGGCGGTTATCTTCTTCGATTGCCTTCAGGTTATCAATGACAATTTTTCTTACTTTTTCATTTGGAATGTGGTTGATTTCCTCTGAAATTAATTTTTCTCCGATTTTTTTTGTCTCAGGGGAAGCATAATCCATCAGGTATTCTTTTAAGGTCATCAGTGCGTTCGGCTGGCAGCAGTTTTGAATCTGTCCGCTTTTACAAAGAGACATAAAACGGTCTCCGGTGCGTCCTTCCCGATAACAGGCGGTACAAAAGCTTGGGAAATAGCCAAGTTCCATCAGCCACTTGACGATCTCATCCAAGGTTCTTGTGTCGCTTACGTCGAACTGTTCGGATTTGTCTTCTTCCGGTTCCGGTTCAGCATAGCCGCCGACACTTGTCTTGGAACCACCGCTGATCTGGGAGACGCCAAGATGGAGAACGCGTTCACGACATTTCTGACTTTCTCTGGTAGAAATAATCATGCCGGTGTAAGGTACGGCGATACGAATACAGGCAACCAGTTTTGCAAATATATCGTCGTCAATTCCGTTGTCAAATGCGTCTGCGTCAATATCATCTGCGTGTCTCAGACGTGGAACGCTGATCGTGTGCGGGCCGACTCCCCAGACTGTCTCGAGGTGTTCCGCATGCATCAAAAGTCCGGCAAACTCATAGCGGTATTTGTCAAGACCGAAGAGGACGCCGATTCCGACATCATCGATGCCGCCTTCCATTGCACGGTCCATCGCCTCGGTGTGATAATCATAATCATGTTTAGGTCCGGTCGGGTGAAGCTCAAGGTAACTTTCTTTGTGGTACGTCTCTTGGAAGAGAATGTAAGTTCCGATTCCGGCTTCTTTAAGCTTGCGGTAGTTTTCGACAGTTGTTGCAGCGATATTGACATTGACACGGCGGATAGCGCCATTTTTATGCTTGATACTGTAAATGGTGTTGATACATTCTAAAATGTACTCGATTGGGTTGTTTACAGGATCCTCACCGGCTTCGAGGGCAAGACGCTTATGCCCCATATCCTGAAGTGCGATGACTTCCTTTCGGATTTCTTCTTGCGTCAGTTTTTTTCTTGCTATGTGCTTATTTTTCATGTGGTATGGGCAATAGGTACAGCCATTGATACAGTAATTGGAAAGATATAGTGGGGCAAACATGACAATTCGATTACCGTAGAAATCTTTCTTAATCTGTTCGGCTAAAGCATAGATTTCTTGATTTTTTTCTTCAATGTCACACGCCAGTAAGACAGATGCCTCACGGTGTGAGAGCCCTTTGCGAAGTTTGGCTTTTTCGATTAATTCTGTGATCAGCACTTCGTTGTGCTTGTTTTCTTCTGCGTAGTTTAATGTCGCTAAAATTTCTTCATGGTTGATAAATTCTTCCGCTTTTTTTGATGCTGGGTTATACATAGGTTTGTCTCCTTTCTTAGTTTGGGGACGTAGTAAAAGTGACTTTTACTACGTCCCCAATTGACAATAGCCCTGTCCCTAATTGAGCAGGTGAGGGCAGGTTTACGTAGTGTTAGTTCAGGGAATCCCCGCGGGATACCACGATTTGATATCCGATATCTGCCATGCTTCTTTTTAAACTATTTAAAGATTCTGCCGCTTCGTCTCCTGTAGAGATTTTATTATCGTATAAAAGATAATTTTTCCGGATGTTGATTGGGGATAAGTTCGGCATAATGACATTGGCACCTGCCAGAATACCGAGTTCCCGTCCGTTAGGGCTGATAGTTCCAAGTGCCGTCGTGGCTGGAAGTAATACTTTCGGCAGCATTAATCTCAAAAGACCAATCATAAAAAGTGTTAATTCTAAGCTTCCGGATGTCTGGTCTTTAAACGGAGTATCATGGTGTGAGATAAAGGGGCCGATTCCGATCATTTGGGGATTTAAGCTTTTAATAAACAACAGATCGTCGGCAAGATTTTCAGAAGTTTGATAAGGGGAGCCGACCATAAATCCTGTACCGACCTGATATCCGATTTCTTTTAAATTCCAAAGGCATTGCTGACGATTTTCGGCAGTCAGAGAAGATGGATGCAGTTTTTGGTAATGCACGGAGTCAAATGTCTCATGGCGCAAAAGATAACGGTCTGCACCAGCTTCAAATAATGCCTGATAGCTCTCGTAAGATTTTTCACCAACGGAAAGTGTGATGGCGCAGTCAGGATAAGAACTCTTGATCGAAGAGACGATATCACAAAGACGAGAGTCGGTAAAATAGCCGTCTTCGCCACCCTGTAAGACAAATGTGCGAAAGCCAAGTTTATATCCGCTTTTGCAGCAGGTCAAAATATCTTCTTTTGTAAGTCGATACCGGGTAGTATTCGCATTGCTTTTTCGGATACCGCAGTAAAAGCAATCATTTTTACAGTAATTTGTAAATTCAATCAATCCGCGGACATAAATCTCTTTTCCATAATATTGATGTCGAACCTCTCTCGCCTGCGCGAAAAGGTAGTCCGAAAGCTCTACAGAGCGGTTTTCAATCAGTGAAATCCATTCTTCTTTTGACAAGTTTTGAGTTTCTTTTAATTTTTGAATCAATTCTTTCATAAGCTTTTGAATCATCCTTCCTTATTAAAGCGGTAGTTTGGAATAAACGGTCTTTGTGCTGAGCCCCGGAAGCATTCCGATTTTCCCGGACAGTGAACTGATTACATCATTTGGTGCATCGATGGCAATGCTGATGATTGAGACATTTTTCTCTCGATAAGGGATGCCCATGCGCCCGACAATGTAAGAGCCGTATTCGCTTAACAATGTATTCAATTCCTGAATGGATTCATGACTTGTGACAATGATGCCAATGAGTGCAATTCTTGTTTCCATAAACAACTCCCTCCTAAAAAAGAACCTACGCCTATGGCGAAGGTTCAAAAAGGGCAGACTTATCTTGATAAGTCTGATCGGTCTTTTATTCGGTCCGCCTTTTTACTCAGGTATCAGAAAGAAAAATCTGCCCTTTGTAATTAGTACGTATGTTATGAAAAGTATAGCATATACGCAAGAAAGGTACAATGCTCGATTTGGTTTTTAAGAAACATTCCAAACATTGAAAATATCATCTGATAGTGCTATGGTAGTTAGGAATGCTAGAAAAAAGAAAAGAGTGATACTATGAATATACAAGGACTGCAAAAGCTGACACTTTTAGACTATCCGGGAAAGGTGGCGTGCACAATCTTTACTTCGGGTTGCAATTTTAGATGTCCGTTCTGCCATAATGCGCCGCTCGTTCTTGGGACAGGACAGACAGAAAAGTATCCGGAAGAAGAGATTTTTACATTTTTGAAAAAGCGGCAGGGAATTTTGGACGGTGTCTGTGTAAGCGGAGGAGAACCATTGCTCCAAAATGATATTGAGCGATTTCTTGAACAAGTCAAAGAACTTGGATTTTTGGTAAAACTGGATACGAATGGGAGTTTTCCAAAGAAGTTGAAAAGTCTTGTTCAAAATGGACTGGCAGACTACGTTGCGATGGACATTAAGAATAGTAAAAGACAATACTGTAAGACAGCCGGAATCGAAGAAAGCAGGGAACTGATGGAACGGATACAGGAAAGCGTGGCATTTTTATTGGGACACCCGGTTGCATATGAGTTTCGAACAACGGTAATTCAAGAATATCATACGAGGGAATCGTTTGAAGAAATTGGACGGTGGATACGAGGGGCTGAAAAATATTTTTTGCAGTCTTTTGTGGACTCAGGAGAGTTGATCGGTGATGAGATAAACGGATGCGAAAAGGCAGAAATGCAGGCGTTTGCGGAGGTTATAAGACCCTATGTTTCAAACGTAGAACTGCGTGGTATATAACAATATATAGGAATGTAAAACTAAAAATACACAATATATGGTTTTCTGGTGCTATTGACGCACGTTTCACACAGTGCTACAATGGGTTCATGATTTGTAAATGATGGAGGTTGAGATAGATGTATCAGGTGACAAAAAGAGACGGGAAAATAACTGATTTTCATTTGAAAAAAATTGTAGCTGCGATCACGAAAGCATTTGAAGCACAGGAAAAAGCGATCCATCCGGATATTATCGACATGCTTGCCTTAAAAGTGACGGCAGATTTTGAGCCGAAGATTCAGGAGAATCTCATTCGAGTAGAAGATATACAGGACAGTGTGGAGTCTGTGCTGATTCAATCGGGTTACGGAGATGTAGCAAAAGGGTATATTTTGTACCGCAAACAACGTGAAAAAATTCGGAATATGAAATCAACTGTGCTTGATTACAAAGAAATTGTGGATAACTATGTAAATATCAATGATTGGCGTGTAAAAGAGAACTCGACAGTGACCTATTCTGTGGGTGGATTGATCTTAAGCAACTCAGGAGCCATTACAGCAAATTACTGGCTCTCAGAGATTTATGACGAAGAAATAGGAAATGCACATAGAAATGCAGACATTCACATCCATGATCTGTCGATGCTGACAGGGTATTGTGCAGGCTGGTCTTTAAAACAGCTGATTCAGGAAGGTCTCGGAGGCGTGGGAGGAAAGATCACATCGGCTCCGGCGAAACATCTTTCCACGCTTTGCAATCAGATGGTAAATTTCCTTGGAATCATGCAGAATGAGTGGGCAGGAGCGCAGGCATTTTCTTCGTTTGATACCTATCTGGCACCGTTTGTCAAAGCGGATCAGCTGAATTATAAGCAGGTGAAAAAATGTATTGAGTCATTTATATATGGTGTAAATACACCGAGCAGATGGGGAACACAGTCTCCGTTTACAAACATCACGCTGGACTGGACGGTGCCAAATGATCTGGCAGAGCTTCCGGCGATTGTTGGTGGAAAAGAGATGGATTTTAAATATAAAGACTGTAAAAAAGAAATGGATATGGTGAATAAGGCATTTATTGAGATTATGATTGAGGGAGATGCTGACGGAAGAGGATTCCAGTATCCAATACCTACCTATTCTATCACGAAAGATTTTGACTGGTCAGACACGGAGAACAATCAATTACTGTTTGAAATGACATCAAAATACGGAACACCTTATTTTTCCAATTATGTAAACAGTGACATGGAGCCAAGTGATGTCAGAAGTATGTGCTGCCGTTTGCGTCTGGATCTTCGGGAACTTCGGAAAAAATCAGGGGGGTATTTCGGAAGCGGGGAGAGTACAGGGTCAGTCGGAGTTGTGACGATCAATCTCCCAAGAATCGCCTATTTGTCGAATGATGAAGCGGAATTTTACAGAAGACTGGATCATCTGATGGATATTGCGGCACGTTCTTTAAGTATAAAACGTACCATTATTACAAAGCTTTTGAATGAAGGATTGTATCCATATACGAAAAAATATCTTGGTACGTTTGACAATCATTTTTCAACGATCGGTCTGATCGGAATGAATGAAGCAGGCCTGAATGCAAAGTGGCTGCGGGCAGATATGACACATGAAAAAACACAGGAGTTTGCCAAAAATGTGTTGAATCACATGAGAGAACGACTTTCGGATTATCAGGAAGAATACGGGGATCTCTACAATTTGGAGGCGACACCGGCAGAATCCACAACGTATCGTCTTGCAAAACATGACAGAGATCAATTCCCGGATATCATCACAGCGGCGGAAGACTGTGGAACGCCTTATTATACGAATAGTTCCCACCTCCCGGTTGGATACACAGAAGATATTTTTGAGGCGCTTGATATACAGGATGAGATGCAGACATTGTATACTTCAGGAACTGTTTTTCATGCATTTTTAGGAGAGAAACTTCCAAACTGGAGATCAGCGGCGGCGCTTGTGCGCAAGATTTCCGAAAATTACAAACTGCCGTATTATACCATATCACCGACCTATTCTATCTGTAGGGAACACGGTTATCTGACAGGGGAACAATATACTTGTCCGATTTGCGGAAAGACGACAGAAGTGTACAGCCGTATCACGGGATATTACCGTCCGGTGCAGAACTGGAATGACGGAAAGCTCCAGGAATTCAAAGAAAGAAAAGTATACGATATTACGAAATCACATCTGAAAGTGAGAACAGAGGCGGCAAAGGAGATTATTGCAGAAGAAAATGTATCGGTGGAAGAGACAAAAACGTTGCTGTTTACAACGAAGACTTGTCCGAATTGCAAGGTAGCAGGATTTATGCTGGATCAGGCACATGTGGAATATGAAAAAATCGATGCAGAAGAATCGATGGATCTTGTAGAAAAATATGGAGTCCGTCAAGCTCCGACGTTGATTGTGCTTGGAAAAGATGGAATAAAAAAATTGACGAATACGTCAGAAATTAAAAAGTATACAGAAGAGATGTAGAACATAGGAGGAGACAAGATGAAATTAGGGTTTATAGGATGTGGCAATATGGCAAATGCCATGATAGCCGGGATTATTGGAAATGGAATCTGCAAGGCAGAGGAGATTATCGGGACGGCAAAATCAGAGGCAAGCAGAGTACGTGTGAACAAAGAGTTTGGAATTTATATGACAGAGGATAACAAAGAAGCAGCAGAAAAAGCAGATGTGATTGTACTTTCTGTGAAACCACAGTTTTATGAAGAGGTTATCTGTGAGATTAAAGATGTTATGAAAGATAATCAGATTGTAGTGACGATCGCACCTGGAAAAACGCTTGCGTGGCTGGAAGAAAAATTCGGTAAACAGGTGAAGCTCGTGAGAACAATGCCAAACACACCGGCAATGGTTCAGGAAGGAATGACGGGTATCTGTAAAAATACATATGTGACGGAGAGCGAGATGGAGCGTGTATGCGATATTTTACGCGGATTTGGAGAAGTAGAAATTATTCCGGAGAGATTGATTGATGCAGTCGTGACGGTAAGCGGAAGTTCTCCGGCATATGTGTTTATGATGATTGAGGCGATGGCAGACGCAGCAGTCGCAGAAGGAATGCCAAGAAAGCAGGCATATAAATTTGCGGCGAAAGCAGTGATGGGAAGCGCGAAGATGGTTCTTGAGACAGGAAAACATCCGGGAGAATTGAAAGATATGGTATGCTCTCCTGCGGGGACAACGATTGAGGCAGTGAAAGTGCTGGAGGCAGCAGGATTCAGGAGTGCTTTGATGGAAGCGATGGAAGTGTGCGCGGAAAAATCCAGAAATATGTAAAAAAATAAAAGCCTGCCCTAACGCGTTTGAGTTGTTAGGGCAGGCTCTTTTATACGACAAAAATACTATCCAAATAGTGAGACAGGGAACGTCTCATATTCCCTTCAAAATCAGCATCTCCATTTCTCATCGCCCATTCAAATACATTTCCGATGACGATCATACGGATATCTGTGGTGATTTCCTCGATTTTCAAATTCAATTGAATCGCATTGGCTTCTAAAGCTCGTTCTAAATAATGCTGAACAGTGACGATTGGGTATGGACGCTCGGTACGAATCGTAGGGTTTAACGCTTGATTGTGCGGAGTGTAATATCCCGCCATAAAATCCACGCCAAGTTCCTTACAATATTTCACATAATTTAAGTAGACGTGAATAATCGTTTCTTTTGCATCCTCTTTATTTTTAGGCAGTTCTAAACGATCCGGATCGATGCTTGGCTGGTCTTCAATATAATAGGAAAGCAGATCATCTTTTGTTTTAAAGTGATGATAAAAGCTTCCGTTGGAAACGCCCGCTTCCTCGCAAATATTTTTTATGGAAAGTTCTTCGTAGCCGCTTTTTTGTAAAATACGTTTTGCAGCCTGGAAGATACGCTCTTTTGTCTCTTTTGATTTTCTCTGTTGTTTTGACAATTCTACAGGTTCTTTCATGTTTTCCCTCCTTCATTCAATGACAGATTTGTATGAAGTATACCATAACTTCTTATAAAAAACAAGAAAACCGAGCATACTCTGTTTCTGCTCGGCTCCTTGTTGATAAAAATTAATTTATTTCTGATCTTCCTGCACTTCGATTTTACGAATCTCTTTTGTGCGGATTTCTTTACAAATATCATTGATAAATGTATCCAAAGGTTTTTGGCCTTCATCGCCTAAATATCTGCTTCGTACAGATACAACGCCTTCTTCTTCCTCTTTTGCTCCGACAACAAGCATGTAAGGAACGCGATCGAGACGTGTCTCACGAATTTTGTAACCAATTTTTTCAGCACGTTCGTCAACTGTGCATTTTACGCCGTTGCCACGTAATTCGTTAGCAACTTTGTTTGCATAATCGTGATATTTCTCTGAAATAGGAAGTACACGAACCTGTTCTGGACAAAGCCATGTCGGGAATAAGCCGGCATATTTTTCAATCAGCCATGCAAGTGTTCTCTCGTAGCATCCCATTGCAGTACGATGGATGATGTATGGACGTTTCTTTTCGCCGTCTTTGTCTACAAATGTCATGTCAAAACGTTCTGCAAGGAACATATCCAACTGAATTGTAATCATAGTATCTTCTTTGCCGTAAACATTTTTTGCCTGAATGTCAAGTTTTGGTCCGTAGAATGCAGCCTCACCTGTCTCTTCTGTGTAGTTGATTTCAAGATGGTCTAACATTTTACGCATAACATCTTCTACTTCATCCCACATTTCTCTTGTTCCAAGATATTTATCCATATTGTCAGGATCTGCAAGAGAGAGACGATATGTTACATCTTCTTCCACACCGAGTGTTGTCAGACAGTATTTTGCAAGATCGACACAGCCTTTGAATTCATCTTCTACCTGATCAGGGCGGATCACAAGATGTCCTTCAGAAATTGTAAACTGTCTTACACGAGTCAATCCGTGCATTTCTCCGGAATCTTCATTTCTGAATAAAGTAGAAGTCTCACCGTAACGGCATGGCAGATCTCGGTAGCTCTTCTGGCTTTGTTTATATACATAATACTGGAAAGGGCATGTCATCGGACGAAGTGCGAATACTTCTTCGCCTTCTTTTTCTTCATCTCCAAGAACGAACATTCCTTCTTTATAATGTCCCCAGTGATCGGAAATGACATATAAATCTTTTTTTGCCATAAGCGGTGTCTTTGTTCTCATATAACCGCGGCGTTCTTCTTCATCTTCAATCCATCTTTGCATTGTCTGGACCATAGCAGCACCTTTTGGCATCAAAAGAGGAAGTCCCTGTCCGATGACATCAACAGTTGTGAACAGTTCCATCTCACGGCCAAGTTTGTTGTGGTCGCGCTTTTTGATGTCTTCCAAATGTTCCATATGTGCTTTTAATTCATCTTTTTTCGAATACGCAGTTCCGTAGATACGAGTCAGCATTTTATTGTTTTCATTTCCTCTCCAGTAAGCACCGGAAGAAGAAATCAGTTTGAATGCTTTGACACCTTTTGTGCTCATCAAGTGAGGTCCGGCGCAAAGATCAACAAATTCACCTTGTCTGTAGAATGAAATCACAGAATCTTCAGGAAGATCGTTGATCAATTCCACTTTATAAGGTTCCCCTTTTTCTTCCATAAGTGCGATCGCTTCAGCACGAGGAAGTTCGAAACGTTCAATTTTAGCACCTTCTTTGATGATCTTTTTCATCTCTTTTTCAATTGTCTCTAAATCTTCGTTTGAAAATGGTGCATGTTCAAAATCATAATAGTATCCAGTATCGATGGAAGGTCCGATTGCAAGTTTTGCCTCCGGATATAATCTCTTTACTGCCTCTGCAAGAACATGAGATGCCGTGTGACGAAGTGCGGCAAGCCCTTTCTCGTCGTTTGCAGTCAAAATGTTCAGTTCACAGTCTTCTGATACAACTGTTCTTAAATCTACAACTTCTCCATTTACCTCTCCGGCGCAAGCTGCTCTCGCAAGCCCCTCGCTGATATCAAGTGCAATTTCATATACTGATTTGCTCTCTGCATATTCCTTTACGGAACCATCTTTTAATGTAATTTTCATAATAATCATCTCTCCTTTTTTAATTTGGGGACGTAGGAAAATTGAATTTTACTACGTCCCTAATTGACAAATGCCCTGTCCCTAAACGTAAAATGAAACGAAAAAAATCCCTTGTAATGAATTTCATTACAAGGGACGAGTTCTCTTTACTCGCGGTTCCACCCAAATTGTACTGGCAAATACCAGAACCACTCAACTGATTATAACGGAATCACCGGACTGTTTTGCAGCCACTCCGAGGTAGTTTTCAGATGTTTCCGCAATAAGAGGCTTCCAGCCTGCGACCTCTCTCTCTGTATCCTTTCACATCTTACTCGTCTCATCAACGTGTTTTCTGTTTCTATATCCCCTATTATAACATTGGAAAATGATTTGTCAATGACTGGATTTTTGGATATAATAGTTACAGTTCACATACCAGTCGATCGCAAAAGCAGCATAGAGAGTGTGAACAATAATGTATCATGCGTAGAACAGAGAGGATTTTAGAAATGGATATAAATCAAAAAATAACAGAAGAGCTTGGCGTGAAAGAATGGCAGGTGGAAGCGGCTGTAAAGTTAATCGATGAGGGAAATACGATTCCGTTTATTTCCAGATACCGTAAAGAGGCAACTGGTTCGTTAAATGATGAGCAGCTTCGAAAATTATACGAAAGACTGATGTATCTTCGAAATTTGGAAGAGAAAAAAGAGCAGGTGCTTGCGACAATTGAAGAGCAGGGGAAACTGACAGAAGAATTGAAGTTGCAGATTCTTGCAGCAGAGACACTGGTGGTTGTGGAAGATTTATACCGCCCATATAGACCAAAACGAAGAACGAGGGCGACAATCGCAAAAGAAAAAGGGCTTGAACCTCTGGCAGCGCTGATCACGCTGCAAAAGACAAAAGTCCCGATAGAAGAAGCAGCAAAATCTTATATTTCGGAAGAAAAAGAGGTAAAGACGGCGGAGGAAGCAATCAATGGAGCGAAAGATATCATTGCAGAATATATTTCCGATGAGGCGGATTACCGCATCTATATCCGAGATCTGACTGCGAAACAAGGAAAAATTACTTCAATAGCGAAGGATGCACAGACAGAATCCGTGTACGAGATGTACTATGAATTCGAAGAGCCGATTACAAAACTTGCCGGACACCGTATTCTTGCATTGAATCGTGGAGAAAAGGAAAAGATATTGACTGTGAAGGTGGAGGCTCCGGAAGAACGAATTTTGCAATATCTGGAAAAGAAAGTCATTTCTTCAGATAATGTGTATACAACACCGATTTTACAGGAAGTAATTGAAGACAGCTATAAGCGCTTGATAGCGCCGGCGATTGAGCGTGAGATCCGAAGTGATCTAACAGAAAAAGCAGAGGACGGCGCGATTGAGGTTTTTGGAAAGAACTTGGAACAACTTTTGATGCAGCCGCCGATTGTTGGACAGGTTGTGCTTGGGTGGGATCCTGCATTTCGTACCGGATGTAAGCTTGCAGTAGTAGATGCAACCGGAAAAGTGCTGGATACGACTGTTATTTACCCGACTGCACCGACTACTCCTCAGAAGATTCAGGCAGCAAAAGAGACACTGAAGAAACTGATTCGAAAATACGGAATTACGTTATTTTCAGTTGGAAATGGAACGGCCTCCAGAGAATCAGAGCAGATTATTGTAGAATTATTCAAAGAGATTCCGGAGAAAGTGCAATATATTATCACAAACGAGGCGGGGGCTTCCGTATATTCCGCAAGCAAACTTGCAACAGAAGAATTCCCGAACTTTGATGTAGGACAAAGAAGTGCGGCGTCAATTGCGAGACGTCTCCAGGATCCGCTTGCAGAACTTGTGAAGATTGATCCGAAATCTATCGGTGTCGGACAGTATCAGCATGATATGAATCAGAAAAAATTAAGCGAAGCGCTGTCCGGTGTTGTGGAAGACTGTGTAAATAAAGTCGGAGTGGATCTAAATACTGCATCTGCACCGCTTTTAGCTTATATTTCCGGCATTTCCAATGCGATCGCAAAAAATATTGTCACATACAGAGAAGAAAATGGAAGCTTTACGAGCAGAAAGCAGCTTTTAAAGGTGGCAAAATTGGGGCCGAAAGCGTTTGAGCAGTGTGCCGGATTTATGAGAATTCAGGGTGGAAAAAATCCGCTTGACGCGACAAGTGTGCATCCGGAAAGTTACGAGGCGGCAGAAAAACTGCTAGAAAAACAAGGGTTTACAACAAAAGATATCACAGGAGGAAATTTGCAGGGACTTTCCAAATCAATTAAAGATTATAAAAAACTTGCAGAAGAACTCGGCATCGGAGAAATTACGCTGCGCGATATTGTAAAAGAGTTGGAAAAACCGGGACGTGACCCGCGTGATGAGATGCCAAAACCGATTTTAAGAACTGATGTCCTGGAGATGAAAGATCTGACAGAAGGCATGATTTTAAAAGGAACCGTCCGAAATGTCATCGACTTTGGAGTATTTGTGGACATCGGAGTGCATCAGGATGGTCTTGTACACATCTCGCAGATTACAGACAAAAAATTTATCAAGCATCCATTGGAAGTGGTAAGTGTCGGAGATATTGTAGATGTAAAAGTGATGAGTGTGGATGTGAAGAAAAAACGAATTCAGTTGACGATGAAAGGAATATAAAAATGTTCTCGTATGAAACCATTCAGCTTTTTAATGACTTAGAGCTGGTCATTTACAATTACATTATGAAAAACAGTAGTCAGGTACAGTACATGACAATTCGGGAATTAGCAGACGCGGTTCACGTCAGCACTTCATCGATTATGCGATTCTGCAAGAAAGCAGGATGTGATGGATATGCGGAATTTCGGGTGAAATTTAAATTGTACTTGGAGAGCAGAAAGGAAATTCAGCCACAGAATGATTTGAGTGAGCTGCTGCATTATTTTCAGGGTGTTCATACGAGTGCATTTGAGGAGCAGATTTCCAGAGCGGTTGATATGGTCAGAGGAGCGCAGCAGGTAATTCTCATCGGAGTTGGTTCATCAGGAACACTTGCCAGATATGGCGCCAGGTATTTTTCAAATGTGGGAAAATTCAGTCAGTATATTGATGATCCGTACTATCCAATTTCCAGAGACACGTATATTGACACGGTTGTGATTGCGCTATCAGAGTCGGGTGAGACCAGACAGACAATCGAGATGACAGAAAGTTTCAAACGTCATCAGTGTAAGATTTTAAGTATCACAAACAAGGATTCTTCCACATTGTCTAAAATTTCGGACATGAATCTGTCTTATTTTGTGACAGAGAGATTTGTGGAAGGGCGGTACAATGTGACATCACAGGTTCCGGTACTGTTTCTGATGGAAACGATTGCGAGAACACTAGTATATCAAGATGGCACAAGATGTGCCGGATTTGTAACAAATTTCAAAACAGCATACATGTACCCAAACAAGGGGAAAGAGCAGACAGCCTTTTGGCTGTCTGTTATACTAAATGCAGAAAATAAAAAAGGAGAGAGAAGGCTATGGCAATTGATTATTCCATTACGGCAAAAGAAATTGTAAAAGAACTTGGCGGTGACGAGAATATTGTAAACGTCACACACTGTGCAACAAGACTTCGTTTTATTTTAAAAGACGAATCGGTTGTAGACGGAGCAAAAGTAGCAAAAATTCCGGGTGTCATTACGACTGTACAGGCAGGAGGTCAATATCAGATTGTCATTGGCAATCATGTGTCGGATGCATATGCTTTTGTGATGAAATTGGTGCACGTAGAATCCGGAGAGATTCAGGATACAGGAAAGAAAGCAGGAGTTGTGAGCCGGATCATCGATGTCATTTCCAGCATTTTTGCCCCATTTTTATATACATTAGCGGCATGTGGTATCTTGCAGGGGATTCTTGGTGTATTAGTAGCTCTGAATTGGATTGACACAACAGGTGGAACGTATCAGATTTTGAATTTTGTTTCATGGACGGCATTTACGTTTTTACCTGTATTGATTGCAGTGACGGCGTCGAAAAAATTTAATGTGAATGTATTTATTGCGGTTGTAATTGCATGTGCACTTGTGTCACCGGATTATATTGCAATGGTAAATGCAGGGGATCCAGTTAAGTTTTTGGGTATACCGGTATAGCTTCTCAGCTATACATCTTCGGTGATTCCGATTATTCTGGCAATCTGGATTGCATCTTATGTTCAGAAATTTTTTGATAAAGTACTTCCGATTGTGGTGCGAAATTTGTTTACACCAATGTTTACCATTGCGATTATGGTTCCTCTTACTCTGTTGGTGTTCGGTCCGGTTGGAAATACAATCGGCGGAGCAATCGGAGATATCTACAATACACTTTATGGCTTGAGCCCGATTGTTGCCGGTGTGGTAGTCGGAGGACTTTGGGAAGTGCTTGTAATCTTTGGTGTGCATTGGGGAATCACTCCAGTTACGGTAGGAAATTATGCAAATCTAGGATATGATACTTTCACAGGACTTCAGGCATCGGCAGTATTTTCACAGGCTGGCGCAGCACTTGGAGTATTCTTAAAAACGAAAGACAAAGAGATGAAAGGAGTTT
>OBUS01000534.1_pt1 | contig 21212 bp, 27 predicted proteins | sample 1475921 | NCBI WGS metagenome assembly OBUS01 (sample SAMEA2579948, study PRJEB22360) | human gut metagenome | reverse complement strand
AGGCATATAAGTTTGTCAGTCCCGGTAACAGCGGGGTGCCGGACCGGATTGTAATATTCCCGAAAAGGCCTCCGGTGTTTGTGGAACTGAAAACGGACACAGGCGTGCTTACGATCCTGCAGACTGTACAGGTGAAAAGGCTGAGAGAACTTGGCCAAACGGTGGAAGTAGTAAAGGGGATAAACGGATTGATCAAATTTTTCGGGAAATACGGATATCCGCAAGTGAGCATCCTGCTTTCCGGAAAATACAAAGGGGTGAAAACAGATGGAGTTTAAACCACACGGCTATCAGAAACACTGCATCGAAAAGATCATTGAAATAAAAAAAATCGGATTATTTCTCGATATGGGATTGGGAAAAACGATCACGACATTAACGGCCGTGAAGGAACTGAAATATAACCGGTTTGAAGTACGGAAAGTGCTTGTGATCGCACCGAAGAAAGTGGCCGAAGGAACATGGACCAAGGAAAAAGATAAGTGGGAGCACACGAAGATACTGAGGGTATCTCAGGTACTTGGGAGTCAGACAAAACGCATCCGTGCACTGAACACACCGGCGGACATCTACATCACCAACAGGGAGAACGTAGTGTGGTTAGTGGATTATTACCGGAACAGCTGGCCGTTTGACATGGTGGTGATCGATGAATCCAGCAGTTTTAAGAGCCATAAAGCAAAACGGTTTAAAGCACTTGCGGGTGTGGGAACAAGGATCAACCGTCTTGTAGAGCTTACGGGAACCCCATCCCCGAACGGACTTGATGACCTGTGGGCACAGATCTATCTGTTAGACGGAGGTGAACGACTCGGAAAAAGATATACACAGTTCCGGGAACGGTATTTTGATCCGGGAGAACGTGGGAACAATGTGATATATAACTACAAGGCAAAGCAGGGGAGCGAGGAAAGCATTCTGAAAATCATTTCCGACATCTGCATCAGCATGAAGGCAGAGGATTATCTGCAGCTTCCGGATGTGACATACCATCCAGTAACCGTTACCCTGGATACAAAAGCAAGAAAGGCATATCAGGAACTGGAGAGAAAAATGGTGCTGGCACTTCCGGAGGATGAAGAAGAAATCAGTGTGACAAGTGCAGCGGCGCTGAGCAATAAACTTCTGCAGCTTGGGAACGGTGCGATTTATGACGAAGACCGGAACGTGCATGAGATCCATAACTGCAAGATTGAGGCATTCATGGAGCTGGTGGAATCCCTTCAGGGAAAACCGGCATTAGTGTTTTATAATTTCCAGCATGACAAGGAGCGGATCCTAAAGGCGCTTGCAAAGACAGGGTTACGCGTAAGAGAGTTAAAGACCACGCAGGATGAGGATGACTGGAACAATCGTGAAATTGATATCCTTCTGACGCACCCGGCAAGCAGTGCCTATGGTTTGAACCTACAGCATGGAGGAAACCATGTAATCTGGTTTGGCCTTACCTGGAATTACGAACTGTATACCCAGGCAAATAAAAGGCTGCACAGGCAGGGGCAGACGGAGAAGGTAATCATCCACCAGCTGGTATGCGAGGGGACGAGAGATGAAGATGTAGTACAGGCACTGGAACGAAAAGATGATGTACAGAATTATGTGATGCAGAGTCTGAAAGCAAGGATAAAACGGATTAAGGAGGAATCAGGGAAATGACCGAAGACGGAGTGAAAAGAATATCTAGACGGCAGACGGGAAAAGTAGTTTGTCCGGGCTGCAGAAAGGAAATAAAAGAAACTGACAATTTTTCAGAGATTGGATATGTGAAGACAAAAAGAGGGACCCATATTTTTCTTCACAAAAGTTGTTTAGATAAAGTTTGGAGATAAGGAAAATGAGCAAATACGAAACAGAGAAATTGATAGTTGATAGAGAAAACGGAAAGACATTCAAAGTTGGGGACATAGTAACATACAAGAATGTGAGCGGAGGCGGATGTGGTGGCTGCATCATCACGAAGATAACAGATAAAGGCTTCCACTTCAATCAAGGCACAGGACGAGATAAAAGTGTGAGGTACGAAGACGTTGCAGAGATAAGGGGAGATGAAATTTGAAACGCAAACGTACAAGTGATGAGCAAAAAATTGAGCAAAACAGTCATTATGCCGAGATGGAGACGAGTAAGCCTCCCGACGAGGCAAGTGCTGCATTTCATCGTCAGGCATATCAAAGCATCGAGGTAATGGATTACATCCGAAAAATACATAAGGGAGGTGGTGCCGGTGGAAATGACAAAAGAACGGTTAGCATCGTACAGGAGCAACCGACAAGAGATCGCAGAGCTGGACTGGATGCTGAATAATCGTTGGAAGAGTGACAGTATGATAGGGAATGATGTTGTCTTCGATTATAGCAAAGGTTATCCAATGCCACAGTCGGTAGTCGGGTTTGATCAGAAGAAGTATGAAAGACTGCAGAACCGGGATTTGCGTAGAAAAACGTATCTCGAAAAGGAAAATGAGGAGATTGAGGATTTTATAAGCAATATTGAAAGAAGTGAAGATAGAAGAATACTGCATTTGTATTACATACATGGAGAAAAAAGAATGAATCAAGAAAAGGTAGCAGAGAAGCTTGGTTTTGAAAGAAGTAGCATTAGCAGAAAGATTGATAAAATATTAGATGTTTCACACAATTCACACGAATCACATGTATAATAACAATAGAGCCAATAGGCGAACAGCAATCGGCTCGGAGAATCGGTTGATTTCTCCTGACAAAATTCTTCTTGTATTTGGAAAGGCGCCATAATGAAAATTGTGGCGTTTTTATATGCATAAAATTGGCAGAACCTAATAAAAATATTGAAAAGAGGTGAAGTATATTGTATTATAAAAGAAAAATGTCGAAAGTTGGTATAAGAGGTATGAAACCTAGGATTTTTGTTAGTTCAACATTTTATGATTTGAAATATATTAGAGAAGACTTGTCTAATTTTATTAAAGCACATGATTTTGATCCGATATTGTTTGAAGATGGAGATATAGGTTATACACCGGGCAAATCTTTGGATGGCTCATGCTATGAGACCATGAAAAGTTCGGACATTGTTCTTCTTATAATTGGGGGATTGTATGGGAGTCCTGCAACTGGTGAAGTAAAACAAGAATTTAAAGAATATATGTCTGTTACGCGAAGTGAATTCAGGAGTGCGATAAACGAAGGAATTCCTGTATTCGCATTTATTGATGCGAAGGTATATTCAGAATATGCCGTGTATGAAGCAAATATAAATGAAATAGAAACAAAAAAGATGAGTATTAAATTTAGTGTAACAAAGGATATTAATATATTCAGATTTATTAAGGAAATTAAAAATATTGGAAATATTTCGATAACTGAATTTTCTAAACTTGCAGATATAAAAGATTTTTTAAGCAAACAATGGGCAGATATGTTCAAAAAGTATTTGGAGATATTGAAAGAAAATAAAGTCGACAGTAAAGTAAAAGACACAGTTAGTGAAATGAATTTATTGGTGCAAAAAATGAATCTTATGTTAGATTCAGTAGGTAAAAAAATATTATCTGCAGACAATTCAGATGAATATAAAAATGTTCTAGAAAGACAAGGAATTATTGAGGCTTGCAAAAAAATAGCAGATGGTATTGGTATAGAAAATATATCTTGGATGGATACAGAAGAAAAAAGGAAGGAAGTAATAAGAAAATTTTTGGATGTAATAAAAGAGTCATTAAATACAGATATATGGGACAAACTTGCAACTTTTGAAAAAGAACAGATAAAAGAGTTTTTTGGATATTTTTCTGACAATAACGTATCTTTATCGAAGATTTCTGTAAATATGGCAAAAGATATGAAAGATATTGAAAAACTACTAGGTGATACAAAGAAAACAGAAATGTTAATTAATGAGTTAATTAAAGATGATTATTATGAGAAAATGGGTAATGGCAGGGATAAAGAGGAGTATGAATAAAAAATAATTAAATATTGGAAAATGTAAGGCGCCCTTTAGGGCGTCTTTTCTAATACCCAAATACGGATACATAGCTCAGATGGTAAGGGCAGCCGCCTCATAAGCGGAAGGTCGCGGGTTCGAGCCCTGCTGTATCCAGAGATAGAAAAGAAAGTTGATAGATTGGAAGGTGGTGACGTGGCGAATTATGAAAACATAAAAGACTATGGATTTGACAAACGAACAGCGAGGGAACAGCGAGAGATTGCTGTTATGGGCGGTAAAGCAAGTGGAGAAGCAAGGCGTAGGAAAGCAGACTTCAGGAAGACATTGAACATGTTACTTACTGCTGAAATAGATAGTCCTGAATGGAAGCCGGTTCTAGAGGCACTTGGTGTTGAGTGTACTTTGGAATCGGCTTTGAATATGGCAATGATTAAAGAAGGATTAGCTGGAAATGTGAAAGCGTATGAAGCAGTTGCGAAATACGCAGGGCAAAGTACACGGACTGATACGGATTTGGAAGAGCAGCTGGCCAAAATCAATTTGATGCAGGCTCAAAAAGAGAAAGTACAGAAGCAAGAAGAAACCTCGGAAGAATCGGAATCCGGCATGAAAGATCCACATGAAGTTGTGATTCCGGAGTTTTGGGACATACTGGATGATACAGAACATGAGCATCAGATCATTACATCTGGTCGTGCCGGAACAAAGTCAAGTTTTTCCGGGATTTTGGGAATCAGTACGATTGTTGGAGATGAACCGGCAGCAGTTGTCGTTCTCCGTAAGCGACATAATAAGTTGCGTAAGACGGTGTACAAAGAAATGATTCGTGCTATCGGACGTCTTGGCATGAGTAAAGATGATTTTGATATTGGAGTCTCTCCAATGGAAATTCGATACAAAAAGAACGGGAATGTAATCTATTTCTCCGGATCCGATAGCATCGATGATACGAAAGGTATTATTGACGAGGACAAGCCGATTCGTCTTGTAATCTTGGATGAATTGACAGAGTTCTTTGACGTTGGAGAAGGTGAAGATGAATTAACAAATATCGAGGCTACTTTCGTAAGAGGAAATGATGAAGGATTCCGTATGGTTTACTTGTATAATCCTCCAAAGAATCCAAATGCGCCAATCAATGTATGGTGCTTAAAGATGGAGATGCGGTCTGATGTGATTCACAAGCATGTTGATTATCGAGACGTTCCGATAAGCTGGATTGGTAAGAAACTGCTGGAATCAGCAGAACTTCTAAAAGAAACAGACTATAGGCTGTACCGATGGGTATGGCTCGGAGAATGTATCGGTGTAGATGATTTGATTTATTATATGTTCAATGAGAATCATCGTAAAGAGCCAGATGCAAAGCATTATAAAATCATTGGAATCGGTGTGGACTATGGACAACAGAATGCTACTACATATCAGGCAGCTGGTATTAATATAAACAAGCGCAGATTGGAAGGGTTGGATGAGTTTTTCCATTCCGGAAGAGATTCTGGTAAACAGAAAAGTCCGTCTGATTATGCAAAAGAGATGTTAGAATTTACAGATGCATTGCATGAAGAGTACTCGTGCGGTGCTTTTTATATTTACATAGACCCATCGGCGAAAGGATTAGCAGAGGAAATTAAGCGTATAGCGATGCAAAGTAGAAAATACAACATCATAATCAAAGATGCAGAAAATGATGTGAGCATCGGAATACAGAGAGTGCAGAAGTGCCTTACTTATCAGATCATGACGATATCGGAGCGACAAGAAAACTTGATTCGAGAGATGGGAACATATGAGTATGATCCAAAATCTGTAGAATCAGGAAAAGAAAAACCGATGAAAATAGATGATCATTGTTGCGATGCCTGGAGATACTTGGTGATGGGACTGTGGACAAAAATTAAATACTTCCTTCCTGAAGGAGAAAGAGGTGAGAACGATTAATATATTTACATACTTTAAAAAACTAGGAATTGATACGGTAGATTCTTCGTTTTATTCGCAGATTAAGAAATGGGAAAACTGGTATAATGGAGACGTGCAGAAAATCCATCGCTATTATGTATACAATGGGAAAAATCAGATTCGCTGCAGAAGATTGAGTTTATGTATGGCGAAAAAGCTGTGCGAAGATATGGCAGACTTGTTGCTGAATGAACGTGTGAAGATTACGGTTGGAAATTCAGATGCAACGAATGACTTTGTACAGAAAGTACTTGAAAAAAATAAGTTCCTCGTGAAGGGAAACGATTATCAGGAACGAAAAGCATGTACAGGCACAGTTGCATATATTGCGCAGATCAAAGACGCACAAACCGATGAAGAGGGAAATGTATCCGGCGGAAACATATGTATTAATTACCTGCAAGCAAAAAATATCTTCCCAATTTCTTGGGAGAATGGAGAAATTACAGAGGTGGCATTTCTTTTTCCGAAAACGGTAGAAAGAAAAAAATATGCATTGATACAAATACATAGACTTGGAGAAAAAGGCGGTGCGCAGCAGTACTTTATAGAAAATCATGTAGTGCAGTGTACAAGTGGAGCCGGTACAGAGATACCGCACGAAAAATGGGGAGAGTTAAAGCCATTTGCAGGTATATCGCCCATTATAGAGACCGGTTCTGATAAGCCACAGTTTGTTATCGACCGGTTAAATATTGTAAATAATTCGGATGAGGATGATACAAATCCAATGGGAGTTAGTATCTTTGCAAATTCGATTGATACATTGGCCAAGATAGATATGGAATATGACTCTTATGCGAATGAGTTTAACCTTGGAAGAAAGAGGATATTTGTTGCGCCGGAAATGCTTTCTGATATTGATGGAAATCCGGCGTTTGATGAAAATGACACAGTGTTCTATCAACTTCCGGAGGACACAGAGATGGGAAATAATCCTATTTACGAAGTGAATATGGAGTTAAGAGCAGAAGAACACAGTAAGGCAATCAATGACGACTTGAATTTCCTATCCTTTAAATGCGGATTTGGTACGGAAAGATACAGATTTGACCGCGGAAGCGTTACAACCGCCACACAGGTTATTAGTGATAATTCTGATATGTACAGAAGCCTTAAAAAACATGAGATAATCTTAGAAAGCGTCATAAAAGATTTGATAAGAATCATAATCCGGCTTGGAGTAGTACTAAGAATTCCAGGACTTTCAGAAGATGTTGAAATAACGATTGATTTTGATGATTCGATTATCGAAGACAAAGCATCGGAACGCAAACAGGACATGCAAGATGTGAGCATGGGAGTGATGCGTCATGAAGAATACCGTGCAAAATGGTATGGAGAAACAAAAGATGAGGCACTTAAGAACTTGCCTGAACAAAATAAGGTTATGGAGTAGGTGATCTGATTGAGGGAAGATTACAAGAAACAATTATCAAGCAAGATTGAGAAACACTTCTCTAATTTGGAAATGCGGATCATGGAAGATATTGTTCGACGAATCAGACAAACCGGGGAAATTACAAGCACAGCAGACTGGCAGATAAACCGGTTACGAATTTTAGGGTATTCCTCAGAAGATATCGAGAAAATGCTAAAAGAGGCTCTAAATAAATCTTATCCGGAAATGTTTGAACTGTATGATAAAGTCATTGATTGGGAATATGTACGTAATAAGGATATATACGAACAGATCAATGCAGAATATATACCATTTGAGGAAAATTATGAATTGCAACAAACTGTAAATGCTCTGATAAAGCAGACGGGCGAAGATTTACAAAACATCACACAATCTCTGGGATTTTATCTTGATTATGGGAATGGAAAGCGTGTGATTACGCCGCTTGCGGAAGTTTATCAGAAATATCTCGATGCCGCTTGTATGGATATTGTGAATGGATCATTTGACTACAACACAGTGTTGAGACGTGTGGTAACACAACTTACAAATAGTGGTTTACGGCAAATTGATTATGCATCCTGTTGGCACAATCGTGTAGATGTGGCTGCACGTAGAGCAGTTATGACAGGAGTTTCTCAGCTTACCGGAAAAATATCAGATATGAATGCCGAGAAGCTTGGAACTGAATATTTTGAGGTTGCATGGCATGGTGGGGCGCGTCCATCTCATGCAGTGTGGCAAGGTAAGGTTTGGAGTAAGAAAGAACTTGTTACTGTGTGTGGACTTGGCACCGGTCCTGGATTACTTGGATGGAACTGCTACCATGAGTATTATCCATTCGTAAAAGGATTTTCAGAACGTAACTGGACAGATGAATGGCTTGCAGATCAGAATCGCAAGGAGAATACTCCAAAGACATTTAACGACAAAGAATACACCTTGTATGAAGCAAAACAGCGTCAGAGACAGATGGAAACATGTATGAGAGCACAGCGAGAAAAAGTGCAGCTATTAAAGCGTGGCGGCGCTGATCCGGATGATATCATGATTGCGAAAGCAAAATATCAAGGACAGCTCAATGAATATTCGAGGTTCTGTCAAAAAATGGGGCTGACAGAAGAACGTGAGCGTATTTATTATGATATGCGTGGAAGAATAGCAACGAATACGAAGATGCAAAATGCACGGTACACTTCTGATATGATTCGGAATGCTGACAGAGATTCAAAACAGTATTATAGTTACAAAAATATTGTTGGAGATGAGTTTGCAAGTCTTGCTGATTTCCGGCAGATGAAGTATAATAAACCTAAAGAGTTCAGTTTGTTGACAGATTATAAAAAATCTGTTGAAAACGGAATGATATCTCCATTATCTGGATTTAAAAATTATAAAAAATTGCATGGCAAAATAGAAAAGAATATTGTTGGTATGAGGACATCCAATGGGATAAGAATTTCAGGACAGAGCAAACATTTTATAGAACGTGTCATAGGGACAAAAGAAGACCCGAAGACTGAAAGACCAAGAAGTGGAGTTGAAATTGAGGATATACGGTATGCACTTTTGTACGGGCAAGTCAGGACGAGAAAAAGAGATCCTGATAGTGTTAAATTTGTTACAGATAAATGTATTGTATCGGTAAATCCAAAGACAGGCATTCTAATTCAGTGTAATCCGCAATAGGGAGGCGATGATATGATCATAAAATTAAATAATGAGATGTCAAAACTTCTCTTGGAAGAAGTTGAAGACGCGCAATCTTTGATTTCGAATCAACGGAAACTAGACTCTGATGTTAAAGAGTTGGAAGTATCAGATATAGAAGAGCTGCAACTTTTAGTAAACGATGAAATCGTATATCGAGGTTTAGACCAGCAAGAAACCGTTAATAATTTAGGTAAGAAGTTGTATAGACTGTACGATGAAATTCTTCATCAGAGACATTATAGTAATTAATACCATTCATTCTTCAGAGTGAGTGGTATTTTTGTACACATTTTTAGGATTTGGATAACATGACAAAGAAAAATTTAATTGGAAAAGGAGTGAAGCTATTTGATTAATGTGTATATTAGAAAGAGCGGGAATCATTACAACGAATATGAAATAACAGGGCATGCAAATTACGCAACGAATGGGAAAGATATCGTGTGCGCGGCTGTATCAGCATTAGAGGATTCTATGCTTGTATCACTCGAAAATATGAAAGTTTTAATTTCGAAGACACAGTATATAAATGAACATGCATCTATTACGCTAATCAATCCGAACGAATATACGGACGTCGTATTGTCTGTTTTTGAAAATGGGATTAGCAGATTAGAAGAAGCCTATCCAGATTATGTTAAATTACACCTTGAAACATAGGTGTTTTTATTTTGTCCAAACCATGATGACTGTAAAAGCTATGGAAAACACTCACAGGAGGAATAGAAAAATGAAAAACAGGATGTTTATGAATTTACAGTTTTTCGCTGACGGCGGCGAAGGCGGCACTGGTGGTGACCAGGGCGGAAATGTCGGTACACAAACAGGTGGAAACAGCAACCATGCCACATACAGTTATGAGCAGGCAGAAGAAATTGCAAACGCACGTGCACAAAGAGCAGAGCAGGCGGCGTTAAAGTCTTATTTTCAACAACAAGGAATGTCGCAAGAGGAAGTGACACAGGCACTGGCTGATTATAGACAGAAAAAGCAGTCGCAACAGCCAAATGTGTCAGCGATCCAAAAAGAACGTGATGATGCGCTTGCAAAAGTGACGCAGTATGAAAATGAAAAGATTCTTGTTGGAAAAGGTGTAAAACAGGAAGATATTGACTATGTGGTATTTAAGGTCAATAAACTTGTTACAGATAAGAAAGATTTTAAGACCGCAGCAGAAGAATACCTGAAAGAGAATCCACGTTTTACAGGGCAGACTTACAAGATGTCTACCGGCGCAACAACAGGGAATGCATCAAGCGGGACAGAGGCGAAAAATGAAGCAATGAACAATATGATCAGAAACGCATTTCGGCGTTAGAAAGAGAGGTAAAAAATGAATCGAAACGGAAAAATTAGAAAACCATTAAATCTACAGAAGTATGCAGCATCCGATATGATTGATAGAACCGGTGCAGAAGCACTTATTTCAGAACAGGTGGCAAATGAAATCATTCAAGGTGTAGCAGAGCAGTCAACGGTCCTTAGAATGGGACGTAAACTTCCGAACATGTCAAAGAAAAAATATCGTATGCCAGTGTTAGATATGCTGCCAATGGCATATTGGGTAAATGGTGACAATGGATTTAAACAGACATCAAAACTGGCATGGAAAAACAAGTTTATTACAGCAGAGGAGCTTGCAGTTATCATTCCAATCCCGGAAGCAGTGCTCGATGATGCAGACTATGATATTTGGGGAGAAGTAAAACCAAGAGCGATTGAAGCGATTGGAAGAAAAATTGACGGTGCTGTCCTCTTTAATCTTGAGAAACCAGATACATGGCGTGATGGACTTGTAAAAGGGGCTACGGACGCAAATAATGTAGTAACGCTTGGTACATCCGACGACTTATACGACAAGATCATGGGTGAGGATGGTGTAATTGCAAAAGTAGAAGAAGCAGGTTTCTTCCCGTCGGGACACATGGGAGATGTCACGATGAGAGCGAAATTAAGAGGATTGAAAGATTCAACAGGACAGCCAATCTTTAAATCAGATATGCAGGGTGCGACATCTTATGCATTAGACGGTTCTCCAATGGATTTCCCTCGTAACGGTGCATTTGATAAAGCACAGGCTCTTATGATTACCGGAGACTTTTCACAGCTTGTTTACTCTATTCGACAGGACGTGACATATAAATTATTAGATCAAGCTACCATCGTTGATCCATCAACGAAAGAGGTTGTATATGCGCTTGCACAGCAGGATATGGTAGCACTGCGAATTGTAATGCGACTTGGATGGGAAGTTCCGAATCCAATCAATGGATTAAAAGCAACCGAAGCTGAGAGATTCCCATTTGCTATTTTGAAAGCGGGGGAGTAAAAAGCGTTCCGCGAACATTGCGCGGGCGCAAAAAGAAGGAGGAATAACAGATGCAGATTGTAGATGCGATTAAAAATCTTACCGTTGCCATGAAAGGCAGCGGTACAGTAGCGGATATTAATGAGAATCAAATTGCAGACTGTATACAGTACATAGCAGACAATTGGTCGACTATTAAAAAATCAATCCAAGGAAGTGGATATACATTGCCAGCGGCAAGCAAGACAGCGCTTGGTGGAGTAAAACAGGCTGCATTAGTAGCTGAGGCGGCGGGCGAAAATGTTACGAAAGCAGAGTATAAGGCGCTGTTGGACGCATTAAAAGCCGCTGGAATTATGGCAAGTGCATAAAGGAGTTGATGGTATGGCAATTGTAGATTACAACTATTATGTAGGAGAATATGGTGGAAATACTGTTCCAGAAGAAGAATTTTCAAAAAGTGAGAAGAAAGCAGAAGCATATTTAAAAAACATAACTCATGGGAAATTGACAGCAGAAAACGTTTCTGAGTATGAGAATGTAAAAGATTGCATCTGCGAAATGGCGGAAACAGTGTTTCAATATTCTCCCGAAAAGAAGGAAAAGAAATCTGAATCAATCGATGGATATTCTGTTAGCTATGTGACAGAGACTACAGACGGGGACAACTCTGTTACAGCAATGAAAAGAAAGCTGTATTCGATTGCGAAATATTGGCTCTTGAATACAGGACTTTTATATCAGGGGTTGGAATAGTGTTGACCAATACAGATATTACCATTTACAGCCGAGAATATGACCCGTCTTCTCGGCTTGATAAGTGGAAGAGAACTTACATATCAGAAGCATGGTGGTTTAAAGAAGAGAAGTCATCGGTTACTACAGACGGTTTGAAATCTGCAGATGTGTACACAGTGCGGGTACCTGGAACAAAAGTAAAAGTCAAGAAAGACGATTATATCGTAAAGGGAAATTGCCGAATTGACATGCAAACAGTAAAGGACTTGGATGGGTGCGAAAATATGCGAGTAACATCTGTAAATTACAATGCATTCGGTGATACTCCTCATGTAAAGGTGGTAGGCGCATAATGGCAAAGGGAAAGAAGAAATTCGAGATTGTAACACCTAGGGGAACAGTGTATGCACAAGCCAGTAAAGGCGGAAAGGTTAGTTCAAAGTTGGAGTGGAATCCCGAATTTGCACCGGGCAAAGAGAAAGGATTTTCCAATGCGCAGGAGTTTGTTGATTCCGAATGCATTCGTAGAATGAATCCGGAGACTCCACGGCGCACGGGTGTATTGATTAAGTCAGCTACGCTTGGAACGGTTATAGGCAGCGGAGAAATCAATCAGATTGCACCATATGCCCGTAGACAATATTATGAGCATAAAGAAAAGTCATATTGGTTCGAACGTATGAAAAACCGTCATAAAGATTCCATTTTGAAGGGAGCCGCACAGTATGTCAAAAATCATTGAGAACATTAGGAGCTTTATTCTGGAGTGTCCGTTTCTTCAAGATTACCGAGTTAACGTAGATTATCTGGGAGAGAATATGGAGTATTCCATTGATCCTCTCCCGTGCGACCCGATTATTCAAAAATACGTTGATGGCGGTGCGAAGAAACAGTTTCAATTTGCTTTTACCAGTCGAGAGCGATACGATCAGGACACTCGCATCAATATTGATAATAGTGGATTTTATCAAGAATTTGACGAATGGCTGGAAGAGAAAAGCTTCGCCGGAGAGCTGCCCTTACTAGAAAAAGGGAAAAGTCCGGTTAAAATAGAAACTTTAAACAGCGGTTATTTATACGATGTAGACGGAGACAATGCGAGATATCGTATAGAGTGCCGCTTGATTTATATACAGGAGGTATGAAAATGGCAGAAACCAAAGAACAAAAATTGGTAAATCGTTCGCAGAGAGTTGCTTTCATGAATACGGATACAACTGGAGGAACTGCTAAATTCGAGAGAATGACAGGGTTTACGTCTATGACGAATGCAAAGAATCCGAAAGAGTATTCAAGGCAGTATGTAGATGAAGATTCTGAAAGAGCGGACGTAGTTGGCTATGCTCCGTCTATTGATTATTCATTTGACAGGTATTCAAATAACCCGGTGCACGAGAGAATTGCATCGATCCACGATGGGGAAAAACTAGGAAGTGACACACATGTGGATATTATTGTCGTAGATCTTTTTAAAAAGAGTACGACGGGTGACAAATTTTACGCAATCAAACGTACATATGCGGTAATTCCGGATTCTGATAGCGATGGAACGGATGCCCTTATTTATAGCGGTTCATTTAAGTCGGTATCTGAACTTGAGGAAGGTTATGTTACGTTTGCTGGAGAGGGTAGAAAAGAAGCAACATATACAAAAGGCGATTACAACGCAGCAGAATAAGGAGGAGAGCCAATGAGCCAGTGGAAATATAATAACGTGGAACTCGAAATCGATATGGAAGATGTAGAGTTCCAAGAAAGATATGAAAATGCATTTAACATAATGGAAGAGGAAGAGAAGAAGATTAAAAAAGACGGTAAAGTCTCAGAAATAACGAAAGCGTATTGTAACCTCTTTTGGAATTTATTTGATAATATCTTTGGATCAGGAACAGCCGACAAATTATTTGAAGGAAAGGTTAATTCCAGACTCTGTGACGAGTGCTACGATTCTTTTCTTTCTTTCTGCAAAGCACAAGTAGTTCAAGTTGGAAAGAAACGTGCGCAAAGGTTGTCTAAGTACAATGTTAATACTACAAGGAAGTGATCTCTGTGAATTTATTCTATGAAGAATATCCGAAGACACTAGAGATATGTGGAGAACCAATCCCGATTGTTACTGATTTTAGAGAGTATATAAAGCTGCTCGACATGATCAAGGACGAAGAGGTAAGTGACGAAGAAAAAGCATTCCTTTTGTCAGAATACTTCTTGTTGGAAGTTGGTGATTTTGAAGAAGCGATATTAAAATTGAGCAATTTCGTGGCTATGTGTGAAGTGAACGAAGGTGGAAATAGCAAAGGAAATGCTAAACCGCTTTACTCATTTCGCGTAGATTATCCATACATTATGGCAGGATTTTTACGCGATTACGGGATTGATTTAAGCGAAATAGAATATCTGCACTGGTGGAAATTTAGGATGCTGTTTGAGGGGTTATCCGAGGATACTGAGATTAAACAGCGCATTATGTACAGAGGGATAAATTTGGAGGAAATAAAGGATAAAGACGAGAAAAAGAGAATAAGGAAGATTCAAAATGCAATTCGCCTTCCGGAAGAGATTTTAACAGATTATGATATTGGAAATGCGTTTGCGTAAGGGGTGATATTTTGAAAATAAAAACTCCAATTTTAAGGAGAGATTGGGTGAAGTGCCCATATTGTGGATGTAAACTCGCGATCGCAGACAATACAGCGAGATGTGAGGGTGTTTATATTAAATGCAGGGTATGTAAAAGAGAGATTGAGATAAAGAAATAAAGCACTTTAAATTGAGCCATTGAGCCTGTGCTATTCATAGAAAGGAAGTGAATAGTGTGGGTTATGATGGCTCATTGAAATTTGATACAGAAATTAGCGAAAAAGGTTTTAACAAAGGAATAAAGAATTTAGGAAACATCGCAAAAGGCGGTTTGAAGGTATTAGCTGGATCTGTTGCGGGAATTGCTGCAGGATTTGGAGTAATGACAAAATCTGCACTGGATTCGTTTGCGAGCTTAGAGCAGAATATTGGTGGAGTTGAAACCCTATTTAAAGACAGTGCGCAAAAAGTAATAGATAGTGCTGAGAACGCTTATAAAACTGCAGGACTTTCTGCTAATGCTTACATGGAAACGGTAACAAGTTTTTCGGCTTCGCTATTGCAGTCGTTGGGAAATGATACCGAAAAAGCGGCGGATTATGCAGACAGAGCAATCATAGATATGTCCGATAATGCCAACAAGATGGGCACAAGCATGGAGATGATCCAGAACGCCTATCAGGGATTTGCAAAGCAGAATTACACCATGTTGGATAATCTGAAACTTGGCTATGGCGGAACTGCATCTGAAATGTATAGACTTTTACAAGATGCAGCAAACTTGAACGAAGAATTTGCAAGCACTGCAAAATTTTCAATGGATTCAAAGGGACATTTAGAAGCTAATTTTGCAGATATTACAGAAGCGATTCACATCGTCCAAACAGAAATGGGGATTACCGGGACAACAGCAAAAGAAGCCTCAGAGACAATATCCGGTTCTATCGCATCTGCGAAGGGAGCTTTTGATAATTTCCTAAATGGAACTGGATCGCCAGAGGCTCTTGCAGAATCTATGGTGACAGCTGGGAAAAATGTGCTGAAGGGGTTGGGCGAAATTGTTCCGCGGCTCTTGCAGACGTTGCCGGAAGTGGGAAAGTTAATTCAAGAAAACCTGGTTAATTCATTGTCCGGAGATAGTATGCAGAAGATAGTGGAAGCAGGAAAAAACACTGTCATGTCTCTAATAGACGGGATGCTTGCTTCTATTCCGACTATCATTCCAGTTGCTTTGAATTTTGTAAAGCTTATTGCGGATACTGTTATAACAAACGTTCCCACATTAATTCAAAAAGGTTATGAATTACTTAGTAATTTGGTTGATGGATTTGTGAAAGCAATTCCTGCGGCGTTGCCGAAGATTCTTGACTTTACACAAGGAATTGGAGACAAGCTTGCAGAGGCAGCCCCTGTGATGATTCAAAAAGGATTTGAATTGCTACAAAAACTGGTCGAGGGGATTGTGACTGCTGTTCCAATTCTGATAGCACGTGTGCCAGAAATTATTTCCACATTTGCGAACATCATAAATGATAACTTCCCTACAATTTTAATGAAGGGTGTTCAGTTGCTTGGCCAGCTCGTAATGGGATTGATTCAGGCAGTACCGACTCTGATTGCGAATATACCAAAGATCATTCGCGCTATCGTCGATACGTTAATGGCGTTCCAGTGGTTAAACCTTGGGCGTAATATTATTAAATTTTTAGGCGATGGAATTGGAGCAATGAAAGATTTTGTCGTCAAAAAAGGATTTGAAATTTTAACCGGTCTAAAAAATGCACTGCTGAATTTACCATCCACGCTTGCAAATATAGGAAAATCTGCAATGCATGGCTTGGGAAATACGATAAGCGGATTAGTCTCATACGTGAAAACTGCTGCATTAAAAATTGCAAGTGGAATTGAATCTGCAATACTAACTCTTCCAGGGAAAATGCTCTCTATTGGAAAAAATATTGTTCAGGGTTTGTGGAACGGTATTTCCGATATGACAGGCTGGGTAATTGGTAAGATTCAAGGGTTCGGAGAATCTGTTTTAGGAGGAATAAAAGACTTCTTCGGTATCAAATCCCCGTCTCGATTAATGAGAGATGAAGTTGGAAAATATATGGCCCAAGGTATTGGTGTAGGCTTTGAGAAGAATATTCCAGTGAAACAAATGACTAAGAGCATGAAAAAAGCAGTAGGATGTATGCAGACATCCGCACTACAGGTAACATCTACGATGCCGATGTCTACGAATATTGCGACGAAGGCAGTTACAAACAATTACACGAACATGCAGATGGATTATAAGAAGATAAAGAAAGCACAGTTAGAGGCTAACAACGAGTCGAACGAACGGCCTGTTATTTTAAATGGTAGACAAGTTAACAGAGCATTAAAGGATGGAGGTTATGTACTGGCATGATAGTTAGATATGTAAATCATAATGGCACAGAAGTGAATCTTAATAAAGAACCATATAAGATGCTGGTATCTGACCTTTTAGATTATGAATGGGAAGTGTCTACAACATCTAATAGAATTGTCGGATTTGGATACACGGTAAGGGAAAAAGCATTAAATATTGATGTGCATCGCAGTAAATCAGCTGGAGCGCGAGAAAATATGAATGCTTTGACAGAAATCTTTGAAACAGATATTTTATCCGGTATTTCTGGAAGGTTGTATATTAATGAACAGTATATGACCTGCTATATAAAATCTTCCGAAAAAGATAACTGGGAGACTGATCAGATTATACAGTGTGAGTATGGAATTATAACCGATTTCCCATTTTGGATTACCGAAACCGAGTTCTCCTTCAAAATATCGGATATTACATCTACGGATAACAAGCGATATCCTTATAAATATCCATACAGGTACGCAAACGGAATGAATAACACATATATTATCAATCCGCATTTTACAGAAGCAAACTTTAAACTGAGAATATATGGACCGGTTGTTAATCCACAGATCGGCATCGGCGGATATCCGTATCTCGTAAATATCGTACTGGAAGAAGGAGAATATCTCGAAATCAACAGCATGAAAGAAACAGTAGAGAAAGTAGCTGTAAATGGAGAGCGTGAAAGTGTTTTTCATAACCGTGCAAAAAAGAAGAGTATTTTTAAGAAAGTCCCTCCAGGAAGACAGGAAATTGTATGGTCAGGAACGTTTGATTTTGACTTGCTGATCTACGAAGAGAGGAGCGAACCAAAGTGTCAGAATTAAAATTTATTGCAGCTACTCACTTTGGAGAGGAAATTGACTACATGAGCGAGGTGCGTGAGATTGATGTTGATTTAGGTGATACGAATGACTTCCAATTCCAGTTGCCAGTTTCCGAATGGACAAAGAGAAAGTATTGGTATGAGAATCGTATTTTTATACCTGATACAGAGTACGGCGGGATCATTGACGATATACAGTCTGATGGATATGAGCTGACCTTTGGTGGATTGACATGGAGAGGTCTGCTTACGAAAAAAATTGTAGAGCCACCGACTGGGAAAGACCACCTTGTGCTGAATGGAGAATTAAATAGTATATTGAGAGAATTGATAAAGGACCGATTCGATGGTCTTTTTTTTGTTCCGGAAATCTCTACTGATGTAGCGGTTAAGGATTGGCAAGTGGATAGGTATGTGACGTTATATGATGCAATTACAAAGCTACTGACAGCTTATAAGCATCGTTTACAGATATCTTATATAGAGCCTGATGGACTTGATTACGGATATGTAAGCCTTCAAGCTGTTCCGATTACGGACTTTTCAGAAGAACTAGAGTATTCGCAGGAATCCGAACAGATATCTCTTACAATAGAAGATTACAGGGGCGGAATAAATCATTTGGTTTGTGCCGGCGAGGGACAAAACGAAGAACGTGTGGTATTACATCTTTACGTGCAAGAAGATGGTAGTATTGGCAAGACGCAGTTTTATAAAGGCTTGGCGGAGCGTGCAGCGGTTTATGATTTTTCAAGTGCAGATCTAGCACAACTGGAAAAAGATGGAACAAGCCGATTAAAAGAACTGCAGAACTACAAAAAATGCAATCTTGCAGTAGACGATGGAGACTACGAAATTGGAGACATTATCGCTGGTTACGACACTGTGACAGAAACATACGTACAAAAGCCGATTATCGGAAAGATACTGAATATACAAGGAAACACTGTGAAAATCGAATATAGAGTAAAAGGAGATGATTAGATGGGATTTAAAGGACTTACGTTAAATACACCGCCGGAAGAGACAGCACATATTTACGCAGAAGACGATGCTGCTATCTTCCAGTCTATTGCGGGGGGAGATGGAGTATTCACGCTCGGCCAGCAGTGTAAGGCAACTACACTCAGCAACAACAAAGTGAGAATTGCAGATGGTGTTCTGATTGTAGGTGGACATTTTGCGAGAATACCGTATGGAGAATACGAGGACTGCGAAATTGCAAATGGAGAAACAGGAAAGAAAAGAAATGACATTATTGTAGCGGTGTTTGAAACAACCGGAACAGGTGGAATTGACGAGATGCACTGCACTGTAAAAAAGGGAGTTGCAGGGTCTACAGCGGTGGATCCGGAACTGACACAGGATGACATCTATAATAATGGAAAAATCAGGGAGATGCCACTTTACCGTGTTAAGATTGAAGGACTGAGCATTGTTGCAGTGGAACCTATGTTTGACTTGAAGCCTGACATGTCTTTGATAATGAGATGCCTAAAAGACTACATAGTAGAACAGGGGAAACAATTAATTGCCGGAACAAACAGGTACAACTACTATGAAAAGTATGCAAGCGGAAAGTTAGTACAGTGGGGAACTGTAAGTTACTCGTATACGGATGGTTTTGGAAGAATAACTTATCCAATACCTTTTGCGGGTAGCGCAAATGATTACATGCTGTTTGTGCAAGGACAATATATGTCCGGAAAAGTTGTCGAGATAATGGTTGCATCCAAAAACACAGTTAGTCAAGGGTATGCGTACTCACGATATACAGATAACAGCAAACCAGATACACATAATTTTGACTGGTACGCAGTCGGAAGATGGAAGTAGGTGATAATATGGAATTAATATTTGCAGATGCAACAAAAATACAAATCCAGTCCGCGCAGGAGACAGGCGGAAAATTAGAAATTAAGGTTATACAAGTTGCGCCAGCGCAATTGCGGGAACTCTTTACAGACCCGGTAAAGACAAAAATAATGCGTATCACAGAACGCGAACAGAACATTGCAGAATACGAGGGCTATACGGAGTTTTACCGCACGGAAGAGTACACAGGTGGAATCTACGGAGTTGCGTTGGAAAAAGCAGGAGAAACAACAGCAGAACGTCTAGCAGAAGTGGAAGCGGAAAACGCAGCATTAAAAGAAGCGTTAGTAAATGCAAATACGCAGATTACAGACCTACAGGGCGCCATCTGCGAACTATACGAAATGGGGGTGCAAGCATGATCTACATTGCAAGAGTATACGCAGATTTAATACAAAAAGAAAAGAAGAGCATCAAGGATGTACCTGAGAAAATCCGAGAACAGGTAAGAGAGATTTTGGAGGCGGAACAAGGATGAAAATTTTAGATTTAAAAGATTCGCATCGGTACAATTTGCAATTTGATGTAGACGGACAGTTTGTAAAGCGTACAGATAATAACCTACCTGTTGCGAAATGTAAAAATCTGTTTAAAGCAAAGTTTAACTTTATTGGAGACGAATGGACAGGAACAAAGACGGCGTTGTTTGTTCAAGGCGAATATTCGAAGTCTGTAGTGCTAGACGACAATGACGAGTGCGTTATTCCGTGGGAATTTTTCGCCTGTGTCGAAAATATGACAATTGGGAAAGTATCAGTGTCTTGTGGAGATTTGGTTACTACAAACTGTGCAACGGTTAAAATTACGAAATCTGGCTACCAAGAATCGGACGCATCGGTACCGCCGTCTCCGGACGTATATCAGCAGTTGGTGGAACTGGCAGAGGATACGAAAGAAATTGCACAGTCCGTCAGAGATGATGCTGATGCGGGAGAATTTGACGGCGAAGAGGGATACAGTCCGAAAGTATCGCTCACGGAGGAATTAGACGGCGTAACCGTTACTGTGCAGAATAAAGACGGGCAACAGTCTGCAAAAGTCAAAAACGGTAAGGATGGAAAAGACTATGAACACTCAGAAGAATTTACAAAGTTAGCCGAACAAGTTAGGCAAGATAAGGAATCTGTAGAGCGGGGCGTGCAAGAATTTGAAAGTACGGTACAGCAAGTAGAACAGTCTATAAATACAGCCAAAGCAAAAGCAGTAGAAGCTGTAAATGCTAGCAAGTCCGATGCGATTAAAGCGGTGCAAACGGAGGGAACGAAGCAAGCCGAAGCGGTACAGGCAAAAGGGCAAGAGGTAATAAACTCTATTCCGAGCGATTATACAACGCAGATGCAGTCTAAAATCGACAAGCAGCAGGGCGCTGAAAACGCCGGAAAAGCTCTCGTTATCGGAAAGGACGGAAATGTCGTACCGGGAGAGGTGCAAAGCAGAGGGATGAAATTACTTGTTAGGTATACGCACAATGCGAATGGCTCAA
>OBUS01000525.1_pt1 | contig 21766 bp, 14 predicted proteins | sample 1475921 | NCBI WGS metagenome assembly OBUS01 (sample SAMEA2579948, study PRJEB22360) | human gut metagenome | reverse complement strand
ATGTTAAGGACTACGAAAAAGCATTATTTACATTGTAATAGATAATGTGAAACTTCCAGTTTCATGTTGCTTTTAATAATTGAATATTGAATGATTTTACATAGCCGTTAAGGAGTAATTTTTGCTCCCTAGCGGCTTATTTTATTTTTCAAAGTAGGAGGTGAGAAAATTGAAAATTAGAAAGGTTGATGACAAACCGATGGTCATTCACACCAAGGAGAAAGCCAAGATTCATGCCCACGAACCGAAGGGAGCCAAGATTAAGGGGAGTAACATCTATACAGTAGAGAGAGGTCCTAAGACTATCGGTGCAAAGGTATCTGATGATAAAAAGAAGTCCTATCGCAAGAGCACCATTCATCAGTCGGAGCCGAAGAATAAGGGATTATCAAGATTCAAGCGAAACCTTAAAGAATCCAACACTTCCATCAAGACCAAGAACACGAATCTTCACATTGCAGGAAGAACTGGAGCACTTGCAGCCGGGGCAGTAACAGAGCAGGTAGAAGGTGGGCATGAGGTATCGCAGGCAGCATATCTTGCATATGAATCAAGCCGACCTGTTACCGGAACTGCTTCTAAGGGTGCAGCACTTTTCAGGAAAAAGGCGGCAGCCGAGGCAAAGAAGCGTATCAAGAAGGTAGAGGCAGGAAAGAAGCTGGCAAAAAAGACAGCAAAGAAAGCTGCCAAAGATACAGCCAAGACGGTAGCTAAAGAGACGGCAAAAGAAACAGCCAAGACTACTGCCAAGGTTGCAACGAAAACTGCTACAAAGGCAGCTGCTACAGCGGCAGGAACAGCGGTTGCACCGGGAGTAGGAACTGCAATCGGCATGGCAGCCGGATATGCTGCAGGTGTGTCCATAGAGGTCAAGGATGAAAAGATGACCAATCGGAGCAGGAAGATAAAATTCTTTCTGGATAAGATGAAAGCACAGGAGAATCAGACAGACAGCGTGGCAAAGCTGGTAAAGGATCTGATTGTGCGAAAAGCGATTACCTGGGTAAAGGCAGCGGCACCGATTGTCGGACTGGTGCTGTTGTTACTTGTTCTTGTAGTTGCCACGATTGCTGTTCCGGTTATTGCGGCGATAGCAATCCTTTACAATTCTCCATTTGCTTTATTCCTGCCACCACTTGAATCAGGAGATACCGTGCAGACAGTAACGAGTGCTTATGTGCAGGAGTTTAACCGGGATGTGAACACGAAAGTGAATGAGCATACCGGATATGACCTTGGAGAGCTTGTCTATGTGGACTATGAAGGTATGGAAGAAAAACCGAGCAATTACTATGACATCATGGCAGTCTATATGGTCAAGCATGGTGTTGGAGATACTGCAACAGTCATGAATGATACTTCAAAAGGCTGGCTGCAGGCAGTTGTAAATGATATGTGTTCATACACTACAAGTACAGGAACGAAAGATGTGGAAGAAACAGATGCAGATGGTAATGTAACTACTGTTACGAAGTCGGTTCTGTATGTGAATGTCACGCTGAAATCTTATCGGGATATGATTTCGGTTTATGGATTTAATTCTGATCAGGTGGAAATGCTTGAGCAGATCATGAGTCCTGAGTTTATGGGACAGCTTGGATATGCCGGAAGCGGAAGTGGCGGCGGAGGCGGAAGTCCGGGAGTAAGCTCCATGACTGAGGATGAAATCAATGCCATCCTAAACGAAATTACAGACAGCAGGCAGAAAACAGTCTGCTCTTATGCACTTCACAGAGTTGGCTTCCCTTATAGTCAGGATTTAAGAGACAGCGGTAACTATTATGACTGCAGTTCCTTAGCCTATTATTCATGGAAAGATGCAGGCGTGGATATTAGTTATGGCGGTGCAACCACAGCGGCAGCGGAGGCACAGGGACTTGATGAAGCCGGAAAGACTGTCTCCTTTGATGAGTTACAGCCGGGAGACCTTATCTTCTACAGTTTTACAAGCAACGGAAGATATAAGAACATCAGCCATGTGGCAGTATATGTCGGAAATGGCAAGGTGGTAGAGGCACTTAATGAAAGTCTTGGTGTGGTCTACAGGGATGTGGCAAGCACAGGAAAGATTGTTGTGATAGGAAGACCATAACAGGAAATTTGCAGAGAGGGCATAGTCCCTCTCTGAGACTGGAGGTAAGAATGGATTTAAAAGATATGATACTAGTAACAGAAAACGACAGGGGAACAGAGACAAATATGCTGATGACTCTGGATGATTATAAGAGTTTTATAGCAGTTGATGACATGTCAGAGCTTGCAGACAATTTGTTGCAGCTTGGAAGAACACTTGGTGAAGCAGATAACTTCGCAGAGTATTACAGGGCAGCAAATGTAACTTTATCTGCGAGATTCTGTCTGGATGATATTCAGCTGGGACATTTTCTTCAGGGGTTTTATAACGATTCCAAAGAATTTCGGTTTGATAAAGAAGCCAGTTCTTCTGAATGTGTTGCAAAGCTTAAGGAGATTGGAATGACCGATAAGGGCTGGGTGGATGATTTTAACCTGCATTATGAAATGGAGAACCGCTCATTTGAAAGGGGACAGACATTTCATAACTTCAATGACCATGATTACATGGTGCTTGAAGCATTATCACCAAGGAATCTTGTGGTGATGGATATGAAGTCAGGTTCCCTTACAATCGCCCTTGGTGCGACAGAGTATAAGCGTTATCCGAAGGATGAGAAGCCTACAAAGGACAATACCACAATCGGGGTATCGTGGGAGCATGGCATTTATCTTGGTTCCACACTCTCAACCACGAATTTCAAGGCATACAAGAGGGAGTATGGCACACCGGAAAAGATAGAGGATATCTATGATTACAGGGCAAAGCTAAAGCAGAAGTTCTATTTTTTTCAGGATATGTCAAAGGATGATGATGTACCAAAGAAGCTGCAGAATGACTTCCTTCACCAGATGTATGAGGATTTCGGAACGATTGAAGAGGATTGTTTTTACGACAGGCTGGAAGATGGAAAGTACGATAAGGGCTTTAAGGAAAGACAGGTAAAGGAAGAAAAGAGCCGGTGATGAGATTTTTACAGGAGGCGATATCATATGGAACAGGAATTTGATGTTGAGATAAAGGAAGTGCTTTCACGAGTACAGAAAGTAAAGGCAGAGTCGCTTGATGATGCCATCAATAAGGCAATGGATATGTATTATGCAGAGCAGATAGTACTTGGAGCAGAGGACATGAAGGGAGTTGATTTTGCACCATTCAGCGAAGGTCAGCTCCCTTCTTCATTAAAAGAAAACGGAGGAAAAGCAAGATGAAAAGTGATTCAACAACAGTAATTAAGAATATGGAGTTTTTAGTAAAGGAACTTCATAAGGAGTGGGACAGATCGGGTGCTTGTATGGCATCCGTTATTATTTCCCTTGAGGAAGTAGATGGTATCAATGATAAGTTAAAAGAGATTATCTATCAGACACAGAAGTCAGTCGATGAGGATGAGCTGACCTTTAAACAGAGCATTGCAAAGTCCAAGGAGTGCTATGTGCTTCTTCGTGTGGTGCGTAAGATTGCAAAGAAAAAGGATAAATGTGAAAAACAGGCAATCGACAATGAATTTGCAATCGAGCTGGATAAGGATGAGTTAAAGCTCTTTAAGGGATTGTTTGCAGAGATGTTTAAGTAGAGGAGGACAAAGGTATGGGCGTTGATATTAAGGTCAAAGCGATATACGATTCTGAGATTGGTAACATCACCAGATCAGAAAAGAACTGGAAAGATGTGTTAAAGGTCGCAGGTCAGTTATACCGCTATGAATTTGACAATATCGTTATGGTAACAGCGCAAAGACCTCCGGAAAAAAGCACACTCATGGCAGATTATGATACCTGGAAAAAGGTGGGAAGATATGTAAAGCGTGGTACGAAAGGCTGCGCCATCTTCCCGTCAAGGGCACTGAATCCACGCATGAGGTATATCTTTGATATCAGTGATACCGGAGGGAAGAATGTCAAACTGACATGGGACCTTGAGGGAGAAAATCTTAAGGATTATGTGGATTTTCTTGTGTCAGAAGGTCAGATTGAGCAGTACGATAACAGCGACAGGGAGTCTCTAAAAAATATATTAAAACAGTTTACAGGAACAGATGTTTGGCTTATAATAAAAGAAGAGTTCGGAGACCGAATGACCGAGCTTATGCAGCTATCAGGTAGTGTGATAAAGGAAGAAAGTAAGAAACGCAATGGCTTACAGCAGGAAATGGACATGGAGCAGCTTGTATATGCAAGTGTCATGTATGCTGTAGGGACGAGATGTGGATTTGACTTATCTGTGCAAGAACAGGATTTCAGTCAGATTGTAAATATCAAAGATGAGGAGATAGTTTACCGTCTTGGTTCCCTTGTATGCGATGTCTCCTGTAGTGTTCTTAGAGAATTTAGTAGGAATTTACAAACGATTGAGAGCGAAAGGAGAATATCATATGTTAGAAGCAATGACTTACAAGGAAGTGGACGGACTGCTGTATCCGGAGCTGACAATGCCGGACGAGACAGAGGATTTAACGAAGCTGGGCAGATACGGGAGAATGGCAATGAAGTATCTTCTGGAGAACGAACCGGCAAGGTACAAGACACTGATGAGATTCGGGAAGATGTACGAGAAGATGTCGGCAGTAGAGGAGGAAGCAAACCAGCTTTACGATCAGTTGGAGGAACAGTATCTAATGAAGCACAAGCCACAGAATCCGTCATCGACAATGGAGATGTGGAAGATAAGAGAGCAGGCGAAGATGCAGGCAGAGGAAGTGGTACTGAATCAGATAGTGATGCGATTCCACTAGAATCTGATGATACAGAACTGAATAGGGAACTTGATGAAATCAATTCATTGGGTGTTAGTAAGGAAGCCGAATATACACAGGCTTCCTTTTTTTTCGACCAGAACGGGCAGGCAAGCATTGGCACCATTCATACTGAGGATGAAAACAATAATCAGTTTATGCGTCAGTTCGAGCAGGACAGAAAAGCTGCATTAGCAGGTAAATACAATTACCTGAATCCCAAAAAGTCTGCAACAGTACCAGGTGAGTATATCAAACAGGTGCTTATGAGAGGTACAGGTTTTATCGGTGGCAAGGGCAGGGTATGTAAGATTTTTGAAACAGAGATTGATGCAGGAACCAGAGCAAAGCGTATCAAAGCAGAATATGGTCAGGGAGGTGCAGGCTGGCCGGTTGACGGACTGGGACTGCACGGATATGACACATTTCATGGGAACGGACTGCGTTTTCAGTGGCGAGATGAGGATGGAGAGGTTGAAGGATATGTTTCATGGAAAGATATCGAAAAAGAGCTTGGTGTCCTTATTCTTACAGGGGAATACCAGCCTGAGACACCTCGTATTGATGAGCTTGCGATGGACGGACTCCGTGAGGATGATGAGGTCATTGATGCCGAATATCGGGAAGTGGAACCGGAAGAGGCAGAATCAGAGATTGATGATTATGCAATACCGGATGAGCCAGAGAGCTATGCTTCTAACCGATCTGTAAAAGCAGCAAATTCGCATGAAGATGCACATGAGGAAAGTAATGAAGCATATGTATCTGCATATGGCATGACACCACAGGAAACTGCCGATGAAGATCGCATGATAACCCAGGCAGAATATGGTGCAGAGATAGAAGCTGAAACAACTGAAAAAGATCCATCAGAGCTTCAGTATATTACACCGATTGATTATTCCAAGCGTATTGCAGAGCTTGATGAAGACCTGCGTGATGCGGCGGAGATTCTTGTAACAGATTGCAGCTGCTACACTCCGTTTAGGGCATTTCTTATGGATGTGGTGCAGTCTGATTTTGCATTTATGCCCAATAAACTTGACCTTATCAGGGATATTGCATTAGGGACAGATAATGCAGAAAGAAAGGCATATTCCAACAATAAGTATGGTCTTGTGGAGTACTCAATCAGAAGCGGGTATGTGAAGATCAGCTATAAGAACAGGAACGGTGTGCGTAAGGAAGGTGCTCTCGACTGGCGTGAGTTATACGAGATTTTATCCTATATGGTAAAACAGCCATTTTATTGCGGAGAAGACCAGAAGAAGTATTATCAGGAGACAAAGCAGAAGGCTGACAGGGATAAGATGAATCCGGTCTATAAGAGATTTTTTGATATCGAGGATAGTGTAAAAGCCAATCGTCTTGAAACCAGGGAAAGAGCAATAGCGAATGGCTGGGAAACCAAGATTGATGAGAATGGACATGTGGTTTCAGATGATGCAGTACAGAAAAAACACAACTTCCATTACAACCTCTGGGAAATGGAAAAAGGCGGTGCTAAGACCAGATACCAGTGGAATATGGATGCAATTCGTACTTTAAAGCAGATTGAATCAGAGAACAGGCTTGCCACACCGGAGGAACAGAAAGTTTTGTCGAAGTTTGTCGGATGGGGCGGACTGTCACAGGCATTTGACGAGGGAAACGCAGGCTGGAGCAAAGAGTATGCAGAGCTTAAAGAACTTTTATCTGATGAGGAATACAGTGCGGCAAGGGCAACAGTAAATAACGCCTTTTACACTTCACCGGAGATAGCCATGTGCATGAATTCGGCACTTGTCCAGTTTGGTTTCAGAGGCGGCAATGTATTAGAGCCATCCATGGGTATCGGTAACTTCTTTGGAAGTATGCCGGAAACAATGCATGAAGCAAAGCTGTATGGAGTGGAGCTTGACAGCATTTCAGGAAGAATTGCAAAGCAGCTTTATCAGAATGCCAATATCAGTATCACAGGATTTGAGAATACCACATATCCGGATAACTTTTTTGATGTGGTTGTCGGAAATGTGCCATTTGGGGATTATAAGGTATTTGATCCGAAGTACAACAAGTATAACTTCCGTATCCACGATTATTTCCTTGCAAAAGCACTTGACCAGGTAAGACCGGGAGGCATGGTTGCAGTAATCACCACAAAGGGAACACTTGATAAGGCAAATCCTACTATCCGAAAGTATCTGGCTGAAAGGGCAGAGCTTGTGGGAGCAGTAAGACTTCCGAATACTGCATTTAAAGATAATGCAGGAACCGAAGTGACAGCAGATATCCTGTTTTTGCAGAAGAGAGAGCGAAAAATTGATATTGAGCCTGACTGGGTACACCTTGGTGTAACTGGGAATGGCATTGCAGTCAACTCTTATTTTGCAGAGCATCCGGAAATGATGCTTGGGGTTATGGAGTATGACACAAGGATTTACGGACAGGACAGCAGATATACAGTCTGTGTGAATGATGATGAGAACTTCAATATGTATGAAGCATTAAACAAAGCTATCGGTAATATCAAAGCACAGATGACAGATTTTGAGAGAGTGGCAGATGAGGCGGAGCAGACGGAGGAAGTTATCCCGGCTGATCCGGATGTGAGAAACTACACTTACACATTTTTTGAAGGAAAGCTCTATTACAGGGAAAATTCCGAGATGGTAAGAAAAGAAGTATCACAGACTGCCGAGGAGCGAATCCGAAGCCTTGATGAAATCAGACAGATAACAAGAGAGCTGATTGATATCCAGATGGATGGCTGCAGCGAGGAGGAGCTTTCTGATAAACAGAGACTTCTTAATGTAAAATATGATGCTTTTGTAAAGCAGTATGGAGCCATTACTTCAAAAGCAAACAGAATAGCTTTCAGGGATGACAGCGATTACCCGCTTCTTTGCAGTCTTGAGGAAGTAAATGAAGACGGGGAGGTGAAAAAAGCGGATATGTTTTATAAGCAGACGATTAAGGCAAAGACTGTCATAGACAGGGTTGAGACTGCTGTGGAAGCATTAAATGTATCCGTCAATGAATTTGGATATGTAAACCCTGCCTATATGCTTTCTATCTATGAGCCGGATATTACAAATGCAAAGGAAGAAATTGCAGAAAAGTCCGGACAGACAGTGGATGAGATAACGCTAAGTGATGATGCATTAGCAGAGCTTAGAAGGGCAGTCCTTGTGGAAGAGCTGGACGGACTGGTTTTCCTAAATCCAGACCGCTACAACGAGAACAATCCCGACATCGGCTGGGAGACAGCAGACGAGTATCTTTCGGGAAATGTGAGAGACAAGCTTCGTGTAGCAAAGGCTATGGCAGCGGATACAGACAATCCACAGGCAGAAAGATTTGCAGGCAATGTGGCAGCACTTGAAAAGGTGCAGCCGGAATGGATTGAAGCATCAGACATTGATGTAAAGATTGGTACGACATGGATTGAGCCGCTTGATTATGAGCAGTTTATCTATGAACTTCTCAATACGCCAAGGCGGGCAAGGGCAGTCAGAAGCCAGTTTTACAATACAGGCATTCAGGTACACTTAAATAAGATGAGCATGGAATGGTTCATCGAGAATAAGAGCATGGATAAGCATTCAGTGGCAGCTACTAAGACTTATGGTACAAGCCGCATGGATGCTTATTCTATTTTTGAGGATACGCTGAATCTTAAAACTGTAACAGTAAGGGACAGGATTGATGACGGTGATGGCAAATATCATTACGAAGTCAATAAGAACGAGACAATGCTTGCAAGGGAAAAGCAGAATATGATCAAGGAGAAGTTCAAGGAATGGCTGTTTGCAGAGCCGGAGCGAAGACAGAAATATGTGGAGTATTACAACGAGACATTCAATAACATCCGTCTGCGTGAGTATGACGGAAGCCACTTACAGTTTCCGGGAATGAATCCGGCGATTGAGCTAAAGCCACATCAGAAAAATGCTGTGGCAAGAATCCTTCTTGGAGGAAACACCCTGCTGGCACACTGTGTCGGTGCCGGAAAGTCCTTTGAGATGATGGCTGCCTGCATGGAGCAGAAGAGACTCGGACTTGCCAATAAGACAATCATGGTTGTTCCAAAGCCACTTATCGGTCAGACGGCATCAGAGTTTTTAAGGCTTTATCCGTCAGCAAATATCTTAGTTGCCACAGAGCGTGATTTTGAAAAAAGCCGCAGAAAGCAGTTTGTATCAAGGATTGCAACAGGTGACTATGACTGTATCATCATGTCGCACTCGCAGTTTGAGAAAATTCCAATCTCAGCAGAGAGAAAGGAAAGAATGCTTAACGAGCAGATTGATGAAATCAGCTATGCGATTGATGAGATGAAGGAACGTAACGGAGAGAGATGGACTGTAAAGCAGATGGAAAGTCAGAAGAAAAAGCTGGAGGAACAGCTGAAATCTCTATCTGATGAGAGCAGAAAGGATGACCTTATAACCTTTGAGGAGCTGGGTGTTGACTCTATTATGGTAGACGAGGCACATAATTTTAAGAACCTTGCAATTTTTTCCAAGATGAATAATGTATCAGGTATAAGCAGCAGTGGAGCAAAGAAGTCAACGGATATGCAGCTTAAGTGCCAGTATTTGTCTGAGATAAATGATGGCAGAGGCATTGTGTTTGCGACAGGTACACCGATATCCAATACCATGTGTGAGATGTATGTCATGCAGCTTTACTTGCAGAAGGCAGCACTTGAAGAGATGGGAATTTATCACTTTGATTCATGGGCAGCGAACTTTGGTGAAGTGACAACAGCACTGGAGCTTACTGTAGAGGGAAGTGGATTCCGTTTTAAGAGCAGATTCAATAAGTTTACGAATCTGCCGGAGCTTATGAATATCTTTCGTGAAGTAGCAGATGTGCAGACCGCAGACATGCTTGACCTTGATGTGCCGGCTCTTCGTGGCGGCAAGCCTATCATAGTGGAGTCAGAGCCTGACTGGTATGTAAAGCAGGTTATGGAAGACTTTGTTGTGAGGGCAGAGCGTATCAGAGGTGGTGGAGTTGATCCAAGTGTGGACAACTTCCTAAAGATTACTCATGAGGCAAGATTACTCGGAACAGATGCAAGGCTGATTGATAAGGACGCACCAAATAATCCAGATGGAAAGCTCAATAAGGTAGCGGAGAATGTATGGAAAGAATATGAGAAAGGAAATGCCAACGGTCATATAGGCTGCCAGCTTATTTTTTCGGATATCGGCACACCGGGACCGGATAAGGATTTTACCATCTACGATTATCTGAAGGAAACACTGATACAGTATGGTATTCCGGCAGAGGAGATAGCATTTATCCATGATGCAAAGACCGACGCACAGAGGGATGCACTATTTAAGGAAATGAGAACAGGTAAGAAAAAAGTGCTTATAGGCTCTACAGATAAATGTGGTACTGGCGTTAATGTTCAGACACATCTGGTTGCAATGCATCATGTGGACTGTCCTTGGAAGCCAAGCTCCATTGAACAGAGGGAAGGACGAGGCATCAGGCAGGGCAACGAAAATGAAGAGGTGGCAATCTACAGATATGTCACCAAAGGAACCTTTGATGCATACAACTGGTCGCTTGTTGAAAATAAGCAGCGATTCATCAGTCAGGTCATGACAAGCAAGGCTGTAAGCCGAAGCTGTGAGGATATCGATGAGGCAACACTTTCCTATGCAGAGATTAAAGCGGTTGCCACAGGCAATCCTTTAATCAAGGAAAAGATGGAGATTGACAATGATGTCCAGAGATTAAAGCTCTTAAAGGCATCTTATGACAATCAGAGATATGGCTTGCAGGATAACTTTATGATTAAGTACCCGAAGCTCATTAAGACAGCAACCGAAAAGCTTGCCAATGTAAGAGAGGATGTAAAGGCAAGGGATAAAGAGCTGATTGATAATCCGGAATTTGCCATTACCATAGGCAAAGCGACTTACACAGAGCGTGTGGATGGCGGAACGATGATGCTTGAAGCAATCAGTAAATGTAAGACCGGAGAGACAACTGCAATCGGCAAGTTCCATGGATTTGAGCTGCTTGTGGAAAAGAACTTCCTTGGCATCAATTATATGGTGCTTCGTGGAAAGACTGAGTACAAGGCAGAACTTTCCACAAGTCCTGTCGGCAGCATGGTAAAGCTGGAAAACCTGTTCAATGGACTCCATGAGAACATTGATTTCTTGGAAAAGAAGATTGAGCAGTACCAGAATGACCTTGAAGCATCAAAGGCAGAGTATGACAAGCCATTTGCGTACAATGAGGAACTGAATGAGAAGCTGGCTAGGCAGTGTGAACTGAATGCCCAGCTTGACCTTGAGAACGCAAAGGCTGTGGATGCAGACCTGAGCGGACCGGAGGAAGAAAGAGAAGCTGATGACAGAATGGAATCTGCAGCAATTGTAGCAGAGGATAAAGGTGCTTATCAAGCGGACAGAGAGGGCAGAACACGATAGGAGAGTGAATAATATGAGCATAAGAAAAGTGGTCGCAGGACTACTGATTACAGCGGGGATTGCCATTATGGCAGTCCCTTTTTTCTGGCGGGCAACAGGAGAAAAACAGACAGAACAGCTCATAAGTGAATTTGAGCAGACATTGGAGGATGATTACGATGAAGAAACAGATGTGGAGGAAGAGCAAACCTCCATTAGTAAAGAGGATGAAGCCATTTTTAAAGAAGGCGGTGTTATCGGTATCATTGAGATACCGGGCATAGATATCCGGTATCCGGTAATGGAAGGAACCACAAGTAAAGTGCTTAATGCCGGGATCGGTCATATAGAAGAAACAGCAGGGATTGGGGAGAGTGGCAACTGTGTATTGTGCGGTCACAATGGCAGCAGATATGGCACATTTTTTACACCACTAAGTCAGATATCCATAGGTGATGAAGTAATGATAACCGACAAAAATGGACTGAAGCATATCTATGAGGTAACAGAGACAGAGGTAGTAAATCCGTATGATAACAGCATCAAGACACAGGGCGATGAAAAAGAACTAACTCTTTTTACCTGTTCCCAGAAAGGAACCATGCGTTTTGTAGTCAGGTGCATTTATAAGGAGGCGGTGATGGATGAATAAGAGATACCGGTTAGGTGAGATAGAAGAGGCAGTATCGGAAATGGAAGAGCTAATTGACATCGAGGATGATATTGCAGAGATTGATGATGAATTTCAGATAGTCGTAAGCGGCTGGTCTGTGTATGTCGAAAGCCTGAATCTGACACTCAGACAGGGAGTTGCCTGTATCTGGGATACGGAGGCAGGATTATTTATGCCTGATTTTGATGTGACTATCGTGTATGAGGGAAACATCGAAACACAGGAATGGCTCTACTATGAGCAGGACGGAATGGTTGTTACACTTGGCAACTGGTTAAATGGCAGATTGTCTTGTGAACAGATAGAACAGCTTTGGTGTGAGTTTATCATACCGGAGCAAAACAAAGAACAAAAAGAAAGCGAGGAATAGCATATGAAGTATTCAATTAAGGTAAACGAAGTAAGGGCAAAAGAGGGCAGCAATATCAAAGGATTTGCAACAGTGGTATTCGGTGATTCATTTAAGATCACCAATATTGCAATCCTTGAGAATAAGGACAAGGGAGAGCTTTTCGTATCAATGCCAAGATACCGCTCCAATGAGCGTGATGAAAGCAACGGCGTGATCTATAAGGATGTGTGCAATCCTATCACAGCGGAGTTTCGTGAGGAACTCTATACCAATATCCTTGATGCCTATGCAAGAATCAAGGAGCCGGAGAAAGAGGAGACACAGAAGCAGGAGCGCACAAAGGAAATGCCGGAGTTTTCCGTAACTGTGACACCTTATGAGAGGGAAGGCAGTAACATCAAAGGACTTGCACGCATTTATTTTGAAAACAGTTTCATTGTAAATAATATCAATATCGTGCAGGGAAAAGAGAAAATCTTTGTATCAATGCCTTCCTATAAGACAAAGCAGGTAGATGAGCAGGGCAAGCCAATCTATCAGGATGTCTGCTATCCGGTCACAAAGGATTTCAGGGAAAAACTCTATAATGAGATTATCTCGGAATATGAGAAAGCAAAGGATAAGAGCAACGAAAAGGCGAGGGAGAGTGCCGAGAAACATCATGGCAATCCCGATAAAGAGAAGGACAAAGAGGCAACGCCCTTTCGATAATCAGTAATTAAGGTACAGGGGCGGCCAAGGCTGCCCCGTTTATGAATGGAGGACACAGAATGGATATGGAAGCAGGAAAAACACTTACCAATGAGGAGGTCATAAGGGAACTTCTCGAATTATTAAAGAAAAATGCCATGAAAGGGCAGGCAAACGATGTATTTGAGATATGCAGCTATGTGGATGGACTGGAGAAAAAGATTGATTCCATGACGGAAGAACTCACCAATATGCAGAACCAGATCAAAGAAATGCAGGAGGATACACTTGTCAATAATGCAAAAAAGGCATTATCAGAGGCACAGGAGCGACTTAATGCCAGATGTGAGCAGATAAAGTCGCAGCTATCTGAAGTGAAAGCACAGGTCAGATCTACTGCTAAGGGCATAGTCGAAGAAGCAAAGGAAAAGGGAAGAGCTGCATTACACAGGGTATCTGAGTTCTTAGGAATTAAGAAAAGGCTTCTTGATATCCGAGAGAATGTAAGAGGTGCAATCAAGATCACGGATAAGGATATAGCAAAGACAGCGCTTCTTGCAAAAGGATTTCGTGAAGCCGGTCAGACAGCAGCCAATGCATTCCGTACTTTTGCTGACAAGCCGGAGGTGGATTATTCACAGAAAGAGCAGAAACATCCAATTACAAAGGCGGTGCTTGCACCTATGAAAGCAGTGAAAAAGATACTTGTATCAATGGAGCTACATCTGGATGCTTCGATTGATAAGCTTGATAATTTGGCTATGAATGTGCAGCTTGATAAGGAAAAGCATATGGAGAATGCGAAAGCACAGGAACAGACAGAGCCGGAGAGGGCAGAAGCTGAGCGAGTAGAAGCAGAGATTGTATATTCACCGATGGTCGCTGAACCGCAGGAGTATCAGTATAATGCAGATGCATTTGAAAATTATTTGAGAGATAATGCTGCAAATGATAATAAGAACAAAGAAATAATAATGCAAAAGGATAAAAATGTACGATGAGTAGGCATAATTCGTAAATTAATTGCCACTACGTTTTTGAAATAGCATTGAAGTGGTATCTACGATGTTTTGATGTGAAATGGATTCTGCGGTATACACAAGGAATACAAATTGACTTTTCCAGGTTGGTGTTGTAAACTATGATTAGCATTGACTAACCATAAGGAGGGCGCTCATACATGACAAATCAATACATGAATAATCTTTATCGTGATCTGCTCTCTAATTCACCGCAGACGATCACCATAGATATTCCGGCAGACATGGGAACCGGTCAGATTTCGCAGATCGTCACGAAACAGGGAGCAGTTGTTTCAGACTGGAGAATGAATTACTTTTCGGATATGAACGTGCAGGGAGTGAGCAGTGAAGAATACATACAAATGCTGTTCTGCTTCAATGACGGTGTTTCCTGGAATATTGCAGACAACCGGCAAAGTGCCAGCATACAAAAGGGTGAATCCTGTATTTATCGCGGCCACGGGAAAATGGAATATCTGTGCTATTCTAAAAAGAGCGATTTCCTTTTCAAAAATGTGAAAATACCTCTATCCTATTTCTATAAGATTCTGAATGACTACTTTGAGGCTGGTGAGATCGAGGTCTATCGGAAAAAATTATTGGACGGCATATCAAAGGTGAATATCACGCCCTATATGGAACACATTTTTGCGGAGCTGCAAGACTTCACGCAATATCGTGGCGGGTTGGGATACCTGTTTCTGGAAAGCAAGGTCTTTGAGCTGCTATCGGTATATTTGAGCGAGGTCCTGGAGCTGAGTATTCTCGCGTCAACCTACGTTGCAATTTCCAGAAGTGACCGGGATTCCATCATAGAGGCAAAGCGAATTATTGACAGCCAGCTTGCCCTGGCTCCGAGCTGCGAGGAATTGGCGCGGCAGGTCAATATCAGCACTTCAAAATTGACGAAGGGCTTTTCCTCCCTGTTCGGAACATCGGTTCATGCGTATGTCATCGACCAGCGGTTAGAAAAGGCGGCAAGCCTGCTGTTAGAAAGTAATTTGAATGTCAGCCAGGTGGCTATACTGGTGGGATATTCAAAAGCGAGCAATTTCGCAGCGGCGTTCAAAAGGAAATACGGAGTGAATCCGAAAAACTATAAAGCAGAAGCTACGATTGGATAAACGCAAAAATACTGATTTTGGGTAGAATAAAATTGGTTTTGGGTTGGAATCGTGGGTGCAAATTGTTATTATATGTGGTGTGGTTAGAAGAAGCTAACCACACCACATTTTCATTTTCTCAGAGATAAGGAGGATACTGGTATGAGTTCCCAGAAAAAAAGTTCCCGGCTTGAGGGAAAAGATTTAATTACTATCGGCATCTACACCGTCATCTATGTCGTGATTGTTATGCTGGTGGCGATGCTTGGCTTCATCCCCATTTTTATTCCGCTGATGGCGGTTCTGTGCCCTTTGATTGGCGGCATCCCCTATATGCTGTATGTTACAAAGGCTAAAAAATTCGGGATGACTGCAATCATGGGTTTCCTGATTGGCCTAATCATGGTGTTCTTCGGCAACGGCTATCTTACCATGGTAACTGGTCTCGTTGGCGGCCTGTTGGCCGACGTGATCCTGAAAAAGGCGGACTACAAAAGTGCAAAGAGTACAGTTCTTTCCTGCGGTGTGTTCAGCATCTGGGTGTTTGGCAACTTTGCTCCCATTTTCCTGAACCGTGAAAGCTATATGGTAATGTTGACTGAAGGATACGGCGCTGAATATGCAGCTACCCTTAATACATATATGCCTATGTGGATTGCGCCTATTCTGCTGGTTGCCTGCTTTGTGTTTGGCCTTGTCGGAGGTATGATTGGGAAAGCCATTTGCAAAAAGCACTTCCAGCGTGCCGGTATTGCATAATGGCGCGGGAAATTCTGCTCAGCAAAAAAACAGAACAAGGGTTACGGCTCGATCCGCGTACAAAACTGTTGCTCATCTTCATCATAAGCATTTTTGTCATGGGCGGAACAGGCGGAGAAGCTATGGGGCTGATCCGCCTTGCTCTTTGTACGGTTCCGGCTATATTGCTGCTTACCTCGAAGCAATGTGTAAAAGCTGTGGGCTATATTGCTGTGTTTTCTGCTTTTTATGCTGTTCAAATTTATGTTTTGCCGCACCTTACGGGGATATTGAATTTCCTCGTTCTGTTTACAACCGGATTCTTCTGCCGAATCCTTCCCAGTGTTGCGATTGCTGCCTATGCAGTGAAAACAACAACGGTCAGTGAATTGATTTCCGGCATGGAAAGAATCCATATGCCTAAAGAAGTGACGATCCCCTTAACGGTCATGTTCCGCTTCTTTCCAACTGTCTTTCAGGAGTCAGAAGCAATCAGTGACGCTATGAAAATGCGTGGGATTAAACTTGGAGGGAAAAAATCTTCAAAAATATTGGAGTATAAGCTGATCCCGATGATTACCTGCTCCGTGAAAATCGGTGAGGAACTTTCCGCTGCGGCAATTACCCGTGGCCTCGGCGCTCCTGTCAAACGCACAAACATTTGCCAGCTTAAATTCAATTTTGCCGATGTGGTTCTGATCTTGTTTTGTTGCTTTGTAGTGTTTTGGGCGATTGCTTCCCCGATAATTTCCGCAGGAGGGATTTTGCCATGATAGATTTTCAAAATGTTTCTTTTTCTTATGGTGAAGAATCCAGCGGCGGAGGGATTAGAAATGTCAATCTCACCATAAACACAGGGGAATTTGTTTTACTCACGGGAGAATCCGGCTGTGGGAAAACAACGATTACCCGTTTGGTAAACGGGCTGGTGCCTCATTATTACGAGGGCAATTTAGAGGGCGATGTCCTTCTGGACGGAAAAAGCGTATCAGATACGCCGCTTTATGAATTGGCTGCTATGGTGGGATCTGTATTCCAGAATCCCAAAAGTCAGTTTTTCAACGTGGATACGGATAGTGAATTAGCCTTTGCTTGTGAAAATTTAGGCTATCCTCAGGAGGATATCCTGAAAAGGATTGACCGGACAGTTTCCGATTATCATATTGAAGATTTGATGGGGCGAAGCGTGTTTGCTCTGTCCGGAGGCGAAAAGCAAAAAATAGCCTGTGCTTCATCAAGTGTATTGCTGCCGGGAATTATGGTCCTGGACGAACCATCTTCTAATTTGGATATGGCTGCTATTGATGACCTGCGGCAGGTCCTGAGCCTCTGGAAAAAGCAGGGCAAAACAATTCTGATTGCAGAACACCGCCTCTACTACCTTCACGATCTTGCAGATCGTGTGCTGTATGTAAAAGATGGGGAGATTGAACGGGAATACACGCCTGCTGAATTTGACAGCTTATCGGATGGCACTCGAAAAGAAATGGGGCTGCGGCCGTTTTCTCTCTCGAAGTTGAAGCCTGCGAATCAGTATCAGGCGCATACAGCTAAACATATGGAATTTCAAAATTTTTGCTTTGCGTATAAAAAGCGGGAACCGGAAAGCCTCCATATTCCGAGTGCAGAACTGCCTGTTGGAGAAACGATTGCCATTATCGGTCTGAATGGCGCTGGAAAATCTACTCTGGCCCGCTGTATTTGCGGACTGGAAAAGAAGTGTGGCTTTTTGCAGGTTGACGGGAAAACCCTTGATTGGAAAGCCCGGCTCAAACATTGCTACATGGTAATGCAGGATACCAGCCATCAGCTATTTACCGAAAGCGTGGCGGATGAAGTGCTTCTGAGCATGGACAACAAGGATGAAACTGTTGTGGATAAAATCCTTAAACAGTTTGATCTGCTGGAATATAAAGACAGGCACCCGCTTTCTCTTTCTGGCGGGCAAAAACAGCGGGTAGCGATTGCGTCTGCCATTGTGAGTAACCGGGAGATCATTGTGTTTGACGAACCAACAAGCGGGCTTGATCTCAAACATATGCGGGAAGTTGCGCGGAGTTTGAAGTCACTCGCGGATCAGGGCAAAACGCTTCTTGTTATTACGCATGATCCGGAGTTGGTGATGGCGGGATGTTCGTATGTAGTCCATATGGAAAAAGGGCAAGTAAAAGAAAGCTATCCATTGGACGAATCCGGCAGTAAAAAGGTTTTGGATTTTTTCCGAATCCGCCAGTGAATTTTAGAAATTATGAATGTCAGGGCCGCCTTGACTGGACAGAAAGATAATGATAAGAGGCCGCTTTACTTTGGCGGCCTCTTGTTTTTGAAGCACAGACAGTACGGCTCAATATAAGGAGGGCTTATGTTCAAAAAAATTTTTGAGTACGCAGGGCCATATAAGAAAAATATGTATGTGGCCACGGTTGTCGTACTGGTCAGCGTTCTTATGGGCATCCTGCCTTTTGTGCTGGCCTATCAGGTCATTTCGCCATTGGTTATTGGCGATTCTGTTGAAACAGAATTTGTTTTATTACGTGTTATAGGGGTTTTGATCTGTCTTGTTTTGCAGGCGTTTTTTTATGGATGGGGATTATCAATTTCTCATAAAGCAGCATATAACACATTGTTCCGGCTGCGGGTATCTCTGCAAAAGAAGTTTGAGAAACTTCCCCTTGGCATTGTGGAGGAAAAAGGGACAGGGACAATCAAAAAGCTGTTTGTCGATGATGTGGACAGCTTGGAATTGCTCCTTGCTCATTCAGTCCCGGAGGGTATCGCAAATTTACTGATCCCGCTGGTGATTTATGTTGCTATGTTTTGTGCGGACTGGAAACTGGCTCTTATGTCTTTGGCCTCTATCCCGATCAGCCTGCTCTCCATGGTCATTATGTACTCTGTTGGAATGAAGCGCATGGGTCCCTACTATCAGTCTGCACAGAAAATGAACAACACGATCATTGAGTACATCAATGGTATGGAGGTTGTCAAGGTTTTCAACCGGGAGAGTGAATCTTACGAGAACTTCCGCAAGGATGTAACGGACTATCGGGATTATACCTTGGCATGGTATAAGGCCGCCTGGCCCTGGATGGCGATATACGGAAGTCTACTGCCCTGCACTGTTATTCTGACTTTGCCTCTTGGGGCATGGTTTGTTCTCTGTGGCATAAGCACTTTACCTGATTTGATTTTAGTCCTCTGCCTTTCCCTCAGCATTGGGATTCCTCTCCTGAAAGCACTGGGCTTTATGGAGACGATTCCGAATCTGAATTATAAGATCACGGCACTTGAACAGATGTTAAATACGGCACCGCTGCAAGCTGCTGAGGATGATTTCCACGGACAGGATTTTAACATTTCTTACGATCATGTTTCCTTTGCGTATCAGACGACACAGCCTGGCCCAGATGGGAAACCGATAATAGCGGAAAACGAAGTCCTCCACGATATTACCTTTGTGGCACAAGCAGGACAAAAAACTGCCCTAGTTGGTGAATCCGGTTCTGGCAAGAGCACCCTTGCAAAACTGTTGATCCACTACTATGACCCGCAGAAAGGGAGCATTTCCATTGGCGGGCAGAAACTTTGTGATATGAGCCTGGAGACATTGAACAGCCGCATTTCCTATGTGGCTCAGGATCAGTACCTGTTTAACACCTCCCTGCTGGAAAATATCCGTCTTGGACGTTTGGATGCTACCGATGAGGAAGTAATGCAGGCGGCGAAGAAAGCCCAGTGTATGGAGTTTCTGGAAAAGTTGCCGCAAGGTATTCACTCCATGGCGGGCGATGCGGGGAAAATGCTTTCCGGGGGGCAGCGCCAGCGGATTTCCCTGGCGCGGGCAATATTGAAGGATGCCCCGATTGTAGTGCTTGACGAGGCCACGGCCTATGCTGATCCAGAAAATGAGGAAAAAATGGAGGCTGCTATTGCGGAGCTGGTGGAGGGAAAAACCTTGGTAGTTATCGCTCACAAACTTCCCGCTATAATGAACGCAGATCAAATATGCGTTATGGATCACGGAAAGATGGTGGCAACCGGAAAACATCAGGAGTTGATTCAAGCTTGCCCAGAATACCAAAAGTTGTGGAAAGCGGCTCAGGACAGCACCGAGTGGAAAGTATCTACTGCAAAGGAGGGAAGATAAATGTTTGCATTGATTTCAAGAATCCTGAACCTCTCCGGGAGGTATAAAAGCCGTATTCAGGCTGCATTTCTATGTGCATTTGTCGAGTCCATTCTCTCCAAAATGCCGATCTTCATGGCGTTTATCGTCTTGGCCGGGTTTGCTGATAATACGCTGACTGGAAAGACCTGTCTGTTTGTCGGACTTGGATTATTAGCTGTTGTAGTGGTTCAGACAGTGGTTCACTATTTGAGCGACCGTCTGCAAAGTGCCGCTGGATTTATGATCTTTGCTGATAAACGGATGGAGTTGGGAAATCATTTAAGAAAAATGCCGATGGGTTACTTTACATCGGGGAATATTGGCAAAATCAGCTCTGTTCTCAGTACGGATATGGTATTCATTGAGGAAGTTTCTATGAGTACCATTGGCAACATGATGAGCTATATGCTGTCTACTTTGGTTTTAGCTGTTTTTATGTTCGTACTGGATTGGAGACTTGGGCTGATTGCGGTAATCATTACCTTGCTGGCATCACTGGTTGCAAAATATATGAATAAGGTTTCCTTCAAGGAGGCTGTCGGGCGTCAAAACCAAAGCGAGAATTTGACGGATGCGGTCTTGTCTTTTGCTGAAGGAATTGGGGTTATCAAAAGTTACAATCTGCTCGGAGAAAAATCTGACGAATTAACGGAAAACTTCAAAAAATCAAGGGATGTCAATACGAAGTTTGAGCAGAAAATGACACCGTGGACCACTGGCTTAAACATTCTCTATGGCGTGGGTATTGCCGCTATCTTCGGTTTATCCGTTTTTTTACATCAGGAAGGCGTACTCTCCCTGGCTTATCTTTTGGGCGTGCTGCTGTTTGTCTTTGATCTCTTTGGACCTCTGAAAGCTCTTTATGGAGAAGCAACCCGACTGACCGTGATGAATGCCGCATTAGACCGCATTGAAGCTGTTTTGGACGAGCCCGAACTTCCCGATAACGGAAATCAACATATTCTGTCACAGGCACAGCCGGATCAGCCAGAAGTACAATTTAGCGATGTGGGCTTCGCCTATCAGGACAAGGAAGTCCTGCACAACATCAGCTTCTCTATGCAGAAGAATACCATGACCGCACTTGTGGGACCGTCTGGCGGTGGCAAATCCACGATTGCGAACCTTCTGGCGCGGCTGTGGGATGTGAAATCCGGCAAAGTGACAATCCGCGGTACAGATATTCGGGATATACCTCTCGCCGAACTGATGAAACAGATCAGCATGGTTTTCCAAAGGGTGTACTTGTTCCAGGATACCATTTACAACAATATCAGCATGGGTAAACCGGACGCTACCGAGGAAGAAGTCTATGAGGCTGCAAAAAAAGCCCGCTGCTATGATTTTATCATGGCGCTGCCAGATGGATTCCAGACAGTCATCGGTGAAGGCGGCGCTACTCTGTCCGGCGGCGAAAAGCAAAGAATCTCTATCGCCCGATGCATTTTGAAGGACGCACCGATTGTCATTCTGGATGAAGCGACTGCAAGTGTTGATACCGATAATGAAAGCTATATCCAGGAGGCAATCAATGAGCTGGTAAAGGGTAAAACATTACTTGTGATTGCACACCGCCTGAATACCATCCGTCAGGCAGATCAGATTTTGGTGATCTCTGATGGACGGATCAGCGAACAGGGAACCCATGACGAGCTTATGGCAAAAGCCGGGATTTATCAGGATTTTGTAAATATCCGTAAAAAGGCTTCCGGCTGGAGCCTTGCATAAAGGAGGAACTGATGAAGATTCATGCGTCCGGGGAGGATTATCTGGAGGCTGTGCTGATTCTTCAA
>OBUS01000517.1_pt1 | contig 22350 bp, 17 predicted proteins | sample 1475921 | NCBI WGS metagenome assembly OBUS01 (sample SAMEA2579948, study PRJEB22360) | human gut metagenome | reverse complement strand
CGTCGTGGTTCGGGGGGCCGCGAGCGCCATCGGGCGGGAGCACCGTCTTGAGGGTCTTCGGCCGCTTCGAGGAGCCCCTCCTCCAAAGCTGACGCCAAAAGCTCCGCCGGTTCTGCCTTAAGCCAACTGCCCGCACCCTGCAAAAAACCTTCAAAGCGCTGCAAGAGCGTTTCCTCAGAAAATGCAACAGTTGGAACAAAAAGCAGCGCAGCGCCCACTACGACACGGCGATCGCGGGGCTCCGTCTTAACGACCGAAGCGAGCGGAATACCTCGGCGGATAGAGAGTTCCGTAAAGCGGCCGATGTCGGCAAGCGTGTAGCTGCTGTCGATAAGGCGATACATATAAAGGCGTCGTTCGCAGGTTTGAGGAAAAGTGAAAAGGGAGTCTCTCCGCACAGCGGGACGGTGATCCGCAGCGGTGATGCACTCGGAAGTGTAGCCTTTCGCTCTTGACCTATACTTTCCGGCAGGTTTGCTGCGAGATAATCCGCTGCACCTTATCTCAAACGATTCCAACCGTTTTTTGGAGGTTTCTTCGTGCTGCGTTCCCAACCCGCTCTCTTTAAGTTCTGCCTCTGCGCGCTCTTCTCGACATGCGCCGCCGGCACAGCCTGCGCCGCTTCGGCCGCCGATGAACTTGCCGACTGCCTCTATGCCAACACTTCCGCTCAAGACAAGACCACCTTTTTGCAGTGGGCCTACGTAACGCTCGGACGCACCGAAGCCGCTAAGTCCGTGCAGACCATTCCTGCCGCCAAAATTAAGACCGTAGAGAAGAAAGCTCAGACAACACTCACGCAGCTCGTCATGAAAAGCTGCCCCAAGCCGGCGATGAATCTGCTCCTCTCTGACCCCAAGAAGGGACTGGAAAAAACGCTGACTTCGCTCGCCGGAAAGCTCGTGCAGGCGGAAGTCGAAAAGCGTACGTCACCCCTGCTTTCAATGACGATTACGGATCTCTTGAAGCGCTGATTGAGGGCCCCAAAACTCGGACGCCAAAGTATCCGCTAAAAGAAGAGCGCCTTGAAACCAGAACTCCCGGATAACAGATCCCGAACTCGAGTGATTAAGGTCAAGGATCGGTTGTTTTGCTGAACTAATCCCGTGAAAATGAAGCAATCAGTTTTTACGGGATTTCTTTTTCCGCTAAAACGCTGCCTATGTTTCAATTAGGTATCAGTTAGCAGGATTGATGATGAAAAAGGCTAGCGACAAGTGGTAGGAAACCAATGCCAAGGGCTTGTGCTACATCTACGCCTATCAAACGCAGTGGGATCCGGTCACCAGGAAATCAAAACGCTCAGCCCGCAAGTATGTCGGCCGCTTAGCAGCCGATTCCGTCGTCAATATCACCGCCAAATTTCGTACTGAATTTCCTCAGTACGCACAAGGAACCTTTTATTTCGGCCTGGATAAGACTCTGGTCGATGAGGCAGCCTACCGCCGAGATTGTCCGGACGCTCCCGGCCCTAAACCAGCGGCTGCCGAAATGGATACAGCTTTGTGGGATACCCGCAGCTTGGGGTTCACTTGTGCTTTGGAACAGCTGGCAGCGCAGTCACAGGTGCTCGAGCATCTGCACGAGATCTTCAAAGAGGATGCCTCAATCTGGCGATCTACAAATTAGACGGCGGCAACTCCATGGCTGCCATGGAGGATTGGCGGGCCAGTGTGTATTTGCCGCATGGTCCTGCTCTGAAGAGCCAGCGCATCAGCGAAGTATTGAGCCAAGTTACGCCCAAGGACTTTGCGCGCTATTTCCATCTGCGGCATCAAAGCAAGATCGAAAAGATGTCCGGCACAGACTGCGTGCACTATGCGTTGGACAACACCACGATTTCGTCATATTCCGCTGCGATCGCGGATGTCGCCTACGGCCATGCCAAACGTGATCCGGAATTGCCGGTACTCAATTTCACTTTTGTTTGCGACCAAGACTCTGGGGACATTGTCTTCGCCCATGCCTATGAAGGCTCAATCCCTGATGTCACAGCCTTTGGAGAAATTGTTTATCGCATGAAGGATGCCGGTTTTGATTTCTCGAAAGTGATTTTGGTGACGGATCGGGGGTATCAAAGCCTAATCAACATCCAAAAGCAGATTGATCTGGAAGTGAAGTTCATACAGGGCATTCGCCTCAGCGAGGACATCGTGAAGCGCAGTTTTGATCGATATGACGCCTCGCTGCATAACCAGCGCTTTTACGACACTGGCGAACGTGTGTACGCCCATTCCGCCACGGAAGCCTGGAAGCAATACACCGACTATGGATCACTCAACAAGACGCTGCATTTACATCTTTACCGCTTTCCTAAAGCCGATGAAGCTGAGATGGAAGAGCTTCGGTTACAAGTGCAGCAGGTGCTGGATTTGAAAAATGCGAACAGACAAGTACCGCCCGAAAAATGGCTGACTTATAAGCGTTTTGTTTGTGAAAGAACGACGGCGCAAGGACGCCGTTATTGGGATCGTGATGACAACGCCATTGAGGCCGCCTTACGCTATGCCGGCCGTTTTGCGATCCGAACCAATGCGGAAGCCAATCCGTTTAAAGCCTTAAGCATCTATCGGCTGCGCGGCCAAGTTGAGCAGGATTTCAATCAATTTAAAAACTGGGTCGATGGGAATCGACTGCGGTGTACAGATACGGCTTACTGGGGCAAATTGCTTGTGTGCACGCTAGCCACCTCGCTGCGCATGATGGCCATTAAGGGAGCCCACGACCGTGAGCAAGGCAATCGCAAAATCCCCAATAACTCCATCGATTGTCTTTTCACGATCTTGAAGCAGATTCAGGCTGACAAGCGCCGCACGGCCAACGCATGGGTGACCCGCACCATTACGAAAAAGCAGCGCGATATGCTCGCGCTGCTTGGCTTAGAAAATCCGCCCCGGGTCCTGAAAAATTAGGGATCAGTTATCCGGGAGTTCCGGTTTAAACATTGATCGGTCGGCAAAAGGCCGTGAATGCCAAGTTTTGCGGGGAAATCGCGTAACGGTCTTTGCGGGAATGGTTGGAAGTACCGTCAGGGGGGGGGGGGTATCTGGGTGATAGATCAGTCTGGATGTCGGTGCCAGAGCTGCTCTCGCTAGGATAAAAGGGACCGCATTGTCGGCGGACGCATGGCACGGCACGCGATGAGATACAGAGGAACGGGCCGCTGTGGCCCAGACCTCGGAGAACTCTCATGGCAGGCCACCGCACCCACCACAACCCGCTGGAGCAAGACACTCTGTTCACCACTCCAGCTTCATTCATGCTCGATGCCCGCCTCACGCCATTGGAGCGCAATAGGTGCCGCGCTCTGCGGAGGGCAAGTCCGTTGGCAAACCTGGGGAAGTTGCGTCGCTATCTCACCTCAACCCCGCTGGGACAGTCGGCCGGGTACGAGACGATCTGGCGTGTTCTCGGCGTGCTTCGGCTTACCGTCTGGTGGGGCAGCACCGCGCTCCTCTGAACGGCCATGTGCTCAGCGAGCTGTATCAGGTTCACGAAAGCGCCCTCAGCTTCCAACGGGCCTGCCCGCTCGATGCTTGCCTGCCCGCGCTTCTGCAATCTTCTATCGGCCAGAAAAACAACCTAGTGGATCGGGTGGCCGTCCACATTCAGGCAACGCAGGTGCAGGCACCTGAAGCCGCCTCCATTGCGACCCATGGTCAACGCCGCGATGACGATGATTTGCTCCTACACCGCCGCATTCGTCCGGATCCATGCAGTAGTCATGATCCGGGGTAGTGAAGTACTCGCGCAGTTTGTATGCGGCAGTCCAGAGCTTTTTTTCAGGTCATTGAAGAACTGTTGTTCTATGGGTTTCATGCCGTTATGCGATCACCGGTCTACGCCTTGTGCAATACGCACCGGCTGCTTGATACGGGCGCGGACTTGCTGGTAGATCGGAATGTCTTCCTTCGCTTCCAAAGTCACAGCGAGGCCGTAGGGAATGACAGCATCAAGGTGTGCGGTCGCGTCCTTTTTGCAGGTGACGCGAATGCGCAAGGTCTCACCATCCTCGAAGGCCTGGATCTGCTTCGTGCCTTCCAGCACTTCATGCTGCACGGTGCCACGCTTCACCTGCTGGTAGTCACCGTCTTGACGATCCAGCCTAAGGATCTGACTGGACCAATTTCCCCCTCCGGGCTCTAGCGTCAGCTTGGCTTCGCGAAGATTGCGGTGGTCCGGATTGATTGGTGTCAGCCAAGCTAAGGTCACTACCAGCCGCCGCCAAATCTTTTGGGAAGAGAAGCCGGAAGGGATCGGAAAGGCATACTCATGCACCTCGTTTTCTCGTATCTCTCCATAGCCTAGGACGGTTGCTCGCTGGGCGGTGCAGGTCAGCACACGCTCGATATCCACGACTCCATAGCCAAGGTAGCGCGTGATCACCTGCTTGAACTGATGAGTGTTGCGCGCGTCTTTCAACGCTTGTTCGATGTGTTGCTTGCCTACGTCGTCTTGCTTAGCGCCATGTACCAGTAGCGTCTTCATCAGCACCGACATCAACGTCTCGGGAATATCCTCCCCCTCCTCGTTGCGTAGTCTGTCCAGCATGTCGTACAGCCGGACCGCACCTCGTGTGGCCAGCGCCGTTGCATTGCTGGTGCCACGCCAGAAGGCTTCGCTGTTCAAATCGCCTTGGTTGCTGCTGTCCAGAGCAACTTTTTGACCTGGTGCGATGATGGAGTTGTTGACGCTGTACAGGGTAGAGCTATCTTGCATAGGGGCGTTGTAGAGTTGCCGCCCTCCGGGCATGAGGATGTCAGGCTTTATGGAGCGATTAAAACCAAAGCCCAGACGGGTGGCAGGACTGAACAGTGTTTGCGATGGCAACACATCGACACGTTGGCCAAATTGCGAATATGCATTTCCAGAATCATCGGCGTGAGCGGCTCCTACCGTAATGGCGTTCATCGCTTCTGCCGGCGAAAGCAGACGCCGGGAAGTCAAGCTATTTGATATCGCTTTGACAGTGGCGCTTATCTTCTCTCCATCAGAAAGAGCTGCGAACTGCTGTTGATTGAGTCCGATATTAATCGTGTCGCAGTAGTTGCCCGCGCTGATGCAGAACAGCACGCGGTAGTGGTAGGCCAACCAGTCGATTACCCGTGCCCAAGGACTCGGCGTATGGATAAATTCCCGCGCTGTATCACCAATGGAAAGATTGATGACCTTGACCGTAGGCGCTTGCGCGGGGACATCGCCAGAGCCTTCGAACATGCGCCGAACGGCAATATGGATGCGGTCTTCAAAGAAAACGTCATCCGGCATATGTTCATCATGTTGGCGTGTCTGATAGTCAGGCTGCATCACTGGAATGCAATACAGTTTGTGCGGTAGAGGTTTGGACTCGGGATTGCAGCGATCCCCATGAAGAATCAAGGAAGCCATGGCAGTGCCATGTTTGCGCTCTCCAGGTTGATAAGTGGCCTCCATGCCAAAGGTGTCATCAACCAGCAGTCGGTCTTTCAGCGCTTCATGCAATTGCAATGGAGCGCCATCAAGGAGCGCTGCGACAGGAGAGAGGTCACTGACACTTTCGGGGAACGCAGCCGGCTCTCCCTCGCCCTCCTCAGAAACCGCCAGGCTTTGCCCAGTAGGGCGGAAATACATGATGCCGGCGAATTTAAACAACTCGATGTCGATATCAGCTTCATCCGCAGCTACTTGAGCGAGAAGCGACTGAATGGCGTGAGCCGGCAATTCGGCCTTGACCGCATGGAATGCGATCTGAGGCATATCAAGGAACTCTGAAAGCGTTTGGCCTCCGAGGCCTTTAAGCAAGGATCGAATTGTTGCCTCATTATTTCGACGCTTTTCAACCCTCTTACGGTAGAAAAGCTCAATCTGAAATCTCACCTTCTCTTCGGAGTTAAGGGGATCACGCAGGGCTTGCCAGCGGTCGATCATTCCTGTTTCGACCAATGTCTCCTCAATACCCCAGCGCCTCAGCACGTTCAATTGCTCGAAAACGGCTTTCCACTTCGTTTTGCCGTAGGGTAGGCTTCTATTGGCTTTCCATTGCTCCCAAAGCGCGAGAATCTCTTGCAAGCCCGCCATGTTGCTCATTGCCAGAAACATGCGACCTCTCAGCAGCTTAACCGCAGGTTGACCGGCAGCATCTCGCTCATGGAAGCTATCATCTTCAGCCTCCAGGTCGTCGATTTCCGTTTCTCCTAGCCACTCCAAGCCAGCTGCTTCAACGGCTTGTCGGAAGTCGTCCAGACGCCCAACGATCTCGATGACCAGGACCATTTCAGGTTCGAGCCCGGCCAGAGCACCAGTCAGGCTGGCCTGATAGCGTGCGAAGTCTTCTTCCAAATGTTCGATCTGTCTTCCAATACGGTCTACTTGGGCACCATGGCCGGGCAAATTTTGTTTCCCCGTAGGGAAACCGTTGCCCTTTTCTGGCTGGAGAATTCGCTTTTCAGGGAAAACCAGTAATGGCAAGTACTCGTCAGGCATATCACCCTCCTTGTGCTTTATTCGTCTGATACTTCTTTATTGGCAGGTTTCAACCGATTCTTCCATTGTTCCAACCTGGAAGAGACGATGGTTCTGGCGTCGTCCACCTTCTGATCTAGTACCGCTCTCCGGACTACTCCCAAGCAGAACTCTTCCACCTCTGAAAAACTGAGGCCTAAAAGTCTTTTTGCGACAGTCTCATTGGCCAAGCCAAAATTGACCTTGCTTCGTTCACTGATAGAGGCGACGAACGCGGTTAACTGTGCGCGTGTAGGAAGAGGGAGTTCCAGTCGAACCTGAAAGCGCCGCCAAACGGCCCTATCCAAAAGTTCTGGGTGATTACTAGCAGCAACGACAACGACATAATCTGGAAGATCGTCGAGGTGAATCAGCAAAGAGCTAACGACACGCTTTATCTCCCCCGTTTCATGAGTGTCGCCTCGCTCTTTGCCCAATGTTTCGAACTCGTCAAAGAACAATACGCAGCGCCGTGTTCGAGCGTAGTCAAGCAAGGCTTTCAAGCGGATAGACGTTTCGCCCAGGTAGCTGCCAATCAACGACTCATAGCGCACAACGATCAGCGGCACCATCAATTCAAATGCCAACGCTTCAGCAACCGATGTTTTACCGTTCCCGGGCGCCCCAGCTAGTAGGATTCGATGCCTTGGACTTAAGCCGTGTGCATGCAACAACTCAGCACGATGCTGTTCTTCGACAACTTCTCGTAACTGCTCGCGAATACTATCATTAAGCACCAAACTTTCCAGCGAACGCTCTGGTGTCAACTCGGCAATCAGATCTTTCTGCGCTATACCCCCAGCTTGGGCTGGTCGTGTCGCTGCTGCAGAAGGCTGGAATAAGGCCGGCTGATGGACTGGCGCTCGCAATGCCTTTTCCAGGCGGTCGGCTAGGATTCGGTGGCCCTTACCACGTTCCTCTTGAATCAAGGCTTCGGTTGACTTCCGAAAAGAAGGTTGGTCGCCGCTACTGGCTGCTTTTACCAGAGCGACCAAGGTATCAGCTTGTGCCATATGTGTTCACCTTGACGAAAAATTTAGGTGACATTGTCGTACTCCGAATGGACGTTTGTTCAGTGAACTGGTATTGAAATTTTGGACAGGTTGAAAAAGCAAATTTTAATTGCGTTTTGGCCTGTTCAATTTATCGACGTGATGATTGGAAACGTCCCTTGCGATCAGTCACTGCTATGCAATGTGCAACGCTTCAACGTGTCCAGTCGTTACTTGTCACTGCCTGATGCTCGCATCAAGTCCTCAGGAAGGGTCCGTAGAACTGCATGCGATACGCCGCAGGCGTTTGGTTATCGATTACTGAGCACGGCCGCTCGTTGTTATAGAACTCGACGTAGCGGCCAATATAGTCGTTCTGTGCCTTGAAGCTTGGCCTGTCCTGTGTCAGCGCCGGGTTATAGAGCGCCTCGACTTTGAAGGTGCCGTTGAAGCACTCCATCGTGGCATTGTCGTGGCAGTTAGCCGTTCGCGAGAAACTTTGCGTCAGGCCCATGCCGTCGGCCGCATCCCTGAATGCCTGAGCAGTGTAGATACTGCCGCGGCCACTGTGGAGCATCGCTCCCGGAGCCAAGCCTCGGCCTGATAACAGCCGGAGTGTCGCCAGTCCCAGCCGAACATCCTGCTTTTTGGAGTAGACCCAAGCGACAATGGCGCGATTAAAAAGGTCCTGCACGAGCGACAGATAACCCCAGTGCCATTCGTCGTTTTCGAAGTACGGCACATAGGTGACATCAGTAACGAGGCGGTGCATCGGCCGATCAGCTTGGAACTCACGGTTGAGCAGGTTATCCGGCAGCTGCTGCCGGGTTGCCTTGCCGGCGCAAGGCTTCGCCTTGCGCACCTGGCGGATGCGTGCAGTCAAGCGGCGTCGGCCAATTGTGAAGAAGCAGGAGCTTCGAACCTCAGAAATCTTCTCGGCCAACTCATCTGTTTTGATTTGCGCCGGCGTCGTCTTCTGTGAAGCGTAAAAAGTGCTGCGGGACAGGCCCATCAATCGACAGGCATGAGCGACGCTAAGGCCTTTCTCGTGAGCTCTAACTGTCGCTGCAATTCTTTTTTTGAGCTCGTCTTTACAGCCTTCAATGGCAACCTCCAGAATGGATTCCGCACAGATCAGGCGGCCTCGTGCGTCCTGCATCTCTTTGAGGAGAGCCTTCCGTTCTGCAAGCGTTAAGGGACGATCGGCAGGAATGTCGGAGAGTTTTTCGATGGCCATTCTGAAGGTTCCAAGGCTGGTTTCTGGTTTGACGTCCCAGAATAGGATGCGCTTGGGGCGCAGCTGCTCGGGGAGTTTTGTAACTGTGCGGCGGATCTTTTGGAACAATGTGGCCGGACTCACGCCAAACTGCAAACTGCTTAGCAACATCGCTGTAGCCAATGGGGTAATGCTCGAACCAGTAATTGACGGCGCTTTGGAGCAGCTCAGGCCGGCGTGTGACCCAAGGCTTGTCGACCCAATCGAAGACACCGTGCTGGATATAAATAGCCCAGTCGCGGATCGAACCAACGGAAACACCCAGCTCTCTGGCCAGTGCCTTCTTCGGGGTGAAATGCAAAAGCCCTTCACAGGCTTGCTGTCTCATTTCTTGCGTTACGTGCATGGTGTGGACTCTGTATATGTCCAAAAAATCCATACCACTTCAATGGAGTAATTCAACAAAAGCTCCTCTAATACTCTCAAGCGATTACCCAATTCCCAACGCTCCGCAGGCGGCAAGGGCAAATGGCAAGGGAACGGCACTCACGGGACAACGGCCTATCCAGAAAAGGAAAGTGCCGCGCCATTCATTCGTTCTGCAACATCTAACCAACATATGCTCGCGCTGCTTGGATTGAAACTGCCGCCTAAAACTCTCCACTGATTTATGGATCAGTTAACCGGGAGTTCCGGTTGAAAGAAAATCCTTTTCAAGGCGCTCAGCTTTTGACGAACCGATCAGTGCTGCGAAGCATTGGTCTCTGCATGGGCCGCATCCCATGCGGACTGCATTTCTAACCACGGCGCAGAGCCCGTGCCGAATACGGCGCCCGCCTGCTGCGCCATCGCGGCAGTCATCGGTGTGCGGCCTTCGAGCACGGCCAACAGTTCCGCTTCACTGAGACTAAACCATTTAGCGGCGAGCGCCGTCGGCGTATCTTCGAGGATCTGTGCGAGCACCGCTCCCGGGTGCTGCAGGGTGTTTTGTCCCTTCGTGCTGCCCGAGCCGCTGCGTCTCGGGCGGCCTTTGCCTTTATTTTGCTGCGCCATGATGCGTTCTCCCGTCATCCCCTCTGCGGATTACTGCGCAGCGCGCAGCAGTGCTTCCACATCCGCTTTTTCGAGCGGCTTAAAGTGTCCTACCGCACCTTTGCGGCAGCAGTGGCGAGCGAGCGCCTCGATGGGACAGTCAACCGCACCGAGCTCCTGAAGCGTTAAGGGCAGCTTCATTGTCTTCAACCACCCTTTAAAGGCCTCAATGCCCAGCGCGGCGGCCGCGGCATCATCCGCATCCTCGCCTACGCCCATGACTCGGCGGGCAAAATCCGCGAAGCGCTTCGGATTGACATGGCAAACCTGCTGCATCCAGGCCGGCATGACGACGGCAAGCCCGCAGCCGTGAATAATGGATTCGTTCCACCCCGAGATTTCGTGCTCAATCGCGTGGCACGCCCAGTCTTCTTCACGGCCAAGACCGAAGATGCCGTTGTGGGCAAATGAGCCGGCCAGACCAATCTGGCACCAGGCGTCATAGTTCGAAGGATCGGCAAGCACTTTAGGACCAAACTTAACGATGGTTCGAAGCGCGGCTTCAGCCTGTCCATCCACAAAATCAGTGGCGGCAGTATTGGAAAAGTAACGTTCGCAGATGTGCGAGAGCATGTCGCAGACGCCGGCACTGATGTGAATGGCCGGAAGCGTTGAGAAACGCTCCGGATTGATGAAGGCGGCTTTGGGGCGAATGTGTTCCGAACCAATACCGGTCTTCGTGCCGTGATGCGTGATCACGGCTCGAATGGACTGCTCAGAACCCGCCGCAGGAATAGTCAATACCGCGAACACCGGCAATGCCCGCTCAACCTGCGCACGGCCGGCAAAGAAATCCCAGGCATCCCCTTCATATTCCAGACCAGCCGCTACAGCCTTGGCGGTATCGATCACCGAACCGCCGCCCACGGCGACCACCGCACGAATGCCCTGATCGCGCACCCAGTCAATCGTGTCGCGGACAAATCCCATCCGGGGATTGGGCTGCACACCGCCCATTTCAATCACGGCGAAGCCCGATTCCTGCAGACTGTCCTCCACTGCCTCCAGAATGCCGGTGCGGTGGGCCGATCCGCCGCCAAAAAGCACCAGCACCTTGCCCGGACGCCCCAGGATGGAGGTCATCACGCGGCCGACTTCATGTTCGGCGCTGCGGCCGAAAACGAGGCGGGTGGGATTGGCATAGGAGAAGTTGAGCATCTTGAACCTTAACGCTTGGGTCTTGGTGAACGGCTGATACGCCTGAAAAAAATTCGGTGGAACCGCTCCGCCCTGGGAGACTGCGGAAAGGCCGGAATGCTAACGGGAAAACAGGTTGCCGGCAACCCGAAGCGCTCACCGTAATGCGCCCTTTTGCCTTGAATGCAGAGCAGTTGAAATATATCAATGGCGCAGCGTGAGCCGACGACGCGCAGCATCGAAAAGGCAGACGGCCGCAGCCGCGCCGACATTTAAGGACTCCACCAACCGGCTGATCGGAATCCAATAGCGTTCGTCGGCCAGCTCGAGCGCCTTCACGGAAAGCCCCGGACCTTCAGCCCCCATCAGCCAGCAGATCGGTCCCGCGGCGGTATAGTCGGGCGCCTCAAAGAGGTTGACGCCGCCTCTGGCATCGGCCGCAAGGAGTCTTCCGCGATAGTCCGCCCGGAATTTTTCTATCGAGATGCCTTCGGCCAAATCCACCGCAAAGTGCGCTCCCATCCCTGCGCGCAGCACCCGCGGCGTCCACAAACCAGCGGTCCCCGGACCCGCGACAACGACCCGCACGCCCGCGGCAGCAGCCGTACGGATCAGCGTTCCGACATTGCCGGCATCCTGAACACCGTCAAGGTAGAGGGCATCCGCGGCGGCCCATTTTTCCGGCGCCGGCGCGGCTGGAAGCGCAATTTCGCACATGACGCCCACGCCGTTTTCCACCGGTGAAATGGCGTCATAAAGACGATCGCTCAAAACATAAAGCCGAGTTCCCGAAGTCTGCGCCGCACGCTCAGCGAGCGCTTTGGCTTCTGCTGTCGTGCGCCCTTCAGGAAGCATTACGGCGTTGATCTTCACCTCAGGATGTTCGAGCACGGTCTGCAGGAGATGAATGCCTTCGAGAACCGTCGCGCCCTCGCGCCTGACGGCCTTGGCCTCCAAGGCCAGCCGTCTCCAGCGCTTGAGCCGGGGGTTGGCGTCGCTTTCGATAAAGAGATGCTGAGAAGAAGTCATGATTCACGCTTGGCTGAGAGGGTTCGCTGCTGCATCGGAAGGACGCTGCGTCTTTTTTTCGCTCAGCATAGACTTGATGGGTTCAAAAGTCATTCGATGCTCGGGACAGGGTCCCAAACGCTTCAAAGCTTCGAGGTGCTGAGCCGTGCCGTAGCCGGCATGTTTGGCAAAGCCGTAAGCCGGCCACTTCTGATCGAGCTGAGCCATCCAATGGTCTCGAGCCGTCTTCGCGAGTATGGATGCGGCCGAAATAGCCGGCACCTTGTCGTCTCCCTTCACAATGGTGTCCGACATGCAGGGCAGATGGGGCGGCCGGCGATTGCCGTCAATCAGAATATATTCTGGCGTCACGCTCCCGCTGCGGCTCTTGAGTGCCGCCACCGCACGCTCCATGGCGAGATAGGTGGCATTGAGAATATTCACGCGGTCAATCTCTTCCACTGTGGCCCAGCCGATGCCCCAGGCCAGCGCGCGTTCGCGAATGATGGGCGCCAATGCTTCTCTCTTTTTGGCCGAAAGCTTCTTCGAGTCCGCCAATCCCTCAATGGGATTTTCGGGATCCAGAATCACAGCGGCGGCGCAGACGGGCCCGGCTAACGGGCCGCGTCCCGCTTCATCCACGCCGGCCGTTAAAAGCGGCAGATGCGCTTCACCTTCACCGTCACAGAAAAAAAGATTGTCTCTGAGCGCAGCTTCGGGAGAAGCAGAAGCTAAAGATGCTCTGCGGCGCGGCATAGTGCGTAAGTGACGAGAGTGTGAGTCAATAAAATCAGACCGGCGCATCTGGGACGGACGCGCCGGTATATCCGCAGCTCACGCAGAGCGAGAGCTGCTCCAGGTCCGGCATTACCAGCGGCGAAGTGCTCTGGATTCAAGCACTTCAGCGACCAGCGAGGGCGTATCCGCCTTCAGGCTTTCATGGAGCGCCGTAAACCGTTCAACCAGCTCCTTACGCTTCGCGTCGTTGGTGAGTGCATCCTGCAGCGCCCAGGAGATCTGATCTGCACGGCAGTAATACTGCAGGAATTCCGGCACCACGTTTTCGCCCATCAAAATATTGGGCAGCGATACGCAGCGAATGAGCCCCTTCCTCTGCATGATGAGACCGGTGAGCGCCGGCATCAGGTAGCCCACAACCATGGGTTTCTTGTAAAGCGCCGCTTCGAGCGCAGCCGTCCCGGAAGCGCAGAGCACCGCATCGGCGGCCTCGATCATGCGGTGGCTTTCGCCGACACGCACGATCATGCGCTGCGCCAAGCGGGCGTACTGCCCCGCAATGAAGATGATGCGCTCACGCGCCGCCTCGTCGGCAGCCGGAATAAGAACGTGCATGTCGCTGAAGCGATGCAGGAGCTTTTCGATGGCGCCGAAGAAAGCCGGCGCACAGCCTTTGACTTCGTCAATGCGCGAGCCCGGCATGACCGTCACGACAGGGAGCGAATCTTCCATCAGACCATAGTCACGGCGAGCGCCTTCCGTATCGGGCTTCATCGGAATCACGCCGGCCAAGGGATGGCCGACATACGTTGCGTCAATGCCGGCGCGCTTATAAATCTCCTGCTCGAAGGGGAAGACCAAGAGCATATGGTCAACCGCTCGGCGGATCTGGTGGATGCGCTCCGGACGCCAGGCCCAAATGGCCGGGCTCACAAAATGCACGGTCGGAATACCGCGGCGGCGAAGTTTCTGCTCAATGCCGAGGTTAAAGTCCGGTGCATCAACGCCCACAAAAACACGGGGGCTTGACTCGGAAATGCTGCGCACGAGTTCGCCCCGAAGCTGCACGAGCCGCGGCAAGTGCATGAGCACTTCCACATAGCCGCGCACAGAAAGCTCCCGAATATCGTGCCAGGCATGAAAATTCACAGCGCGCATGCGCGGACCGCCCACGCCGTACTGCGGCGTGCCGGGGAAGCGTTTTTCAACTTCCGGGAGCACGAGGCTTGCAATATAGTCGCCGCTTGCTTCACCAGCGAGCCAAGCAATGCCATTCTTGTCGATCGCAGGGGTCGGTCTCGTTCCCATAATGGGGTCTCCTAGGAAGTGTTCTTAACTTTGAAGTTCAACGGACACAGCCGCGTTGGGTAGTTGTGACGAAGTCAATGAAGAGCTGAAGCGCATCAGACGCCCCGGGGTAGTCGCTCTTTAAAGCTTCAATAAGCGGCACAGCTTCTTTCACCGTAAGCTGTTCACGATAGAAATGTCCATAGGCCTTGCGCAGCGCACGGAGCTGTTCATCGGTAAATCCCGCGCGGCGCAGTCCCACCAGATTGAGTCCCGCGGCCTTGGCCGGGTTGAGATGAGCCATCACAAAGGGCGGCACATCCTGGAGCACGCCCGCAGCGCCGCCAACCATGGCATAAGCTCCAATGCGCACGAACTGATGCGCCGCGGACTGTCCGCCGAGAATGGCGTGGTCGCCGACAATGACATGACCGCCCAAAGCCACATTATTGGCCAAAATCACGTCGCTGCCGACCTGACAGTCGTGCGCCACATGGGCATTGGCCATAAAGAGATTGCGGCTGCCGACCGTCGTTAAGCCCTGATCCTGAATAGTGCCGATCGACATCGTGCAGTTTTCGCGAATCACGTTGTCGTCACCCACCACCAGACGCGTATCCTCGCCGCGGTACTTTTTGTCCTGCGGATGGCAGCCAATACTCGCTCCCGCGTAGATCACATTGCGTGCACCGATCGTAGTGGAGCCCTCCACCACAACATGGCTGCGCAGGACCGTACCCACGCCGATGCACACCTTGGGACCGACCAGACAGAAAGGACCGACCACGACGTCTTCGGCAAGTTCTGCCTGAGAATCGACGATTGCGCTCGGATGAATCTGGGTCATGAAAAGAATCCTTTGTGATTAGTAAGGATGAATCGTGCGTCGTTTGCCTGATTACTCAGGTTCACTGCCGACGACCGCACTTGAGCCGCTTAGAGTGCACGACACTGCGCACGACAACTGTATCTCGTGATTATACGGACAAGGCTCTAGGGGAAACTGAAGGCCCTGCAATCGGTCACAAGTGCAGAAAAACGAAAACGGCGCAGCGCAGCTTCCACCAGGAAACTGCCCAGCGCCGCTCGGTCGAAATGCTCCGTCCGCATTCGCCATTGGAGGCGAACTTACCGCCGGTGCCTTTCTTTATTCGTTTGCATGTTTGGGCGGTTCACGGCAAGCGCACATCATCGACGCCTGACAGGCCACCTGACCGTCCACACGGGCGACCGCTTCAAACCAACCCATACCCATCTTCGAACGAATGAATTTGCCTTCGATCACGAGCTGATCGCCAGGCTGCACGATGCGCTTGAAGCGGGCATTGTCAATGCCGGCAAAATAAAAGAGGCTCTTTTTGCGCACTTCTTCGGGAATGCGGGAAAGCGCAATGATGGCACAGGCCTGGGCCATCGCCTCCACAATGAGAACCCCCGGCATGACCGGAGCCTGTGGGAAGTGACCGGTGAACTGCGGCTCGTTCATCGTCACGTTCTTGATCGCCACCACGCGGTCGAGTTCATCAGAGAGCTCAACCACCCGGTCGATCAGCAGGAACGGAAAACGATGCGGGAGCATCTCCATGATGTCCTGAATGTTCAAGCTCTTCGGCATGAATACGTTTCCTTGCGGGTCTGTAGATGAATAAATTGGGGGGCTTAGTGCAGAACCGGCGGGAAAATACCACATCAAAAGTGCATTTCCCCGACGCGGCCAAAAGAGTGCCTGTAATTGTCGCTCTTTCAGCGATCCGCCGCTTCTGCCTTTTGGATTAGCTCGGCGAGCTGCGCGACCTGTTTTTGCAGATTTTTAAGCTCTTCGCGCATCTCGGGAAGCCGCGCAGTCAGCGCCGCCGCACGAACGAAGTCGCGCTTGGTAAGCGCCGGGAAGAAGCCCGTCAGCTGTTTAGGCTCCTTGCCCCAGCCCGTAATGGCAGTTGCCGGCCCCACCGCTGAACCCGATGGGATTTCAATGTGGCCGTTGATCATCGCGGCGCCGCCCACCATGACATGGTCGCCCACCGTCGTAGAGCCGGCGATCCCGACGCAAGAAGCCATTACGCAGTGCTTGCCGACGCGGACGTTGTGGCCGAGCTGAATCTGATTGTCAAGCTTTGTGCCTTCACCCACAAAGGTGTCATCAATCGCGCCGCGGTCGATCGTCGTGTTGGCGCCGATTTCAACGTCAGCGCCCAATACCGTGCGGCCGCGCTGCGGGATCTTGATCCACTCGCCCTTAAAGGGCGCGAATCCGAAACCGTCGCCGCCCAATACGGCGCCGGGCTGCACGACGCTGCCGTCGCCGACAACGGTGCCGGCCTGCAGGACAGCATTGGGATAAATGACGCAGTCTCTGCCTATGTCGCAGTCTTCCCCAATGTAGGCCCCGGCGCTGATGAGTGTATTGGCCCCGACTTTGGCACCGGCCTGCACCACTGCCATCGGCTCAATGGAAGCAGTCGGATCGACCAAAGCGCTCTCCTCCACGTAAGCACACGGATGAATGCCGGGAGTGCGCTTTACCGGATAGAAGATTTGCGAGGCAAAGGCAAAGAAGGCATACGGGTCGTCGCACAAGAGCATCGTGCGGTTCGGCAGCTCCTCGCCAAAAAGAGCCTTGGCATCGCGTTCACGAAGCACAATCGCTGCGGCTTTTGTCGCCTTCATGGCCTCTGCGTAGCGCGGATCGGTCAGAAAGCTCATGTCGCCCTCGCCCGCTTCCGCGGGAGACATAAAGCGGGAAACCGCAACATCCGCCCCAACCATCTGCATTTCCAAGCGGTTTTTTGAGCACTTTGAAACCTTGTCAACGAGTTCGGAAAGCAGCATTTGGGCAGTCTGCATCATGATGATGAAAATCCTTTATTCAAATAAATGGGCTGAAGGTTTGCCGAAAGTCCCGGTTCTGAATCCGAGACTAAACGGCAAAGTCGCCCGTCGAGGACGGATGATGATGATCCTTTAGGGTCTCATCTCCTGCAGTTTTATTTCTTTCGAGCGTCCGATGATGCATCGAGCAAGTCAATCACGCGCTTCGTAAGATCGATCCGATCACTGGCATAGAAATATTCATAAAGCACAAGATCGAACTTCTCGCGTTTGGCGAGATCCTGCACCAGACGTCCGGCACGGTTTTGCAGCAGGAGAACCTCTTCATTGCGGCGCTGGTTGAATTCTTCACGCGCCTCACGACTGCGGCGCGTCACGTCGCGTTCCATTTCCGCCAGTGCCCGACGCTCCTGCAGGCGAGTTGTCTCATCCATCGAAGGGGCATCTTTCTCGAAGCGTTCAAGACGGCTCTTAAAACGACGGCTGATGCCTTCAATTTCTTCCTGACGGCGCTGACCCTCGGCATTCAAACGGTCGCTCGCTTCAATGGCAGTCTTTGACTCCCGAAGAATACGTTCCATATTGACGACGCCGATTTTGAGTTCCGCGGCCGCTGCGGCCGACGAAGCTGATGCGATGCCGACAGCGCAGACGGCTGCTGTAAGCGCCGCTGCAGAGAAGAGACGAAGCGAATGCGTCATGGATGCCTCTATATGGATGGAAACATATCTGAACCGCATTGTAGTGTAGGTGAATTGCTCAGTTCAGAAAGATCTTGAAAGCACAAACCTCGAGACCAGCACGAAAAGAAATATTTGCAGGCCTTTTCGTGCACTGCATGTATGGCAGGCGACAAAACGCTGGGACCTTTTCTCCTCACCTCATCGAAGTCTTTGAAGACTTTGACTTTGCGCCATGGCTGCCGCGGAATTGTGCGAAGCGTTCCCTGTACGAATATGCCTAGAAGCTCAACAGCGAGGCTTACAGCGGGCGTTTTTTGGAAAACCGACCCTTCGTTTTCCCGTCAGTATGAAGCGATGGAACGCTTACGATCATTTTGTGGAGACCTCCCTAGCTTGAGGAGATCCGACTTGTTTACACTGCAAGAGTAAGCCACGAAGTAAGAAACCGCATACAGCAGTCAAATGTTTACAGCGTTTTATCTGAGTGTTGCATCTGAGCAAACTGTATTATTTAAGCGTTAACACTACCCATTCCAATCAATAAAGTTTACGCATTTAGACCGTTTTCAAAAAATCATCATAGGGTTTACCCCCCCCCCATGATGTTGACACATCAATTCCTACACTCCCGTCAGTGCTTCGCGCACTTGTTCTGTTTATGGCGTGTAAACGCTGATGCAGAAAGAACCTCATTATTCTTGGAGTAAAAGAATGAATCGTAATTTCAAGGTGGTCTTCTCTAAAGCACGTGGTGCGCTGATGGTGGTTAACGAAGCCACATCGAGCGTCCAGGCTAAGGGTACAAAGACCGTTATCGCCGCCGCTGTTGCTGCGCTCTCTCTCGGCGCTGGCGTGGCTTCGGCTGCGGAGTATGTTTCCGCTGAAATCGGCTCTGGTGCTTCTTTGACAGTGAATGCTGACGGCAACACACCGTCTGGTGTTGTTGGTACGAAGTCTGATGACACGACCGGTACGCTGACGAAGGACGATACCGTTACCGGTGCCTATACGCTCAGCGGCGGCGAACTGATCATCAACGGTACGACCTTTGCCGGGACGATTGCCGCTGATGCCGATGCCAAGAAGGCCAACGGTACGATTACTCTTAACGCTACCAACAAAGATGCTATTGGCACGAGCGTCACCTACACAGGTCTTGATGGTACTTACAGCACCCTCAACCTTAACCTCAATGTCTTCAATGCCGCAGCGACAGGTGGTACTCCTGGCAGCGTGACGATTGGTGATGACAACAAGAACCTTACACTCAAGGCTGGTACTCTCACGACGGGCACTATTGCTTCTTCCGTCTCAGGTTCTACGAACAAAGCCACTGCAGAAATTAAAGGCAATACTCTCGCATTCGGTGTTCCTGCTGACACTGTTGGCACCAACAAAGAACCCAGTGCCACCAACCCCGGTTCTGCTTACGATTTCGACAATGCCGCTGACGTTCAGCTTAAAGTTACGGCTGCCGACACTGTTACGTTCAATAAGGGTACGATCACCAATGCCGGCACGATGACGGTTTCCGGCACGAACGGTGTGACCGTTGAGAAAGAGGTCTCGATCGCCAATACGGGTGACCTGACTTTCACAGCAACAGCCAGTACCAAAAATGTTGACTTCAACGCCGACTACATCGCTACCGCCGGCCGCCTCTTCATCAAATCCGACGCTAATACCATTAGCGGCAATATCACTGCTGATTCTTTGAAGTTCGGTACTGCCATTAATGATACGACTACGACCAAGGAAACCAATCAGGTCGTCATCACGGCTACGAATTCCGGCAAGAACACCATCGCCTACGGCAGCACTGTTGACGTCAAGGCTCTCACGGTTGAAGATGCCGCTACTACCATCAACGGTACGCTGAAGGCTGCGGCCACTGCCGTCACTGATGCGACGACTGCTGGTCTCACAGTTGCGGACACGATTAAGACGGTTGATCTGAATAAGATTACTCAATATGCTGCCGTCTCCCTCGGCGACATTACCGTTGGCAGCGCTGCGAGCGGTGCTACGGGTGGCACCATCTTTACTCTGACGAACAACTCCACGGAGAATGCTGTTGAAGCCTCTTCCCTCACGGTTGTTAAGAACTCAACTGCCAACACCTTCACGCTCGCCAATGGTGACTTCTCTGTCGGCAAGCTCACCAACCAGGGTGCCGTGAAGCTGGGTGATAGTACTAACAACACCGTTGGCAAGCTCATCATTACGGGCGAAGGCTCCAACGCTTCCGGTGCTGCGATCAATCTGGCCGCTAGCTCCACAGACGCTTCTCTCGTCGTTGCTGAAGGTGCTTCTCTCCAGAATCAGGGTTCGATCACTGCTGCGGATGGCGAAGGCAAGATCTTTGTTGGCGGTACGCTGACGAATGCACCTGCGGTTACGGGTACATCTCCGGTTGCGGCCGGCACCATCAAGGCCACCGCTGTTGAAGTTGACGGCGTTCTTTCGACTGCGCTGGATACGGCCTCTGCAACGACTAAGGTCTATGATGTTGCCCAGACGACGATCAATACTGCTGGCGAACTCCAGACTTCGCTTAACGCAATTCTTGATCCGACAAACGCAACGGCTACGACACCCAAGAACGCTCTCGAGATCGCCAACACGATCAACCTCGAAGGCAAGATCACTGCTGCCGGCGCTGAAGTCCAGTACTACATCGTCAATGCTACGGGTGGTGCGTTCACCATTAAGGAGGCCGATAAGACCTTCAACACCGTGCAGGTTAAGGCTGGTGAATTCAAGACCGATGACGCCGACGTCACCCTCTCGGTCCTCGATGTGAAGGACGCCGGTACGGCTAAAGTCAATGGCGGCACGCTCAACGTCACGACGCTTAAGACCGCAGCCGCGGCCAACACCGTCACCGTCGAAGATGGCACGCTCGCTACTTCGCTTACCGGTCTTGGTCTGAAGTACGACGCTACAGGGGTTGCCAATGCCGGTGCGGCTGATACGGTTGCCGCCGGCTCCATCGTTCTTAATTCGGGCTCTCTTTTCGACGTTGATCTTGGTTCCGTCGCGGAAGTATCTGCGAGCAAGATCTCCAAGCTGACGGGGCTGGTTGGATCTTCTGTCGGTCTCATTGACATCGGCGCTACCAAGATCACCGAAGTTGACAAGGCCATCAAAGAAGGAAAGATCTCGTGGAGTGATCTCTCCAAGCTCACGGGTATCGCCGGCGTGACCAACGACACCATCAAGTCCGTTACCGTTACGGGCCTCGATGAAGTTAAGGATCATGACGCTATCTACGGCGCTATCGAACAAACTGACGATACGTCAGAATTGCAAATCGACGGCGTCAGTCTTACGCTGACTGGTACGGGCAACCTCGTTTCCTACACGGACATGAAAGTCAATCCGAAGGTCACAAAGCTCAGCACCATTAAGTTCACTACCGCTGACTCCGAACTCGTCACCACCGGCGAAGGCGCTCAGATCGGTCAGATTGGTGATGGCAGTGATGCTACGAACGGCTCCCTCTACGTCAAGTCTGGTGATCTGACTGCCAACGGTTCCGTTACGATTAATAGTCTTGAAGTCGCATCCGGCGCCAAGCTCTCGATTGCCGATGATAAGGACGGCAAGGGCTATGCCGTTACGACTGGGTCTGCTAGTAATGAAGCTACCGCCCTTATCTCCGGCGAACTCGCCGCAGCCAACAGCGTCGTGACGTTTGGTTCGACGGCAACGGCCACCTATGCAGATGGTGCTTACTCGTTCGACAACGTCAACAAGGTCACCGGCAAGCTTGTTGCCAAGACTTTGACGCTTGCGGGCGATATGCTTGTCAATCAGGGCGGTACCGTCGAAGCTGGTAAACTCGATGCCAATGGCAAAACTGTCTTTGTCGGCGACTCTGCTAGCGCCGGTTCCCTCTCGGTAGGTGAACTTACTGCCGGCAGCATTTACGCCGATCCGACTTGGAAGGAAGACGGCTCTGCCGCCGCGGTTTCGCTTGTTGCGGTGAAGAAAGCTGCAAGCAACACCTCCGTTGAAGCTGACCGCTCCTCGATCGTTTCTGTCGGTACGAGTGACGTCGCCGCCGGTACGGCCGCTTTCGCCAAGACGGGCTTCACGCTCGCCAAGACGAGTGCCTCCAAGAAGGAGTATTCGATCAATACCAAGACCGTTAACTCCGTCGTCTACGCTGAGGGCGTTCAGTACGAAGGCGCCGTTAGGGCCGACCACAATGGTACGAAGGACACTGCTACTGGCGTCACCATTGGTGCCAACTCGATGCTCTTGATCGATGCAACTAAGGTTGATGCTACGGGTGAGAAGTCGGTTTTCGTCCAAGGTGTCAGCATGGCTGAAAACTCCGTTCTCTACGTTGACAACGTTAAGAACGGCGACAAGATCAGTCTGACAGCTACCACACAGAGCGACTCTATCAATGCAGATCTCGTTCATGAAGGCGATCTGCTGATGGGAGCTAATGAAGATAAGTTCACGGACGGTGTGCTTGAATTCGGCATGTACGACAAAGCTGACGTGGTCGATAAGCTCGGCAACGTTGCTGGTCTCGACGCGATCTACGGCATGTATGAAAACGGTGAAAATGTCGGCAACACCAACGCCGAGTTCTTCCGTGATCTCATGTCGTCACAGACCTCCAGCGCTTATAACAGCACTACCGGTGAATGGAACTTCCAGACCCTCCGCACGACTCTGAACGACGTTGCCGCCATCGGTGCCACGACGGGTGCTCAGGCCGTGACGATGGATGCTGTCAACCAGATGGCTGACACCGTTGCTGCTCGTACGTCCATCCTCACGCAGCGCGCTCAGGGCGTCAATGTGTGGGTCGACGTCAACGGCGGCCGCTTCGAAGGCAAGAAGGTCATGGATGGTGCGGGCTACTCGT
>OBUS01000481.1_pt1 | contig 24986 bp, 22 predicted proteins | sample 1475921 | NCBI WGS metagenome assembly OBUS01 (sample SAMEA2579948, study PRJEB22360) | human gut metagenome | reverse complement strand
ACATGAGATTAGAAAATTGATTTAATTTTGTCGCATTACTTATTGCAATTCAAGATATAAAAAAGTGGTCATCAACCTTGAGTTGATAACCACTTAATAGAGCAGAATAAGCTACACGATTTCCGCTTTCAAATCAATAATATGTTTAGCCGCCGTGCATCCTGGGCAGTCGCAGAATTCAGCGCCTTTTGCCTTAATATCTTTAGCGTGTTGCAATAGATTAGCAGCACCTTCTGCACCAAGAATTTGTGTAGCTAACTCAGAGCCCGCAAAGCCGATTGTTTCGTCGATGAGTGCAATGTTTTGTTCCGCAACAGATACGAGTTGTGTTGTAAGTTCTTCTTGCTCAGGTTTGCCTTCTGCATTGAGCCAGGATTGAGCGAACTCTTTTACCGTTTCATTGCTGGTGGGTGCATCTAATAAAGCTTGTACGAGTTGTGTTAATTGTGCGTGTGTCATGATAGTCTCCTTTATAACTACTAACTATATAGGACAGGTTATAATCTACCAACTATATGGAACAGCGTGCTAATCAGTATTATATGAGCACATATTCCTTTTGTTGAGTTCATTATAGCACCTACGATTATTTTGAATAGTAGGATAATTTATGATAGATACTATCAAATTGGATAGATTTGTGATGCTTAGAGGGGAAATTTCTTTGAATTTTTTCAGACTATAAATGTTAGACATATTTATTTTCATTAGTACAAGTATATTGTCGTGATCGTCTTTTTTAGTGATATAATTTACTTAATCAGTTTGTTTTAAGGGGTCTGTATTATGAAAAAGATAGCATGTATTTTAGCTGCATTAGTTTTTATCGGTTCTATGAATGTTGTTTCGGCCGATGATTCGACTCGTTTTAGAATCAATGGCAATTCTATTTATGATCAGCCTTATGGTGATCGTAATGAGTTCCCATGTCCCAATGGACTTGGTAGTTGTACTATAACTGATAGCGATTATAAAAGCACTCGTAAAGGTCAATCGCTTGAGGTGTTTGAAACTCTATATGAGGCTAAGCAACATTTGAATTTTAAGCCACATTTGCCTATGGGGACAGACTATTTTCGTGATGTTCATGTATCTATTGTGGACCATGATGTGTTACAGGTGGTCTATGCGTACCATGAAATCTTAAAAGGTAAATATTTTGACCGAGTCGACGATATGCCGCAGTATATCAAATATCGAGTATCTACAGTGACAGGGAATATCGCAGGCGATTACAAGGATTATTTACTACAAAAAACAGATGTAGTGAACGGTATGACCGTGACCTATAGAATGGTGGATGGTGCTGTCTATTTGGCATCTTGGGAGCATGATGGTCAAAATCACGTGTTTTTATTCAACAATCCAGTTTCTATTACGTGGGCTAGAGAAATGATTAACAGTGTAGAGGGGAATATTTATTAGAGCAAAGAAATAATCCAAGTGTACAAATTGGCGAATAAATTTATTAACTGATATTTTGGAGTTTATTAAATTAATGTAATTGGAAATTATGGAGGTAGTAATGAATAAGATTACTTGCATATGTTTAGGCGTAAGAGACATGGAACGGTCGATAAAGTTTTATAGAGATGGTTTGGGGTATAAGACTGACTGTACAGACAATAATCCGCCAGTATGTTTTTTTGATACGGCAGGGACAAAATTTGAACTATTCCCGTTGGAACAATTAGCAAAAGATATTGATGACAATAATCCACCTACGGGAAATGGATTTGCCGGAATTACATTAGCTTACAATGTTGAGCATAAAGAAGATGTTGATAGTGTCATTGAATTAGTACGAAATGCCGGGGGAAGAATTGTAAAAGAACCACAAGATGTTTTCTGGGGTGGTTATCATGCCTATTTTGCTGATCCAGATGGCTATTACTGGGAAGTTGCATGGGGTCCAAATTTCGAGTTTGATGAAAAGGGATTATTGAAATTTTAGTAGTTAAGATAGCTATAAATTGGTTTCAAGTAAATATTAGTGTACTTTCACAAAACTCACATGTCCATCCTGTTGACACAGTTCTATAGAATGCCGTATAATACCCTTATATCTTAAATCAAGCGATGAATGGGTATAAAGGTTTACAAATCCTGCTTTCAGAGAGTTGCCGGTTGGTGCGAGGCAATAGAGGTTGTACGCTGACACTCTCCCGTGAGCTTTGATGGCGAATACAGCAGTAGTCATTGACGGTGGTTCCGTTATACCCGAAACGAGTCCCAATTAGGGTGGTACCGTGTTATGAATATAACGCCCCTTTGAGCAACGACAGTTGTTCTGAGGGGCTTTTTTATTTGTGAAAGTCTAGTAAGTCACAGATTATATATGGTGTCGACATTGGCGATTTTACAAACTTTCACTATGGATAGATATAATAAAGTGTTATGTTTTATGAGGATAGAAAAGGTGGCTATTATGGAACAGAATCGCGTATATTTCTTCGATACAACCCTTCGTGATGGGGAACAAACACCAGGTGTATCTTTACAAACTCCTGAAAAAATTGAAATTGCGAAAGGCCTAGTACGCCTCGGCATCGATGTAATCGAGGCTGGCTTCCCAGCAGCATCCCCTGGAGATTTTGAAGCAGTACAAACGATTGCACGCGAAGTGAAAGGCGCAACAATTTGTGCGTTGGCACGTGCTAATGAAAAGGACGTACAAAAAGCGATTGATGCATTGAAAGATGCGGAACGTAGCCGTTTGCATGTATTCATTGCTATTTCCGAACTTCATATGGAATATAAATTAAAAATGACTCGCCAAGAGGTATTGGATAAGGTTAAGTCCGTATTGGCATATGCAAAAGGTAAGGTCGAAGAAATCGAGTTCTCTGGTGAAGATGCGGCACGCTCTGATTTAGATTTCGCATGCCAAGTATTTGGTGTTGCCATTGCTGGTGGTGCAACAATTATTAATGTACCAGACACAGTAGGTTACATGAACCCTAATGAGTTCGGTGATAAAATCCGCTATATTAAAGAACATACACCAGGCATTGAAAATGCAATTATCTCTGTTCACTGCCATGACGACTTAGGTCTTGCTAATGCAAATACGTTAGCTGCTATTAAAGCAGGTGCACGCCAAGTAGAAGGCACAATTAATGGCCTAGGCGAACGGGCTGGTAACGTAGCGATTGAAGAAGTGGTAATGGCTCTTAAAACACGCCATGATTACTTCGGCGACCTTCAAGTGAACATTGATACAAAACAATTTACGAAAGTTTCTAAACTAGTAAGTCGTTTGACAGGTGTCGTAGTTCCACCAAACAAACCAATCGTAGGTTCTAACGCCTTTGCTCATGAGTCTGGTATCCATCAACATGGTATGATGAGCAATCCTGAAACATATGAAATCATGACCCCTGAGTCCGTAGGGGCTGAAAAAACAGACCTCGTATTGGGTAAACACTCTGGCCGTCATGCCTTTGCAGATCATTTGGCAAAACTTGGTTTCCAATCTTTCACAGAAGAGAAAATCAACGATCTCTTCGCTAAATTCAAAGAATTGGCGGACCGTAAAAAACAAGTATACGATGACGATATCGTAGCTCTCGTTGTAGATAATCTTCACCACAAAAAAGCATTCGAGCTCGTGGCTCAATACTATAAATTGGGTGAAAAAGGCTACGCATACGCTGACGTTCGTCTCATGACTCCGGATGGTGAAAGAGCCGATGCTGCGGTTGGTGACGGTCCGGTAGATGCGTCCCTTAAAGCGGTTGAACGTGTGGTTGGCTTGCCAATTAGCTTGAAAGATTACCAAATCCGTGCCATAACAGCTGGTAAAGATGCCCTTGGGGAAGCAACCCTTAAGGTAGAATACAACGGTCGCTTGTACCATGGTCGTGGTATTAGCACCGATATCGTTAAATCAAGTGTGAACGCATATATTAATGCAGTTAACTCAGTATTCCTAGCTATGGAGCTAGAACAACAGGAGGAAGAATAATATGGGTATGACCATTACTGAAAAGAATATGGCTCGCCACGCGGGTCTTGATGTTGTAAAGCCAGGCCAAATCATCGAATGTCAGTTGGATGCGGTATTGATGAACGACATCACATTCCCACCGGCGCGTAAAGAGTTCTTAAAAATCGGCAAACCTGTATTTGACCGTCATAAAATCTACTTGGTGCCTGATCATTTTACACCAAATAAAGATATTCAATCCGCTACTCAAGCTAAGGTAATGCGCGACTTCGTACGCGAACATGGCATTACAAACTACTTTGAAGTCGGTAGAATGGGTATCGAGCACGTTATTTTGCCAGAAAAAGGTCTTATCGGTCCTGGGGAAATGATGATCGGTGCTGACTCCCACACTTGTACATATGGTGCGGTAAATGCATTCTCCACAGGCGTAGGCTCCACTGATGCGGGCGTTGCTATGGCAGAAGGTAAAACCTGGTTCAAAGTACCTGAAACAATTAAGGTTGAGCTTATCGGCAAACCTAACAAATGGGTAACGGGGAAAGATGTGATTCTTGACTTGATTGGTCAAATCGGCGTAGACGGCGCTCGCTACATGGCTCTTGAATTCGCCGGTGACGGCGTACAACACATGACTATGGCTGACCGTCTTACCATCTGTAACATGGCTATCGAAGCGGGCGGTAAATGTGGTGTATTCCCTTATGATGCAATTACTGAAGAATACATCAAAGGCCGCGTAAATCGTCCTGTTGAGCCAATCGCTCCAGATGCTGATGCGGTATATGCTCAAACTATTACAATTGACTTGTCCAAATTGCAACCAGTTGTAGCGTTCCCTCATTTGCCATCCAACACACATTACATCAACGAAATTGACAAAGATATTAAGATCGACCAAGTTATCATCGGTTCCTGTACAAATGGCCGTTACGAAGACTTGGTGGCAGCTGCAGAAATCTTCAAAGGTCGCAAGGTGGCTCCATTCGTTCGTTGTATCGTAATTCCTGGTTCCCAAGATGTATACGATCAAGCTATGAAAAATGGTTTATTGGACATCTTCATTCAATCTGACTGTGCTGTGTCCACGCCAACATGTGGTCCTTGCCTAGGTGGTTACATGGGTATCATGGCTGAAGGGGAACGTACCGTTTCCACTACAAACCGTAACTTCCGTGGTCGTATGGGTCACGTTGATTCTGAGGTATACTTGGCAAGCCCATACGTGGCGGCAGCAAGTGCTGTATTAGGCCGCATTGCTGGCCCTGAGGAGGTTTAATATGGATTTTGAAAGCAAGAAAATCTGGCGCTACGGCGACGATGTAGATACAGACGTAATCATTCCGGCTCGTTACTTGGCGATTGCCGACTGGAACGAATTGGCCGAACATGCGATGGAAGATATTGATACGACGTTCGCTCCCAATGTGAAAGCTGGCGAAATCATGGTAGCTGGTAAAAACTTTGGCTGTGGTTCTTCTCGTGAACATGCACCAGGCGTTATCAAAGCAAAAGGTGTGCCTGTTATCATTGCACACTCCTTTGCTCGTATCTTCTTCCGTAATGCTATCAACATTGGTTTACCAGTTGTGGAAATCGGTGAACAAGTTGATCGTATCGATGCAGGCGATGCAATCGGTGTAGACTTGTCTAAAGGTATCGTGTACAATTTGACTAAAAACGAACAATACCAAGGGACTGAGTTGCCACAATTCATTCAAGATATTGCGGCAGCTGGTGGTCTTGTAAGTTTTGCTAAAAACCGTAAATAGGGGGGAGCCAACCCCTCGTCTCAAGCCTCCACTGGCCAGGTCTGACTTCGGCCTGCGGCCTCCGCAGGGCCAAAGTCGTTTTCGACGAGCATTCGGCTCTTGGGAGTGTGAAGGCTCGACACTGACTATATAGATTTCTAACAGTGGAATAAAGAAAGATGAGTTTGTGGTTCATCTATGAGCATTTACTATATGGAGAGGTAATATGAGCGAAAAGAGTATCGTATTGATTCCTGGTGATGGTATCGGTACTGAGATTATTGCGGCCGCGAAGGCTGTGTGTGATGTGGCTTTTGAGAAAGCCGGTGTAAAGGTTAATTGGATTGATAAGAAAGCGGGCGGTGCGTCTATCGATGCATACGGTGTGCCTTTGACTGAGGATACGATTGAGGCTTGTAAAGCCGCTGATGCTGTATTGCTTGGCGCTGTAGGTGGTCCTAAATGGGATAATGTAGATCCTTCTATCCGTCCTGAAAAGGCAATCCTTGGTCTTCGCAAGGAGCTTGGTTTGTTCTGTAACTTGCGTCCTGTAAAAATCTATCCATCTTTGCAAGAGTATTCTCCGCTTAAAAAGGAGCTCGTGCAGGATGTAGATTTCGTTATCGTTCGCGAGTTGACGGGCGGAATTTATTTTGGTGAACGCGAAGAGGCGCAAGGTGAAGGTGCTAACGAGTTCGCTTGGGATAAAGAAACGTACAGTCGATATGAAGTAGAACGCATCATGGACATCGCTATGGAAACGGCTCGCAAACGCAACAAAAAGGTCGTATCCGTAGATAAAGCGAATGTATTGGCTTCTTCTCGTTTGTGGCGTAAAATCGCTCAAGAGAAAGCGGCTGCCAATCCAGATATTGCAACAGATTACCTTTATGTAGATAACACCGCGATGCAGCTCGTTGTAAATCCTGCACAGTTTGACGTTATCGTTACTACAAACTTGTTCGGTGATATTCTGTCCGACGAAGGCGCTGTTATCTCTGGTTCTATCGGGCTTTTACCATCTGCATCCATGGGTACCGGTACTGCATTGTACGAGCCAATCCACGGATCCGCACCGGACATCATGGGCCAAAACTTGGCAAATCCGTTGGGGACAATCTTGTCCGCTGCGATGATGTGTCGTCATTCCCTTGATTTACCTCAAGTGGCTGACGCTATTGAAAGTGCTGTAGAACAAGTGCTCGTTGATGGTTACCGCACTGGCGATATCTACCGCGAAGGGTTGAAACGAGTAGGTACAACAGAAATGGCGCAAGCCGTAATTGAACGTTTATAAAAGTAATGAATTAAGATTCCTGAAAGGTATTAACGTGAGTTACGTCATTTTTAAAATCGTATTATAAGCGTTAAGATATAGGTATTATAATATATTTGTCCAATTAAAAAAGAGAAGGTTGTAAGGCCCTCTCTTTTTTTGTAGGACACTAGCGGTATACGTAGTTGTTCTTCATATATTAGAGTGCTATATTGGTAGATGTATGGCAAAATATTCTTTAAGGAGGCCTTTATGAATTCTTCGATGTATCGAAATTTAACCATTACTGCTTTATTGATGGCATTAGCCATCATGATTCCTATCGTGATGCCCTTGAAAGTTGTGATTCCACCGGCATCGTATACATTGGCGAGTCATGTTCCTATATTCCTGGCTATGTTCTTGTCTAGAAAGATGGCGGCTTGTGTCGTGATAGGTTCTACGCTCGGCTTCTTTGTAGCAGGCTTCCCACTTGTTATCGTTATGCGTGCTGCATCTCATATCATCTTTGCCTTGATGGGGGCTTACTATATTAAACATCATCCAGGCGTATTAACAGGGGCTCTATCCTTTGTTGCGTTTAACCTTGCTTGTGCTATCGTTCATGCTATTGGTGAGGTACTAGCATGCCTATTGTTCTATACTACCACCACGATGCCAAACATTGATCTTATCTACGTTGTATTTGTTCTTGTAGGTGGCGGTACCATCGTTCATAGCTTGGTTGATGGATATATTGCATTATATATCTATAAAGCTATCCCTGGACTATCTAAATCGGGTAATAAATAATCATATAATTACATATACTCGTAACCACTCATGGGAAATCGATGTGTACTAATGTACGGCATGTGATTACCTATGAGTGGTTTTTATAATAATTCTCAAATCTGTACCTACAGATACAGACTTAATTATGCGATATGATTATAATAAAACCATAATTAATGACCGATTTATGTTGTATTCATTGATACAACATGGGGCCATATATTGGGGAATACCGGTGAAAGTTGCTTCTCTCATCTGTGGGCCTTTATAGACTCATTAAAAGATATGAGGTGAGTATATTTACTTTCACAGAACATGGAGGTTATTATGAGAAAGCACATTAAAAACAACGTATCATGGGTTGGTAAAATCGACTGGGAATTGCAAGAGTTTCACGGCTCTGATTACACCATTAATAATGGATCTAGCCAAAATGCCTATTTGATTGAAGAGGAGAAGACGGTCCTCATCGATACTGTATGGAAACCTCATTCCTCTGAGTTCATTGATAATTTGGAATCTGAAATTGATTTGAATACGATTGATTTCATCGTATGTAACCACGGCGAAGTGGATCACAGCGGTTCCTTGCCTGCATTGATGGAAAAAATCCCTAATACGCCTATTTATTGTACAGAAAATGCAGTTAAGTCCTTGGTTGGCCAATATCATCACCCTGAATGGAATTTTAAAACTGTTAAAACAGGAGATTCCGTAGATATCGGGAACGGTAAATCCTTGGTATTTGTAGAAATGCGCATGCTTCACTGGCCTGATTCCATGGCGACTTATATGACAGGGGATAATATCTTGTTCTCCAACGATGCATTCGGTCAGCATTTTGCCGTAGAAGAACTATGGGCGGATAAGGCCGATCAATGCCGTCTATGGGAAGAGGCGATGAAATATTACGCTAATATCTTGAATCCATTCTCTCCATTGGTAAAAGCTAAAGTTGAAGAAATTCAAAAGCTTAACTTGCCAATCGATATCATCGCTACTAGTCATGGTGCGATTTGGCGTGAAAATCCAATGCAAATCGTAGAAAAATACTATGAATGGTCTCAAGCGTACCAAGAGGATCAAATCACAATTGTATACGACACTATGTGGGACGGCACCAAGAAGTTGGCACATAAGATTGCCGAAGAAATTGCGAAACAATCCCCTGATACACGTGTTAAGATTTTCAATATTAGTAAAACCAATAAAAATGACATCATGACAGAAGTCTTTAAGTCTAAAGCTATTGCTGTAGGGTCCCCAACAGTAGGTAATAGCGTATTATCTTCCGTAGCTGGTTGGCTCGACTTCTTGCGTGAGTTGAAATTCAAAAATAAAAAGGCTGCTGTATTTGGTACCTATGGCTGGTCTGGTGAATCTACAAAGGTACTCCGTGAAGAGTTGACTAAATACGGATTCTCTGTAGTAGAACCTGAAATCAAATGCAACTGGAATCCAGAAGAATCCGATTTTAATAAAGCAGAAGCACTTGTAAGTGCATTATTAGCATAATTACATATAATAAAGAAAGATTCTTGTTATAAAGTCCCTATCTTCATGAAGAGTAGGGGCTTTCTTTCTTTGATCATATACATAAAATATTGGTCAATATAAATCATATTTGTCATGTTTATTCTCATAACATTCTCGTTATTGTCTTTTTGAGCATTGATTTGCATTGATAGATACTGCTACTATAGAAATATAAAATTATAATAAAATGAAAAGTGGGTGATTAAATATACAAAAAGTTTAATTCACATATAATTCATGAATTAAGTATGAATGGGGAATTATGAGGGTTGAATGTATATTTTGCGTACTTATAAGGTGGTTATTTATTTATAAGTTATACAGTTTGTTACATGAGAAAAGTTTACAAAGTTGCGAAAAATTTAACTCATAAGGGAAAATAATGAGTAAAATTTATTTTTCTATAAATCTAGGAATAAAGCGGATTCTGATAGGTATAAAAACTTGTTAATTTAATTTGTGTTAGAAAAAAGGGTTGTGTATATCGTAAAACTTTGATATGCTATGCGAGTAATCGACAATATAAATTTTTCTTAAACTGATATAGGGGTATTTCTTTATGCTAATTTAGAATATTCACCTGTTCAGACCGAGGTGAGAGACGGAACATAGAGAGAATGAAAAATTGTATTGTAATTTGGATGATTTTTTAATTTAGTGAGGGTGTAAGATGAGAGAAATGAAACATTCCAAAAAATTAGCGTTTGCTGTATTGGCTGCTGTCACTGCTGTTGGTGCGAATGTTAATCCGGTAGACGCTGCTTCTGTTGTAATGGACAACACTAATGTTGTTACAGGTGCTAATAATGCAGTTGCGTATGGTAGCGGTAATACTGTAAAAGAATCTGATGCAAACTTCCGTGATCGTGATTACGAAAATGAGCCAGATGATGCTACAAAGAAAACTGGTGACTGGAAAAGTAATTCTGTCGCTATTGGTGTTAACAACACTGCAGCAGGCACCTCTGCATTAGCAATGGGTAATTCTTCCAAAGCGTTGATGAATGAATCTATTGCTATTGGTCATTCTGCTGAAGCACAACGTACATGGTCTACTGCTATTGGTACACGTGCAAAGGCTTCCGAAGTTCGCTCACAAGCTATTGGCTATGAAGCATTAGCATCTGGTTATAAATCTAATGCGATTGGTTCTAGCGCACAAGCAACCAATAATCATTCTGTTGCTATGGGTTCCTCAGCCCTTGCATCTGGTGATCATGCTCAAGCATTTGGCGCTGGTGCACAGGCAACTAACGTGCGTTCTAATGCGTTTGGTTCTGATGCAAATGCTGCAGCTGACCATGCTCTTGCAATTGGTGATCATGCAAATGCAACACACTTAAACTCTATCGCTTTAGGTACAGGTTCCACTACAAGCGAAGCTACAGCACAAAGTAGTGCAACCATCGCTGGTCATACCTTCGGTGGCTTTGCTGGCGTAGGCTCTGCAGCTAATGGTTCCGTGTCCGTAGGTAAAGCTGGTGCTGAACGTCAAATTAAAAATGTTGCGGCTGGGGAAATCTCCGCTACATCTACAGATGCTGTAAACGGTAGCCAATTATATTCCGTAGCTAATGATTTACAAACACAAATCAACAATTCCACACCTGGTCAAATTAATAACAATATTAAGAACTTGACTAATCGTGTTGGCACTGTTGAAAGACGGGTTAACAAAGTAGGTGCAGGTTCCGCTGCATTGGCTGCATTGCACCCATTGGATTTCAACCCAGATGATAAATGGACAATTGCTGCTGGCTATGGTCACTACCATAATGCTAACTCCGCTGCGTTGGGTGCATTCTACCGCCCTAACGAAGATACAATGTTCTCTGTTGGTGGTACTGTAGGTACTGGCGAAACTCAATTGAACGCGGGTGTATCTATTCGTCTTGGTAAACGTTCCCCTGAATCCCGTTCCCGCGTAGCTATGGGGCGTGAAATTGCTGAATTGAACGCACGTCTTCAAGATATGGAAAACAAATATAACAACTTGTTACAAATCTTGACTCCACATGCAATTGATCCAAGCAAAACTGCTGAATTCCCAGACGTTCCTCGCAACCACTGGGCTTACCAATATATTAGTCAATTGGCTGGTAATGGTATCCTTGTTGGCTACCCTGATGGCACATTCAAAGGCGATGTTAAGATGACTCGTTACGAATTCGCTACAATGTTGTATCGTGCACTTCAAAATGGTGCTCCTATTGACGAAAACATGAAACGTGCATTGAATGAATTCGGTCCTGAATTACAAAATATCCGTCTTAACCACTTCCGTGTTGACCGTATTTCTGGTGATGATAACGATCGTCATAAAACTGAACGTGTTCGCGTTAACAACGAACCTAAAAACGAACGTGACGTATACGGTTCTCGTATATACAATAATCAATAGAATTAACTTTTCTAGCGTTTGTAAAAGTTCAAAACAGGATGTATCTTTGATACATCCTGTTTTTTTGTCTAAATCTTTTTGTGGTATTGTGCTTATTTTATAGGAATTCGTCAATTATGGTTAGACGGAATGAAATCATTGACTGAAATTTAAATTGTATTCTGCTTATTTTTATACGAACCTTCTTTTGTTGAGATTTAGATCTTTAATTTATCTGATACTTATTATGGCCGAGTTCTGATGCATATATTACATTATTGCATATGAGATTTTCTTTATAGATATTATAATTTCATATAATATTTATGTAATTATATTGCAAATAAATACATATAGGTGTATAATTACTTTCACAAAGTGAATTAATATACATAGTTTGTGAATAAAGATATAGATATGAGGGAAAGACCATGAAAGAATTTAGACAATTAACAGTAGCAGACACAGCAGAATATCATAAGGTATTAATCGACGGTTACGCAGCTATAAAAGACTATCCCATTAGCTTCGATGCCATTGATTTTACGGAAGAGGAATCTAAGGAATGGATTGAAAATTATCCTGTATACGGCTTGTATATTGATGGGCAATTAGTTAGTTCTATTACGTTTTGTATGCCTTGGGTGAAATACTCAACACCGGATAAATATCCGCATATTGCTCATTTTGTAACGGCACCAGCTTTCAAAGGCAAAGGATATGCACGGGAAGTCTTGGGCTATGCAGAGGAGCTTTTAAAAGAACAGTTTAAAACGCATATTGTTACATTAGGAACGGCTAAGGAGCATCCGTGGTTGCCTAAAATGTATGAATCCTTTGGATTTACTGCGTATGATAAGGTTCATTTTAGAGGAAAACAGCATACAACTATATTATTTAAGAAAGAAATAAATTAATTAAGAAAGCGTTATATTAATTACGTAAATTACCTTGTACTCTATTTGAGTGTTTTATGCTCTGATCGCAGATCAGGACATTCACTAAATTTAGATACAAGGTATTTTTTTGTGTAAGATTATGACTATTCAGTATATAATATATACATATAACGTATCTTTATGGTTATATGTGTTATGGATGATTTGTAGAAAGGATGTGTCCATATGTTGATTTTGTCAGGTATTTTAGTGATGGTCATCGGTCTAATGCTACGCTTTAATGCCTTGTTAGTTGTCGTAGCCGCAGGTTTTGTAACGGGCCTTGCAGGTGGTCTCAGTATCAATGATATTGTTGGTGCTATTGGGGAGGCCTTTGTTAAAAATCGTTATATGTCATTATTTATTTTGATTTTACCTGTTATTGGTCTTATGGAACGTCACGGCTTGCGTGAACGGGCAGAAATTTTGATCAGTAAGATCAACGCTGCTACTGCAGGCCGTATCTTTATGATTTACTTATTTGTACGCCAAGTAACAGTAGCCTTTGGTATTAACATGTCTGGTATGGTTGCCATGGTTCGTCCATTAATCGCTCCTATGAGTGAAGCTGCGGTAGCTCAAGGTCGTCCAGTATCTCAACGTACACTTGATAAGGTGCGTGGTGTAGCTGCTTCTGCAGATAATATAGGTAACTTCTTTGGTCAAAACCTATTCCTTGCTGCTGGTGGGTTATTACTCATCAAAGGCGTTATGGAACAATTAGGTTATTCTGTAGAGTTAACAGATATGGTATTATACGGATTGCCAACTGCTATTTGTGCATATATTGTTAACTTCATTCGTTTTATTATCTTTGATAAAACAATTCAAGCCTCTGTAGCTCGTGACGAAGCGGATATGAAAGCTGGTAAATTAGTACCTAATGAGTTAAATATTCTTGTTACACCAGAAGAATTGAAGAAGGAGGCTGAATAATATGTTAGAAATACTCTATAAAATGCAGCCCTTAGATTATGTATATCTTCTCGTAGGGATTATTCTATTTATCTTTGCTATTCAATCATTTTTAGATAAAGAACATAAATATCGCATTGGTACAGGCTTATTTTGGCTCTTATATAGCGTATCCTTTATCTTTGGTTCTTATCTCTCCAAGGAAATTAATGGCTGGCTTGTAATTGCTATGGCAGCTATCGTATTAGTAAAACAACTCGGCAAAGGCCATTACTTTGAATCTCCTATCGAATTCAAAAAAGGCGAAGCTGTTCGTATTGGTAATGTTATCTTCGTACCAGCGTTACTTGTTGGTATTATTACATTCTTCATTGGTTTCTTTACTAAGTTAGGCGCTCTTGTTGGTCTAGGTATTGCCGCAATCATCGCTATGTGTGCTGCTCTTTATATTACAAAGGGCGAACTTAATCAAGGTTTCCATGAAGGCCGTCGACTTATCGATGCTATCAGTTGGACTGCTATTTTGTCCCAGTTATTAGCGGCTCTTGGGTATCTATTTAATTTGGCTGGCGTTGGTAAACTTATCTCCAGTGCAGTCGCAAGTGTAGTACCAGCAGATAATGTATTCCTCGTTGTTGTGGCTTACTGCATCGGTATGGTTATCTTTACAATGATTATGGGTAACGCGTTTGCCGCATTTGCGATGATTACAAGTGCCATCGGTATCCCAATGCTCGTTGTAGCTCATGGTGCTAACCCAGCAGCTGTCGGTGCTATTGCAATGCTTGCTGGCTATTGCGGTACTTTGATGACACCTATGGCGGCCAACTTTAATATTGTACCGGTAGCACTCCTTGAAATGCGCGATCAATACGGCGTTATTAAAGCACAACTTCCAATTGCATTGATTATGCTCGTATTGAATATTCTATTAATGTATTACTTTATTTAACCCTTTTGTGAAAGTACGATATGCTTATGAAACTATATGATATATTCTTCTAAGATTATGTATCATGTTTGATTATTCTAATGAACCATAAGATATCGTTATGAGGTAGTGTGATGAAAACAATTTTAATTACCGGCTTTGATCCATTCGGCGGTGAACCTATTAATCCCGCTTGGGAAGCGGTAAAAACAATGGATGGTTATACTGATGGTGACTACAAGGTAGTGACTCAAATGGTTCCTACTATTCGCTATAAATCTGTTGATACTGTAAAAGCAGTGGCTGAAGAGTGCCAACCAGATTTCATTCTCTGTGTAGGTCAAGCAGGGGGTCGCCCAGATATTACAGTGGAACGTGTTGCTATTAACTGCGATGACTTCCGCATTCCAGACAATGGAGGCAACCAACCTGAAGATGAACCTGTTGTAGCCGATGGTCCTAGTGCCTATTTTGCAACATTGCCAATTAAAAACATTGTTAACGCATTGCATCAAAATGGCATTCCTGCAAAGGTTTCTAATACAGCTGGTACCTTTGTATGCAATCACTTGATGTATGGCGTGTGTCATTATGCAGCACAAAAAGGCAATATTAAGGCGGGCTTCATGCACATTCCATACTTGCCATCCCAAGTGGTGGATAAACCAAATCAACCAAGTATGGCTGTTGAAACTGTACGTGCCACATTGGAAACCATCGTTCACGTATTAGCTTATGGTGAAAGCTACAAGGCACAAGATATTAACTATACAACACCTCACGAATAAAAATCTTACCAGTGTAAGTGTTTATTTAATACACATAATCTAAATAAAGCTCGAGTTATATCTAGAAACGATATAACTCGAGCTTTTTATTTTTAATAATCATTACATTATATAAATACCTACTATTGACATAGGTATTTATATAATGTAATATGGGTTTATAATCATATTGAATTAGTAGGAATAATTGAGGAATATCACAGAAGCTTTCACCATAAAAAGTGGAATAAAGCTAATGGGGATGACCTCTATAAGGAGTATAGAATGAGTGAACACGTAAATGTAAGTAAAATCAAGGATCCTACCATTGCGGCAGCTCGAAAAGAGGTTGAGTTCCAACGCGCCATGAATCCTTGCCCCATCGATTTTTCTGAGTTTCAATCTAGTAACCCTCGTTCTCAAGGGGAGCAAAAGGAGTATGAAGGTAAAGATGCATCGAATTTTAACCGTCGTCAAAAATATTCTGATAGTGAAGAGCCTCAATTCACAACACCTTTTGGCAGTGAACCAGGGTTTTTACCTGTAGAAAAAGATCGTTACCGCCTTGTATGGTCTAAGCATTGTCCTTGGGCCCATCGCATTGCTATCGCCATCGATTTGCTCGGTCTAGATAAGGTAATCTCTAAAGGTACAGTTGATCCATTGCGTCCAGCAGGTGTTATTGCAGATTGGTTCTTCACCCTTGATAAGGATGAGAAAGACCCTGTATTAGGCATTCACTCCTTAGGTGAAGCCTATCGCAAAGGTGATCCTAACTATGACGCACGTTCCACGGTACCAGCCATTGTAGATGTTACGACTGGTGCCGTAGTAAACAACGACTACCATGCGTTAACAACGGAATTAGCATTGGGCTTTAAAGATTTCATCTCTCCTGATGCACCAGATATTTATCCAGAGGAATTACGTGCCGATATCGATGCGTTGAACGTTATTATCTACGCTGATTTTAACTTAGCGGTAAACTTGGCAGCTCTCGTAACAAACCAAAAAGATTACGAGTACTACTATGACCGTATCTTTGCTTGCTTGGACTGGTTCGAAGGACGCCTCAGCAAGCAACGTTATTTGATGGGTGATACGATTACCGATCCAGATATTCGTATTTTCCCAACATTGGCGCGCTTTGACCTCGTATTCTACCAAAAATACTTGGTGAATAAAAAACGTCTCGTAGACTATCCAAACCTATGGAACTATGCGAAGGACTTGTATTCCAATCCAGCATTCGGCGGTACAACAGACTTCGACTCTATGCGTAAACGTTTCTACTATGTAGACCATACACCATTTGAAGATCTACCACGCCTTGTTCCAAAAGGTCCAGACGATTCTATTTGGTTAGAGCCAAATGATCGGGCTGAAAAATTTGGTAAATAAAATCGGCAGTAAATTTATATGTTGTCTGAACTGTATTTAGTATATCTTTTACTATGAAATCTGATACATTACTGACGAATCAATCGATATATATTTAATTATAGATAACTGAAAGGGAGGCTTTATGGATTCTGTAACACAGACGATTGTGAACTACATAGAACAAACGGATGTGACGAACCGTGAAGACCTCCTGTCAGTGGCTCGTATTGCCTTCCTAGATTATCTGGCATCCTTAGCACCAGCAGAGAACGAACAAGCCGTTCAAGAGTTAGCTCGCTTTATAGGGGCTAAGTCATCTATAAGCTCGGATGTTGGCAGGGATATGAACTCCAGTGTTTTGAGTGGCAAGGTTATATCAGAGGGAAATACTGGCTTAGCAATAGAGAATGTATCTAAAGCTGATAAGGCTTTGTATTATGGCTTTGCCTCGCATTATCTAGATTTTGATGATGCCCAGGCAAATCTGGCAGGTCACTTCAGTACTGTTTTATATTCTGCTTTATTGGCAGTGCTCGAATCCACAGATAGGTGGCACGATTTCCTTCGTGCCTATATCATCGGTGCCGAGCTAGAGGGTATTATTGGTTCCCTTATCAATCCTGCCCATCGGACCCAAGGATGGCATTCTACAGGGACCGTTGGTGTGATTGGGGCGGCGGCCGCTATAGGCGCTTTGCGAGGCCTTCATGGTGAAAGTTTGGCTCAGCTCCTGTCTTTGGCTGCTACTCAATCGGCGAGCATGTTCTTTCAAAGTGGTACAGATGGTAAGCCGCTCCATGCGGGACTAGCAGCACGCAATGGCGTGTGGGCTTACGAACTGTTGCAACATACATCACTTCAAACAAGTACAAAACCGTTTGACCCTGAACGGGGTTGGTTTAAAACAATCGGTAATATTACTGTTACATCAAATGACATCGCTAGCCGTTGGTTAGCACCAGGGCAACTCATTGATCCTGGTTTGTGGATGAAGGTCCACCCTTATTGCTCGGCAGCTATTTGTGGCGCTGAAGCAGCAGAAATCGTGGCACATAGACTATATACATTTTCTTCGTATGTGTCTAAACACAACTACCTTTCACCAGATACAGAGGAACAAGATCAATGTAGATTATGTGCCACCCCCGATTTCTCCCTTTGGAAGGATATAGATAGAGTGACTGTTCATTTCCCACCTGGTGCTGATGCAGCATTGTGCTATACATCACCTACTACAGGTCGAGAAGGGCAGTTTTCCATTGAGTATGTCGTGTACCAAGTCTTCGCTTATGGGGCTGTACAGGATGAGTTATTCAAGATAGATACCATAGACCAAGAAGTACGAGACTGTATGTCGCGAATAGAGCGTGTCTATGACTTACCGAAGGTATCCCAAAGTGAACGGATTACAAAGGTAACCGTTACATTGAAAAATGGAGATACTTTCACAGAAACGGTGAACAATCCGAAAGGATCGCCGAAGAATCCTTTTGCTATGGAGGATATACGCATTAAACTAGGTCTCACCTTAGAGACAAAACAAATAGATAGAGTTATTGAGGCTTTTACCAATACAGATGAGGTAGAGTCGTTCCTGCAAATATTGCGAAAAGAAGGAGTTTTACATGTTTAATACAAAGAAATTGACGAAATTATTCGCCATCGGCGCATTGGCACTAGGCGTGCTTGTTGTGGCTGGTTGCGGTGATGATACATCTAAAGAAACAAAGGTGAATCCAGATGCTAAAGTGGTTAACGTAGCTACACGCGGTACAGTTCGCCCCTATTCCTATACAGACGATAACGGCAACCTTACAGGTTTTGACGTAGAGTTGTTGAAAGAAATTGAACGTCGTAATCCAGACCTTCATTTCAACTTCAAGCCTATGGCTGTTGACGCTGCCTTCGTAGCAATGGATGCAGGCCAAGTAGATATGATTGCGAACCAAATGCGCCGTAATCCAACTCGTGAAGCGAAATACTACTACACAAATGAGGTTAATAACTACTCTACACGTAAATTAGTGGTGAAAAATGACCGTAATGACATTTCTAAACTAGATGATTTGAAAGGCAAAAAAATCGCCGTTACCACATCCTCTGAGTTTAACGAATTAGTAAAACAATTCAACGAAACAGCGAATCCGCAAATTGAAGTGATTTATACAGATAAAGCAGGTGCCGAAACATTGAACCTCGTTGCTACCGGTCGTGCCGATGCAGCAGGTGAGTACGAATACGTAATTAACTCTGCTATTAAGGACCGTGGCCTACCACTCAAAGCCGTAGGCGATGTATTGGCAGTAGTACCAACTTATTTCTTGTCTAAACGTACAGATGACATGAAACAAGTAAACGAAAAAATCGATAAAACGATGAAAGAAATGCGTGCTGATGGTACGTTGAAAAAACTTTCTGAACAATATCTTGGTGGGGATTACACATTCGATCCAACACAAAAATAACGAATAGGCCGCCTCGGCGGCCTTATTCTATTATGTCTAGAAACGAGGTGCTACTGTGGGCAAGTATTTTGATGTGTCCTACATGATCCAAGCGTTTCCACAGCTCTTGAATTATGTTCACGTAACGGTGCTCATAACCGTTATTTCTGCCATCTTAGGTGTTATATTGGGTTCTATTATAGCCATCATTCGCCTCAAGAAGGTGCCAGTATTAAACCAATTATTTATTGTATTTATCTCCTTTATGCGGGGCACGCCGTTCTTGGTACAGCTCTTCCTCATATACTTTGGGGTGCCGGAAATCATGTCCCATATGGGGCTTAACATGAGAAATGTGCCGGGCCTCGTATTTGTATACGCCGTGTTTACATTGCATATTGCGGCGTATAGTGCAGAAATCATGCGCTCCAGTATTGATGCGGTTGCGTCTGGTGAAAAGGAAGCCGCTAAGAGCCTTGGTATGACCGAGTTCCAAAGCTATGTGCGCATCATCTTGCCACAGGCTTTCACCATGAGCATTCCACCATTGACGAACCTCGTTATCGGCATGTTGAAAGGGACAGCCCTCATCTTTAATGTCGGCGTTGTAGATATGATGCGTAAGGCGGACCTCATGGGCGGCAATAGTCAGCGCTATCTTGAGCTATTCGTCGATGCGGCCATCATTTATGGTATTCTAATTATCATCGTGTCTCTCTTGGGCCGATTGCTTGAAAAACGTTTTACCGTTGCGGGCAAGGAAACGCAACGCATTTTGATCAGTGAGGAGTAGGGGCGTATGGGACATATAATCGATTCAACCTATATTTATGGCACCTTCTTTGCTGTCATTCCTTATGTGAAAGTCACCCTTATGATTACCTTCCTCAGCGTTGGTTTGGGTACAATCCTAGGGTTATTAAGTTGCGTGCTACAACAAAATAAAGTGCCTGTGCTCAGTCAGCTCAGCTACCTATATGTATTATTGTGCCGTAGTATTCCGAACATGGTTCTCTTATACCTCGTGTACTATGGTTTACCAATTCTATTCCTCGCGCTAGAGGATCAAACAGGGGTGCATGTGCCCTTTGAAAAGGTGCCAGCTACCTTTGTAGCCGTTGTAGGTTTAACCTTGCACACAGGAGCCTATTTGAGTGAAATCTTCCGGGCTGCCTTACAATCGGTACCGAAAGGGCAAATGGAAGCGGCTCAGGCCATCGGTATGACTTGGTTCCAAGCGTTCCGTCGCATCGTATTGCCACAGGCTACAGTCTTTGCGTTGCCACTATTTACAAATCAGTTCCTTAACACCATGAAGAGTACGAGTATCGTATTTGTCATCACAGTTATTGAACTATTTGGCGCTGCAAAGTTATATACAGAGGAAAATTCACAATATTTTGAGGCCTACATCGTGGTGGCCGGTCTATTCTGGGTGATGGGGATTGTATTTGAATTTATCTTCCATCGTTTAGAAATCTATGCAAGCAAGTATAAACGAGGTAATGCATTATGATAGATATTAAACAAGTTCACAAATCCTTCGGGAACCGTGAAATTTTAAAGGGCATCGACTTACATGTGCCAACAGGGTCTGTAACGGTTATCCTTGGCCCATCCGGTAGTGGTAAGACGACATTCCTTAGAACGCTTAACTTCCTTGAAAAGGCCGATGCAGGGACAATGCAGTTAAATGATATTTCTGTAGACCTCCATAAAGCGTCTAACAAGGAAATCTTAAACGCACGCCGTAACACATCCATGGTGTTCCAATCTTATAACTTGTTCTCTAATAAGACCGTTATTGAAAATATTATGGAAGGCCTTGTAACGGTTAAGAAGATGAAGAAATCTCAAGCCCGTGAAATCGCACAACGCTTCCTCAAGGAAGTAGGCATGGAAGGCTATGATGATTACTATCCGGTACAACTTTCCGGTGGTCAACAACAACGTATTGGCATCGCTCGTGCCCTTGCGATGGACCCAGAGGTTATCCTCTTTGACGAACCTACATCAGCCCTCGATCCAGAGCTCGTAGGTGAAGTATTAGCTGTTATACGCAAGATTGCGAAAGAGCTCAAGGTTACGATGATTATCATAACTCACGAAATTGGCTTTGCCAAAGAAGTGGCTGACCAAGTCGTATTTATGGAAGGCGGCGTCATCGTAGAACAAGGAGATCCTAAGGTTGTCCTTGAACATCCAACAGAAGAACGAACACGCAAATTCTTGAGCCGTTACCTTACACTAGATAACGAACAGCCACTAGATAGTGCAGCTTTATAAATAGTACTGCTCTATAAAAATACTGCTCTATAAATAATGCAGAGCATAATAATGCGTGCTATCCTAGTAATATAGAAATTCATGGCGACCTAATATTTTTAGAATTAGGTCGCTTTAAACGAGGTACATATGAAAGAATTTAGACAATTAACCGTAGATGATGCGGCTGAATATCACGAGGTGTTAATTGCAGGATATGCGGAGAATAAGAACTACCCTATATCCTTCGATGCTATTAACTTTAGCCCAGAAGAATCTCGGGTGTGGATCTTAAAATATCCTGTATTTGGTCTCTACGTAGATGGTTCCTTAGTATGCTCTATTTCATTCCGCATGCCTTGGATTCCCAAAGCTACGCCAGACGTATATCCGCACATTGCACACTTTGTGACGGCCCCTGAACATAAGGGACAGGGCTATGCTCGTGAAGTCCTCGCCGAAGCAGAAGACTTATTGCGTAATGTATATAAGACTCCAGCTGTAACACTTGGTACTGCCGCAGAACACCCGTGGCTGGCGAAAATGTACGAAAGCTTTGGCTTTAAGGAATATAAGCGAGTACAACTGCCTGGGAAAGTACATACCACTATATTCTTTAAGAAAACGTTATAAAGATAAGAAAATTAGTATTAATTTGATATTCTAACTAAAAGAGTCGCATCTAATTGGTGCGGCTCTTTGTTGTTCTATAAGATATTACTATCACAGTATTAATTTCAAGATTACTTTGGAGTTATTCATATATGGTTATCATATTATCTAATTTTGATATTGATAAATACCGATAAATACCGATAGATTAGAATGCCTAGTGGATAGATATTAAAAAAATATATATTTGTTTGCTATAATAATGCTATATTAATGGATGAAAAGGAGATGCATATATATGGGCTTTCCTAAAGAAATAAAAAGAATTAGACAACGTTCATTTTTAACACAGCAGGAATTTGCAAATGTAATAGGTGTGGCTTTTTCTACTGTGAATCGTTGGGAATCTGGACGTTCAAAGCCAAACCTAAAAGCGATGAAAAGTATCAATACATTTTGCGTAGATAATAACATTCCTTATGAAGTACTAGAAGAGTCTTGGTTTGACTATAAAATAGAAAAATAAAGGAGCACTATTGTTATGACAGATAAAGAATTAAAACAGTTAAAAGATACGCTATGGCACTCTGCTGATGTGCTTCGAGCTAGTGCTCATTTAGCTGCGAATAAATATGGTCAGCCTATTCTTGGACTTATCTTCCTTAGATATGCAGATATTTTATACAAACAACATAAGGAAAATATTGAGGAAGAGTATAATCGTCTTAAAGGCGGACGTATGGAAAAGTCCATCAAAGAAATCTCTATCGAGAAGTGCGGATTCTATCTTCCTGAATGTGCTTATTATGATTTTATCAATGATGCACCAGATGATGCTAGTAAAGCTACTCTTGTAAAGAAAGCTATGGAAGCAATTGAGACTGAAAACCCTAAAATGGATGGTGTACTTCCAAAAGAAGTATATGCCCAGCTTGTACCAGAGGAAGAACCGGAACTTCTTTCTAACATCCTACGTATATTTAAGGATATTCCTGATAATAGCTCCCTTGACATTTTTGGTGAAATTTATGAATATTTCTTAGGGAATTTTGCTCTTGCAGAAGGTAAGGATGGAGGAACATTCTACACACCTGCAACTGTAGTAAGATATATGGTTGAAGTATTAAATCCTCAGCCAGGTGAAAAGAAGTTCTTAGATCCAGCATGTGGTTCTGGAGGTATGTTCGTTCAGGCCGCAAGATACATGCATAATCACAATGCTAGCAAGAGTGAACAGATGAAATTCCGTTGCTATGGTGTTGAAAAGGAACCCGATACAGTAAAACTAGCAAAGATGAATCTTCTCCTTAATAATATCCGTGGTGACATTACACAAGCTAACTCATTTTATTCTGATCCATATAATGCAGTTGGACAGTTTGATTATGTAATGGCTAATCCTCCATTTAACGTAGATGAGGTTGTGGTTGAGAAGGTTTCTGACGATGCACGTTTCAATACATATGGAGTGCCAAGAAACAAAAGCAAATCAACAAAGAAAAAATCTGACAAGAAAGAAACTGTGCCAAATGCCAACTATTTGTGGATTGGCTACTTTGCGACTGCCTTAAATGAGAATGGTAAGGCAGCACTTGTTATGGCTAACTCTGCATCTGATGCATCCGGTTCAGAATATGATATTAGAAAGAAAATGATTGAAGAAGGTGTCATCTCACAGATGGTGACACTTCCTTCTAATATGTTCTCATCAGTTACACTTCCTGCTACCCTTTGGTTCTTTGATAAGCAAAAGCCAAACACAGATAAGAAAAATGAAATCTTGTTTATTGATGTAAGAAATGTATTCACACAGGTTGACCGAGCACACAGAAAGTTCTCTGATGAGCAGATTAAGAACCTTGGCGTTATTACTAAGCTTTATCATGGAGATACACAAGCTCTTATTGACTTGATTGATGAGTATAAAATTGAACTTGCCAATGCTCCAGACGCATCTGATGATAAGGAAGTTCTTACAAAAGCATATTGGCAGTCACAAATTGATTGGTTAACTGAAAGATTTCCAGATGGTGTATATGTTGATGTTATCGGTCTTTGCAAAGCTGCACCGATGGATGGTGAGGATGGAATAATTGATCAGGATTATTCCCTAAATGCAGGACGTTATGTTGGCGTGGTTATTGAAGACGATGGGTTAACCCAGGAAGAATTTAAAGAAGAAATCCTCTCACTTAATTCTGAATTTATTTCTTTAAGTGCCGAAGCAAGAGAACTTGAAAAAATCATTGTAAATAATTTGAAAGAATTATTGGGTGAATAATATGGAATATGTTAAATTTAGCAAATTTATTATTTCAACACAATATGGATATACAGCGGAAGAAACGTCGTTGGTGGAAGGCGATGCAAAATACCTAAGAATTACAGATATTGTTCCATATTTTGTAAATAAGGAACAAGTTCCGTTTTGTAAAATTGATGATAATAAGAAAAAAAAATATTTAATAACTGAAAATGATTTGTTAATAGCGAGAACTGGAGCTACAACAGGATATAATCTTATTGTTGATGAGTCTTATAAAAACTTTGTTTTTGCGTCATATTTGATTAGATTTAATTATAATAAAAATGATTTGTACCCATTGTATTTAAAATATGTTTTAAAGAGTCAACAATGGTACGGTTTTGTAAATAATTTTATAAGCGGTTCAGCTCAACCTGGAATGAATGCAAAGGTATTTGGAAAATTTCAAATTCCATTTTTTAATTATGATATTCAAAAGAGAATATCTAATATACTAAGTACTTATGATAAGTTTATTGACAACAACAACAAGCGAATCAAATTGTTGGAGCAAATGGCAGAGAATCTGTATAAAGAATGGTTTGTAAGATTTCGCATTCCGAGATATAAAGATGTGGAATTTATAGATGGATTTCCAAAAGATTGGGAAAAAGTAAAACTAGATGATGTTTTAAATAAGATAGCTACAGGACTTAATCCAAGAAAAAATTTCGTTTTAGGTGAAGGCGAAAATTTCTATGTAACTCTTGAATTGCAATAAGTAATGCGACAAAATTAAATCAATTTTCTAATCTCATGT
>OBUS01000465.1_pt1 | contig 25824 bp, 36 predicted proteins | sample 1475921 | NCBI WGS metagenome assembly OBUS01 (sample SAMEA2579948, study PRJEB22360) | human gut metagenome | reverse complement strand
ACCATTTTTTAATTTATATTCTTCTATTCTGTATTTCATTTCTATTCCTCCGGAAGAGGTGCCTTCTATTCCTTCATAATGATATCCAACTGCTTTACCTCTTGCATTTACCTGCCCTTCAAATATATGTTCAATAGCTGAGTCTGTAAAATTTTCTGTATTTTTTAATGAATTAAATGTTGACTTCCCATAGCTGGTCTCAAGAGCCTCACGCATCGTAACATCATAATTTGCAAAAATACTTCTTAACTTATTCTGTGTTGCTGCCATTATCCCATCAAGGATTTCTCCTATGACAACACCTGTTACAAAATCTGCCACCATCTGTCCTGGATCAAAAGCATATGCCCACTTTTCCTCCCGTGACATGCTATCGTCAAAAACTGCATATAAATATCTTTCACCTGCCGATACCGCCGTATCTACAACGCCTTCAGCCAAACGATGTGCTCCCGGAAATTTTGCTCCAAATGCCCCTGTTATAAAACCGCTGGCAGCTGATATTCCTACATCCCGTAAAGCTTCTTTCGCACTTCGGACATTTCCAGTCGAAATCTCCTCTCCTGCTTTCATCGCTGTCGTAGATAATGCACCAATACCCGCACCTATAAACGCCCCGGCTAAAATACTTCCAGCACCAAGCGTTGCTATACTAATTGCGGCACCAATGGCACATACTGCAACTACTCCAAGACCGATTGCAAGGTTTCTCGTAAATCCTTCCCAGTCAAATTCACCCTCCTTAGGTGCATCATCATAGGGCGGATACCCCGTATACTTACTGGCTGATATTCCTGCCAGCCTGCCCAGCATATCCACACTGCCGTTCACACAAAGACTGGATGCCCCTTCTGCATACAATGCCATGATATCCGACATTCCCTGCATGGCAATCCCTGTCATGCTCTCCAGCCGGATTTCTTCTTTTGCCATCAGAACAAGCCCGCCATTGCTTTCTATGGTAGTCCCCTCACAGGTGCTTCCATTAGTACGGATACACCCTGTCGCTATTCCCTGCGCCTCATTTCCATTTCCTATATATAATGATGTTTTTGTTCCCTTCTGCGGCATACAGTACATCAGGTTTCCCGTCGCCGGGGCAAATCCGTAGCGATTTCCGCCTGCCGCTGTCTGATCAATGTCAAACGCTACTTCCACCTGCTCCCCCTGCGTTCCGACTATGGCTCCAACAAATGACATTCCCGTATAATCCAGGTTATCCTCCCATGGAACCCACGTATAGCTGCTTCCCGCAAGACGGTATGTAAATATGACCTCCCCTCGTACCAGTTCTGTTTTTTTCCGGGAAACCGTCAGCTCCCTGCCTTCGTATGTGACCCTGTCACCTAACGACAGCCTTGTCCCCGTGACCACATCATAGCAGATGAAATCCTTTCTATCAACGGTACATCTCCCGCTGACCGCATAATAACGCCCGTCAAAGCAGATATCGCAGGACAGGATTTCTCCCAGTTCCTTTTTCTCCCCTTCCGGCAGACCAAGGTAAAAACGGGGATAATAATAGCTGATGTCTGGCACTAACGGAAGTCCAAGCTAGGATGCCATTCTTTTCAGGAAGTTCCAGTCCGTTTCCTGATACTGTATCAACGTTCCCCCTGTCTGCATATCACTGCCAGGCAATATACAGGCGCTGTGCTCGGTGTCTGCTGTTACGGTATTGGCAATCCCCATATATGTCTGTGCTTTTTTCTGAAATACCCGGTTGCATTTTTTCTGGTCTAACAGAATTGTTCCAGATACAGCCTGTACATCTGCAATCCTGTATCTGCCTTCTTCTTTGATTTCCACCTTTTCCTGATATCCGCAGAACAACGCTCCTGCGGTATTTCCATGTCCACAAAGCTGAATGGGCGCATTCAGACCGTTTATGCCTGTCTCATTTTCTGACAGCAGAAGCCGAAAATTTCCTCTGGCATGCTCCCCCGGTATTTCCCGTGTCTGAAAATCAAGAATTTTTTCCATGGCAATTGTCAGTAACCTGTCTTACGAATGTCATAATTCATCTTGAAGTGAAACTTGATTACGTGAAAATATTAGGAATTGTCTAAGAAACTAAGCTAATAATGTCTTTTTCATATTCGAACTATACCGCTTCTTTGAAGAAAATCAGGCACTAAATTACCGCTTTTTTGACCAATTTTTATATCAAAAATACCGCCTTAAAAATTTTATTACATTCCAACAGAAAATTGTGTGTACTATTCAAAGAAAAATCTTACATAAAAACAGAGGCTATATTGCAAACCTCTGTTTTTGTGCTTTAAAGAATTATAATTCATAATAATTTTCTTGTCTGATAAAATCATTGGGGAAAATACTACATTCCTTTTTCTTTTCAAGTAAGTCTACAAGAAATTCCGACATACTACATGAAAAAATCTGTTTCTCAGAATATCTAGACGAGAAAATGACAATCTCAACAGAATCATCTTTATAATTCCAAAATAATTCATCACCATTATCTGTGATTCCCCATGGAAAAATACCTTTACCATTTCTCCAAAATTCAAATTCACACATTTTAGGAAAATCAATCTTCATTATTTCATATGCTTCCCTCATCTCATTAAATTTAAAAATTGTATTCAAATTTTCATATTCGGAAAATGGTGATAAAATCCATAAAAACTCATTTATTCCACCCTCACCATAATACTCAATAAAAGATTTGTAATCATTTGGAAATTTAATTTCATATGAGTCTTCAACTTTTTCCCAATCATATTGGTGTTCTTTTTTTTCAATTGATAGAATTTTTTCTAATTTCTCTAACATTATAAATCCTACTTTCTATTTAATATTGTTTGATAAATATAAAATCCTTTATCTCCTTCTGCTTTTATGGTTACACCAGATGGAATCAAAGTATTCCCCTCATAGATGGGTTTAACTGAGTATTGTACTACTTCGCCTGCTTCAACTGCTTTTCTTACAGAGCCTTCCACTGAACTCATAACTGGATGATTAACTGGATTTTGAAATAATGTTGTTAAATTTCTTGGGTCATCACCTGCTCCTCCTAACTGATTTCCCAACAAATGTCCTCTTGCATGTCCTGCTTTTTGTCCCCCAAAACCAGCTGGCTTAATTGAAGATTTTGCTGGTGTGCCTGTTCCTACCATATCAACAGTTATTGTTGCATCAACTCCAGTTGCCCTTCCTAATGAATCTAATTCTCCGTAATGAATTGAAGAATTACCACTCTCAATACCACTTCCCCCTCCCGGCAAAGCCTGCTGTGCCCATCCCTGCACTGCTGCCGGATATTCGGTATACTGCCCCGGAAGGTATGGCGGATTCAAGGCTGGCGCTGTCCCGTTTGGCACCACTGCCACCCTCGTTCCACCCGGCACGGTTAAGCCAGTCTCATTCGGTAACAGCGTGATCTTTGGTCTCTGGTAAGTATATGGATTCATCAGTCCATAGAATGCGAACTGCGTACTTGCCATCTCGGTAAGCTCCCGGGCGCTGTCATGCATCCCGTTTCCTGTCGGCGCTCCCATTTCCTTGCCTGAGGTACAGAACATTAGTATGAGGGTTAAGAATCGTCAAGTGAGATGTTACCAAATTATTACAAATAATATTTTTCTACTTCTTCACAATGTTTCAACGTGTTTTTTTTCATATATTGCTTACATTGCTCAAGAATATCCTGTCCTTCATCTACTAATTGCTCTAATACTGTGAAATCTAAAACTTCTTTAATTTTTATATCTTCACATATTGCCATATTCTCTAAAAATAAAAATACTTTATTTATTTCGAGCATTTTATTATTCTGGACAATATTAAGAATATATGGAACTATAACCATACCAAACACTATGTGTATCCCATCAGTTTCATCTATCAAATTCTCTTTTTCTTTAACCTCAAAAAAAGAGCTGCCTTCTGGAATTTCTTCTTTAAAAGTTTTATATAATTCATCATATTTCATATACTATCACCTACCTAGCGCACTGTATAAATCTTCTAACAATTGTATGGCCAAGGCTCTGTCTGAAGGACTTAAGTCTTGTGTCAAAATTTTATTTTCAATGTATTTTGCCATATCTATTCCTTTCTGAACATGAGAACCACCATTTTTACCTAACATCAATCCTGTCTGTTGCTCAAATCTTATTACATCTGCAGTTCCACCATCACCTATAAATGAATTTCCTCTGTATAACTGCTTTATTGCATTTTGTAATTGCAGATTTTCAGCTTGTTCTAAAAGTTCTTTTTGTATATTTGTGCCTATCCAGTCTTTATATTGACTAGGCAATTCTTTGCCATTTGGACCTACATAGAAGTCAGGTACTGAACCACCCTCAATAGCACTCCCCCCTCCCGGTAAAGCCTGCTGTGCCCAGCCCTGCACCGCTGCCGGATATTCAGAATACTGCCCCGGAAGGTATGGCTGCTTCAAGGCTGGCGCTGTCCCGTTTGGCACCACTGCCACCCCCGTTCCTCCCGGCACGGTTAAGCCAGTCTCATTCGGTAACGGCGTGATCTTTGGTCTCTGGTAAGTGTACGGATTCATCAGTCCATAGACCGCGAACTGCATACTTGCCATCTCTGTAAGCTCCCGGGCGCTGTCATACAGCCAGTTTCCTGTCGGCGCTCCCATCTCCTTACCCGAGATACAGAACATTAGTACTCCCCTCATCTGGAACAGAAGGTTCTGGCTTGTGACTATTCCTGCCACAAGCTGGAATGCACCTGCGAGCTGTGGCAGGGTCACAACCGTTCCTCCCACCGGGATCAGCCCCATGCCTCCGCTCACGGTCAACGTCATCACCTCTGCCCCGTACATCCCCAGAGTTATGGCTATGCAGGATGCTCCCACTCTTGCAGACGCCGAAAATGCATTGCTGATATAATCCCCCAGGGAGGACTCTGTCCCATTCTTTCTGTCACTGCTTGCCGTTGCCGCAACTGCAGCAATTCCTGCCCCGGCGGTCAGTACTCCGGCTGTCATCCCAAGCTGCACGGCTGTAACTCCCAGAGCCGCTGCTGCCAGTCCCGGTGGGATCCCGGCCTGTACCCCCCGGAGCCGCTGCTGCCAGTCCTCCCGTTGCCGGGTTTCCGCCTCCTCTGGGATACAGCATCCCCGCCTTCTCTTTCGCCATGCTTTCCATTTTATATTGTCCGATTTTCTGCACCGCGTCAAGGGAAATCTCCGGTGCATGGAAGAGAATCTGCTCCCTCCCCGTGACCTGAAGTTTTCCTCTGCCCGCACCGAAATGTATGCCGTCTTCTCTCATCCGGCACTCCTGCACAGTTTCTTCCTTCCCTCCGGCAAAACCAAGCATGTCCGCATGCAGCCGCAGCTTTTTCCCATGCTCCGTCACAAGTTCCCGACGCTGCGCATCTGCAAAGACCGGACACCTGCTATTATGTATCTCGCTGACTGCATATGCACTTTCCTCCTCTGCCTCTGGAAAGTAGAGGTATGCCTCCGTTCCTTCCTGCGGCATACAATACATGACGTTTCCTGTGGGCGGAATCCACGGATAGGGATGCAGCGCTTTCCCGTCTGCTCCGTCAATGTCCAGTTTCAGGTACACAACTCCCCCTCCCGCTGTTCCACTGTTCCACGGAGGGAAACTCCTGCCATTACGAACTGTTGTAATATGAGCGTTTTAGTCACATTAAGAAAATACCGTAAAATTGTTATTAGTCATTGTGCCAGTTTTTCTTCTATAACATTTACCATCTCTTTAAACTACTTTTTTCTCCATCATATAACTCTCCAAGAAGATGGGTTTAGAATCCCAAAGTATTTCCACACTCAAGCTGGAAACGTTGGATAATTTATTTTAGAACTTATCAAATAACTTTTTTTTATAATCCTATCCAATCTAGACTTTACATTTTTATCAGATGTCTGAACTGTTGCCAATTTCCAGATAAACTGCAACAGTTCTTTAGCCATTTCATACTCACCTAAATCATATGCCCAAAAAATCATGCCACTTCTCTCTGACAAGTCCTTTCTCCCAAGTATGGCTTCACAAATATATGCATTTACTTTTGGATTTGTATAATTTACCTTATACAGTGCCTCCTTCAAAATTAATAAATTTTCTCTACTATGTCTATTTTCTGAAAGATTGCACATTCTATTAAACAATTCGCTTGATCCGCTTTCTTTCAGTTGCTCCCACAAGGAAAAAAACAATTCTTGTTTCCATGCTTCTGCCATTTCCTCTGGAATATTTAATAATTTATAACTCTCATATGCTTCTTTTTCCTCCCTTGCCATTGCAAATAATGATCCATCATACCTAAAAAATGCTTTTTTTACCTCTTCAAACGTCATATTTACCTACTTTCTTACAGCTTTCCATATTTAAATCTGAAACACCGCCTTTTGGGATTAGTTTTCGACTATTATACAGAAAATGCATCATCTTCACAACACCAAGTGTCATGAAAACAATGCGTTTTGCATCTTTGATGAAACAATATTAAGTTTTGATTTCGGATGTCCTTATGTACACCCAGATGGCAAATTTCGCCCTAGGGTCTTCAAATTAATCTACATGGATTACAGCACCTTCGGTGAGAGCCATTCCGATTAATTTAAAGACCGAATATTTTAGCTGATGGCTGTCCTTATCTGGAGACATAATTAATAATTACTCTGGTACACTACCAGCTAATAAAAAACTTACACAAAACACTTGAAAAACCCTAAGTATATATAACCACACAGCGTCCATTATTGTATTTATCTAAAATTGATTTTAATATAGCCGTGTCTTGAGGTAATTTTTTTTCAACCTCACGCCAATTGTGCAAAATTAGTTTTTGTGGGAGTACTATATCATAAATCAAATCTTCTATTGCATCCCAATTATCTCCACAAAAATGTGGATATTGCAATGCATGTTTTATTGCATCAATTAATTCTGACCGTGTATTAATCATACTACAATCTATATCAACCTCCTCTCTCTTCTGATATTTATTCTTTAATATTTCTACTACTATATCTTCCTTATTTGAGTCAATTATACGTTCAACATATGCATCATTAATATTTTCATACACAGAATCATAATTCTCTAATACATAATTATATAATTCTGTTTCTAAACTAATTTTTTCTTGTTTAGAACTAAAGTTTGTAGATAAAACATTAAGATACATATCTTCTTCCAAAGAATTTTGAAAATCTTCAATATAGTCATAGAAAATATTCTCAAATTGCTCATCTGTTAAATATTTTTTTAAATATAAACAAATCGTATTAATACAATTCATCGTTTTGCTCCTTCTTTTTAAGGGAAAATTTGAAACACAGTATCATAATGGTCATATGTTCCATATATTAGCCCATCATTTGAGTACAAAATCCTATATGCTGGGTTCTTAGAATTTGAACGGCTCATCGTATAATCAACTCCTACATCCGCCTCATACCATATTCTTCCATTTGCACTAGGTAAAACCCCATTAGTATTTGCAAAAACATCTCCACCAAGACCTTTCCTGGTACACAATTATTTAAAGTCTTTCCTTCTGACCACCCCATTGCTCTTGCTTGACTCTTTGTTATGTAATTGCTTGGCAATGCTCCTGTTTGTGTAATACTATCTACCACATCGTTAGCTAATTCACTGACTCTATACTGTTCCTTTAATTTTGCATAATTTACAACATTATGAGCTTCCCAATTGGTCTTACTATCACTCTTGACAAAGAATCTTTACCCTTATAATTATCCAAGCCGATGCTCCTACCCCGAAAAATGAATACACTTCCCAAAGCCGACTGTTACATCTGCTTAAAAGTTTACCATATTGGAACTAAATATTCAGTTTTGATTTCGGATGTCCTTAAGTGCACCCAAATGGAAAATTTCGCCCTAGGGTCTTCAAATTAATCTACATGGATTACATCACCATCAGTGAGAACCATTCCGAATAATTTGAAGACTGTGGTTTATTTTTTAGGTGGTGGTTGTCCTTAAGTGGAAACATAATTAAAATAATGTATTACCATTTTTGACATTCTTTGCTATAAAATAAATCCACATCGGATGCTGCATCATACAACGCTTTTATAGAAGCCAAACTGTCATATTCTGAAATTCCTCTCATTGTACCAATAAGCCCACCTTTAGAAGCAGGTAATGTACCATCCTGTAATTTTTTTATTACGGCTTCAATCCTATTTTCATAGTTATTTAAGTATTGACTTTTTTCTTCATCTACCATTTCCTTGGCTTTATCAATTTCTTGTACCAATAGATGCAACTTTTTCAATAATTCTTGTCTGTTATCCAAATAGCAATCTCCTTTAATTTGAAAAGCTTCTAATCTCTGTTATCCAATCTGTATCAAATTGATTAAACAAATATTGAACTCCACCACCTGGTCTAGGGTCTGCAATCAATAATTGTTCTCTTGCAGTTCCTACAGCATACTTAACCTCTATTCCAGCAGGAATTCTCGCAACTTTTACAGTATTTCTGTTTCCCCAATCTTTTGATAAAGCCAACTTATCCATATAATCATTCAATGTTGTAATTCTATTTGCTTCATCAACCGTTGTCCAATAACATAAGGATGCATCTGGTGCGTCAGAACTATACTGCACTAATATTAAATCCTTATCTACAGTTGTTCTTATCTCATAACCATCATTAAAATTGGCTAATTCCCTATCAAATTTATAAGAATAATTTATTGTCGTTGCTGTGTTTCTACCACTCTTGACATAAACTCTTTACCCTTATAATAATCCAAGCCGATGATCCACTATCGAAAAAAGAGTAAACTCTCCAAAACCGACCTTTACATCTGCTTAAAATTTTATCACATATTTGCCATTTTCACTATACAGTTTCGCCAGTATTTTCCATGACTGGCATACGATACTCCGTACCGCTTTTCAACATTCCATAAATTATACTGATTAATCGTCTTGATATACAAATCAGTGCCTGTTGGCTGGTTTTTCCTTCTGCTTTACGTTTCTCATAGTATGCTCGCACCACGGGATTTCGTGGTGTACCTTTAGAAGATATCTGCACCATCTGAATCGCAAGGAAATAAATGGTTGCCTGCAATCGTCTGTTACCTTGCTTGGTGGCTAAATCTTTCCCCTTACCGCTGGATGATAAATGAAGTGGTGCAATCCCGGCAAACTGTGCCAGTTTATTGGCATTACTGAAACGTTTGATATCACCAATCTCTGCAAGAATCTTCACTGCTGTGATGACATTTACACCGGGAATGGTTGTAAGCGTGCAGCCAAGCATCTTATACATCTGTTCCAGCATTTTATCTACTTCAGCAAGCTGTTTGTCATAATGCTGTAAATCACTGACAATGCTAAGAGTCACCATATCTCTGGCATCTTGATAAGCATTATTTTTTACTTTGTCACCGGCAATGGCATCCAAGATTTTTTCGCAGGTCCTGGTGGAACATTTATTATGGCTGACTGGAACAAGTTCCGCCCGCAAATCTTCCACTGACTTACCCTTTAGATATTTTCTGGATGGGTAATGCTCCCAGAAATATAATGCTGTTGGTCTGCTAATATCGTTAAAAAACTGCTTGTAAGACGGATACGCAATGCACAACTGCTCATGAAGCTGATTAACCAACCTCGTTCGCTGTTTCATGATGTTATCCCTACGATGCACCAGCTGTCCAAGTGACCAGTACGCATCATTCGGATACGCATCTGGAAGTTTATCCAGCATGTTTAACGTTGCCAGAGCAATGGCTTCCGCATCATCACTGTCGCTTTTACGGTACATGGCACCTCGGTGCTTTGCCTGTCGATGGGATATGGCGGTATTTACATCCTTAACCAGATACCCCTTGTCAATCAACCACACTGCTAAGGCTCTACCGTAACCGTAAGCATTCTCCAGACCAAAAACTATAGTCTTACCATCCGTATTACATTTTTTCACTTTCGCTACCAGCTTAGGAAAATCGGCTGGTCTGTTTGGGAAAGTAATCTCTCCCAGCTTTTGATTATAGCAGTCAATCATAACTGCTGTGTGGGTCTCCTTATGTAGGTCAATACCCACATAAATATAATTCTCTTTAATCATAAAAATCTGCTCCATTCTCAATGTTTGGAAAAATAGTGGCAATCTCAACTGTTAAGCATCTTTCTAGGAATTACGCATCTTTCAGCAACCAAGTGTGCAAGAGTGGTATAGCCTATCCACTTCTGGTCAGACGCAAAATATCCCGAATGGATACCGCTGACTTTCATGGAGATGGATACATCCTGCAGAACACAGGACTCACAAAAGACTTACGAATCGCTTTCGTGGTGTGTGATGTTAACTCTGAAAAAGAACAGTTACAAGTCAATTTTTTGATTTGGGAGCAGATTTTTTCATATGAACCACTAAAATGAGCAGAATTAGCTTTATGCCATAGACCAAAAACAGAGAAAAACAGTAATAATGCACAAATATAATTTTCAGACAGGCAAGCCAACTTTCTCTTGCTCTTGTGAGAGCCTGTGTTGCCCCTGTGTGCAATTTTAAGAGCGAAGTCGAGGTAGTTACCCATAATGGAAGATTAAAGGCTTGTTGGGGAAGTGTGAACGAAGTTACTTTTAGAAAATATAAGAAAAATATTAGGGTCGAAATGTGTGCAGGTTAAAGGGCTTATGCCGTCCTTCGGCGGCATAAGCCGGAAAACCCCCACCGGCAGAGCCGTTGGGAGAAGTATGGTATGGCATAACTTTCACTACTGTTCAAAAATTTATTATGCTTTGGGACAATTTTATCAGGATTTCCATGTAACAGAAAAATAGGAGATGCACTATAGCCCATAGTAGCTACGGAACATCTCCTATTATGTGTTTTTGTTTAGGTATTACGGAGCAGCTTATCCCCCTTATACCCCCTGGTGGGTGCCATTGTAACATGGATGTTTTGGAAGTGTCAAGGGAAATGTTACAATTTTATTACATAATGCAAATCATCAATCTCCTATCGAAACTAGTCCTAAATCACTTGTCATCGCTTTTTGGATAATCTCTAATAAGTCTTGCACCATTTGTCTGCCTTCATCTGGTTCTTCATAATTCTGAAGCAATGCTGTGTCCAATATATATTTGCATATTTCGGCGATTTGAAACAAATCATTTTTAGAAACTTCAACATCATCATAAGGATCAATCTGGTACAATTTACTCATATCAAAGGATACTTGTCCACTCATTTTATAGATAAAATCAATCAACTCATCGCAAAATTCTACGTTGACATCTTGTTCATTAATCTCATCTATTGAATTACCTATGTAAAAGTTCATTACAACAACCTCCTACTACTTTTTGGGAAACGCAGTAATTACATTTCCAGCCTCATCAATAACTACTTTTAAAGTATATAATGGTTTCCCTTTGCTATTTGTCCCTATTGGATTGGAAAATGTTTGTTCAAAAATATAACCTTCTCTTCCAGCAGTATTAGGACCTACAATGAAGTTGTCCCCTGTCAATGTACTATCAATACTATTTCTAATATCAAAATCTGCATTAAAATGTGATTTGTTTCCGTATGTAGAATTAGGTCCATGTCTATCGAGTATATGATTGTCAAAGGTATCATCACTTAAAGTATAGTTGTCTGCTAGGTCAAATACTTCTTGGAATTTGCTTCCTGAGCCACTCTTACTACCACTCTTGACAAAAATACAGAATACTTATGTTTTTCCAGACCAGCTACACAGTATCACATAGCTGGTCAATCATCATTAATTAGGTAATCTCATAATAAAGGCTTTTAACGCCTTTTCCCCTTTTTCTGTTTTTAATAATTCAACTGCACTTTTTCCACCAAATTTATGAAGGGGTTTATGCAACCAATCATATCCTGTAGCATCTCCTAAAATAGTGAAGATAGCATTCACAATCTCCTGTGGCACACCATCTATCTGTGTATTTACATCTTCAAAACAGCTAGCATATCTGTTCCATGCTTCTTCTTCATATTCATAAAAAAACATCTCAAGCATATCCATAGTTGTTTCACCCCCCTTTGCATTGAAAATAATAATATTTATTCCTCCATCTGCTCTAGCAGAAGGCGCAATAATTCCATTATAACCATTGCTATATGCATATCGACCAATAGCATGCGTAACATCATAATTTCCAAGTTCCGCTTTAACTATTTTTTCACCACTACTAAAATATAATCCCGGCACACCTGACTCTGTATATCTATGATTAGAGTTAATCGTATACTGACTCATTTCTAACGGGTCGTATCTACTATCAACACTTCTGTATATAGTTCCTTCGTATGTAGCACCTATTGGTTTACTACCATTCTCATAACTTCTCCAAGGATCATTTCCATTACCTACTCCGCTGTCTTTATATCCGGACTTACTGTCCAGTCCTAAGTCCTTACGCATCTTTTGGTAAGCTTCCTGTGTGAATCGTCCGATCACCGGGTTATAGTAACGTGCCCTGAGATAGTACTGACGGGTAACAGAATCATACCGCTCTCCCTGTGTGTCTCTGCAATTTTACGGTCACATAGATCATATTCCATAAGAATCTCATCACTTGACATAGCCAATCTTAATTCATTACAAATTAATAGCTAAGTAGTTTTTCCTTTAATCCATACATTATAGTTTGATCTGCTTTTAATTTAAATTTTAATGTATTATCCTCATAACTTCCTCCTATTTGTCCTATTACATAAAAATTCATGGCATCCTCAAAGTAAAATTTTAAATATGCATCACTTTCACAATCATGGATTTCTATTTCTCCACTAAGAGATTTAATCATATTATCTATTACTTCTGCATAATCCTTAACAGTATCTTCTGAAATGCAAAAATTACAACTTCCACAAAATCTACCAGTCGAAATAGTGACTTCATAGGTAACATATCCACCCATACAATATAATAATTGTATAGAAATCATATTAATATGATTTTGGTAAATAATTTTATTATCCATATAATTTCCTCACTTATTTATATTTAAAATCATCAAATGCACCTGTAATCTTATTGTAAACAAAATGAATTTCTATTCCATTCACATTATTACTCATTTTAACCCATCCATCTGAAGCAGACCATCTTGGGGCGGTCAATATAATAGGATGTTTATTTAATTGACTCATGTCAATGGCATTATCTAATGGATTAGACACTACTTGATGCATTGCCATCTGTTCATTTAATGTATTAGGAACATGCATACGAAGTCCGCAGACCATTGCCATAAAGCACTTCCGTCTGCATATCGTTTTTATCATACCGATACTGTGCACGGATGCCATTTGAGGCACACACTTCTGCAAGTCTTCCTTCGAAAATCTATGTATTATTTACCGCTTTTCAAGCATATTTTATTATTTTTGAATGAGATTTACTATTTATTCTGTAAATATAGCAATTCTTTCCTAAACCATTCACAATTTGCTTTATATAATTTATCATAGTTTTCTTGCGTATAATATTCGTTTGGAGAAATTTTATTATTTCTACCTTGAACAGTATGCGGAGAATCCTTTGGATAATCCAGTTTATCCCATAATTCAGTTAATTGTATTAGGCCATCAACAAAATTATGATTCTTTTCCTTTATTACATCATAAACAATTGCTAAACGTATTTTTCTCCTTTCAATTGCTTCATCTATAAAATCTTCTTGTAAATCTTGAACCAATCGTAAAACATAATCAAAATCATCTGCATATGCTCCCGCAAGTTCAAAAATTTCAGACCTGCAATCCCCTAACTCAATTTGTTCCATCGCATAGTCAATTACTTCATACGCTTCAACATCTCCAGTACATAATCCTATAAAGATCATATTCCAAGATATATTTATATTTAAGTCCTTTAAAATTCTAATAATCATGGTTTTATTGGCACTCCGTTCATTGTTCCATCTCGAACAAACATTCTATGTGTTACATATCCATCTTGAATTATCCACTCAAATCTACCTTGTACACCATTTAATGTACCCTTTAATTGATATAATGTTCCATTCCGAATCAATGACTTTGTTGCATATCCAGCATAGTTATCAATCAAATCATTAAATCCATGAGATTGTGCAGTAGCAGGAAATTCTTTTATTATTTCTGGTCTTCTTGTTTTGGGATTAATTTGAGTAATTGGCTTTATTTCATCAACCTTTAAAGCACTACCTTTCCTTTGACAATCTAAAATATCATTTGTTATTGAAGAATTACCACCACTCTCAATACCACTTCCCCCTCCCAGCAAAGCCTGCTGTGCCAAGCCCTGCGCCGCTACCGGATATTCGGTATACTGCCCCGGCGGTCAGCGCTCCGGCTGATGCTTCAAGTTGTGCGGTAGTAATACCCAGCCCCCTCTCTCGCAACCCCTAAAGTTTCATATGTTTTGCAAAATTATAAACACTACATGCCCACCGAGAATTAAAAACATTCTCGTTTAACATTTCTATTTGTTTTCGGGCTACCCTTAATATCATCATATCATCATCTGCAGGCTCATATCCCAAAATAACTTCCTTGACCACACCTTTTTGATAGATTCCAAGTAATAAAGCTAACAATTTCTGTACTTTTTTATCAATAGTATGATTGCTCTCTTTCATCAACTCGCTATGACCGGGACTCCTGTTTCCACGGAAAGCCCGCTGCCGGACACATTACCTGACACACCCCGTTCTCCACAAACGTGTGCACACTCTGGATAATCCCCCGGAACAATACCTGCTCACGGTTGTCACCGTCCTCCTGTACCGTAATCCTGACCGCTTCCTCCTGCAGCCTTCTGATGTCCGGCATTCTCGCCAGATACCCCCGGAGCGTCACCTTTCCGTGCCCTCCCAGCTTTATTTCCATAAAAAAATCTGCAACTGCGGTAATATTTAAATAGTTGCAAGTCGGCAGGCTCTATAGACATAAAAAGCTTGTTATTTCTTAAAAGTCACATTTTTGAAAACCTTTAAGTAGCTCGTCTATTTTTTCAATCTCTGGATGCTCCGTGTTACTAATTGTAATAAACTCTACATATTCTCCTAACTTTTCAATTATCTCAGTTTTTAGTTGACTGTAACGAATCACTTGTTTTTCCCATTCTCCTGCAATAGGCTCTTTCAGGTTGAACTCAATATCATGAGAACCTTCTTCCTTCTCTGCCTTTACAATGCTTACCATTACTTCTTCATTTGTTTTTCTAAATTCAATCCATGTATTATATGATTCAACATCACTAAGCGCAACATAATCTTTTAATGACAAATATTTAATAACCCTTGCCAACCTTTCAAACCAATCATATAGTGAAACTTTATCCATAACTGTTTCCAGCTCTTTAGGATATATTTCTCCATATTTACACTCATTACACTTAATTTGAAAAAAACCATTTTGCCCTACAAAATCATCATACTCACTATGAACTACTCTGTAATATAATTCAAACATATGTATCTCCTATCTAAAATCGTCTACCGTATACTGATATACACCATACGCAGTATCAAATGTTCCGTCATCCTTTATAAAAACATTTATAATTTCTCCATTTATCTCTACTGAATGTATACCAGTTTTAGCTTGACTTCGTAATGTATTGTATGCCTCTTGTGTATACTTTACAACTTCATCCTGAGACCAGTTTTTATTAAAAAATGGTGTATTAGCTAATTTGTCGGCTAACTGTTCGTCAGTTAAATACTTTGCTTGTTCTGACATTCCCTCAAATGTATGCTTCTTAATATGTTGAATACTATTTTTAGATAATTGTATTACATCTGCAGCATTTCTCCCTCCCGGCAAAGCCTGCTGTGCCCATCCCTGCACCGCTGCCGGATATTCAGTATACTGCCCCGGAAGGTATGGCTGCTTCAAGGCTGCGCTTTCCCGTCTGCTCCGTCAATGTCCAGTTTCAGGTACACCGATTCCTTCTCCCGCTTTTCTACTGTTCCACGCAGGGAAACTCCAGCCACAATACCTGTTACGAATACTTTTTCAAATATCTAAAGAAAGAGGAAACCAACCGTAAATGCTATCATTCTCTACAGGAGTTACAACTGTCCATATTTGAATACATAGAAGGATACTATAATTCAAAACGACCACACTCCATATACTTACTCCAAACGAAGCAGAAGCTTTCTATCAGGAGCAGAATATGTAAGGCTGTTCCTGATTATTTTTTCACTTTTTTGTCTACTTCCTTGACTGTACTTTAGAGTTTAACCAAACTATTTTTCATTCTCACCATATTCTAAAAACTCTTCATATTTACAACGCATATTCATTTTATTATCAATAGCCGCATAAGTCCTTCTAAGCTTCTCTAAAAAATCTTTACTGATAGCAACCTTGTTCTTTGTCAAATCAATAATTATTTCATCTAATAGTATTTTCCCTATTTCTTCTTTTCTTTTATCTATTACATCTATCATGTCCTTTTGATTGTCAAAAAAGAAAACATTCCAAACTGTTGCTTGTAGATAATCATCCCCTTTATTATTTTTAATAATATCTTTTCCAAGTTCTAAGGCTTTCTGTGAATCCTTTTCTTCAAGAATCATAAGTGCCTTTGTTGTTTCCTCAAAATCAAGCATTTGATCAATAATCTTAGCAAGTTCCTCACTATTTAAATTCTCTAAATATTCATATTCTTCCATCTTGTTTCCCTTCTACTTCATAGGCTTTAATATGACGGTCGCTAAATACGGTGTTCCATCAGGTAGTATTTTCCACCTGCTAACTACTTGTACTTTACCATTCACCCCCCTCAATGTAACTTATAATTTCTGTATTTCCATCTGTGACCTCTTTTGCCGCATCCAAAAGATTTTCAACAATCATTTGATTGTTTTCAATAGAATCTTCTATTCCAGCCTCATTGAGGGTATTGTTGCTTCAACATCCAATTCAACTTTACCACGAATGTATGTATCTATTTTTCCTATATTAATCTGAGCATTGCCGTCTGTATACACTTTTACAGGATGTGTTGACCCTGGTGGTATAGCTGCCTGTATTTTTATTTTGTTATCACCCTCAATACCACTTTCTCCTCCCGGCAAAGCCTGCTGTGCCCATCCCTGCACTGCTGCCGGATATTCGGTATACTGCCCCGAAAGGTATGGCAGATTCAAGGCTGGCGCTGTCCCGTTTGGCACCACTGCCACCCTCGTTCCTCCCGGAACGGTTAAGGCGGTCTCATTCGGTAACGGCGTGATCTTTGGTCTCTGGTAAGTGTACGGATTCGTATGTACCTAATGTAATTGTCTGTATCAAGTTACTCTCACAATCTCCCAGCACAACATACTTTAAGCCTCGCATCTTCATCTGATCATTTCCCGGAAAATTTCCCTCCAAACCTCCGTGCAGAAAATCTGCATTCCTAGCAATAGCTGACTGCCACGCATCCACAAAATTTTTCTTATACTGCTCTCCGGCAACTTTACAGGCCGCCACCCAGCACCAGTTTGTTCTGTTCTGAATATACTTCATTGATTTCAGACATCGTTCCCAGAAAATCCCATACACCTATCTTCTCTCCAATGAGTAGAATGCGCCCTCCATCAGCAGCAGTACCTGTCCATCCGCAGATACAATCACTGTCGCTGGATTATATCTGTCGCTTTCTCCGTCTTTAAATTTGGCAAACAATTTTATATAGACAACTGGGTATTCCACAAAAAAACTTTCCGACAGTGTCGTTGTATCACTGTAAATGGGATACTCGTCATTTATTCTTTCTGTGCTTAAAATGATAGAAAACGGGCTTTCATAGCCATTGACACGGATTGTGTATCCATCTTCATATTCTTCCACCGGTTGTACTTCAACGCTGATATCCGGTACAGGACTCTCCTCTGCTGCTCGGACCGCCTCGTGATATTCCCCGAAAAACGTTTCCCGTGCTTCCTCGTCCGCATAAGTATCCGGCTCAAACTTGCGCAGATTATACGGGAGAACATAGCCCATATATGTATCCGTCGTCCATGTTCCTTTTAGCGGAGCTATCATGGCATCTGTCTCTTCCAAACTCCACCGGTTGTTAATTCTTTCCGTATCCATCAGCCTGTCTCTGCTAACCGAAATTTCTTTTCCATCCAAAACCCGGAATGTGATATTCTCATTTTCGGAGACATTTTTACCATCTTTCTCTGTACCTGAAATCCCTCCCCCATATCCGTTTTCCCCAGACCTTTTCATTGTCGAGCTGCAGCCTCCGATAATCAAAAAAATAAGCACACAAATACCTAAGGCGATATGTTTTTTCATGTCTATTCCCTACCTTTGCACCTTAATTAACTCAAAAATATGATCCATACAGTCCTGCCGGATCTTTTTCAGACATCCGCTTTGCCCAAAAATAATTATTATCTTTTACCAGCACCACAGTCATTTCATCCTTTAAAATCATTTTATCCCAAAAACAATCCTCTGAAAATTCATAGAAAACTACACAAAATTCATTTTCCAGACCCATTGCCTCTACAAGCTTCTCTATTGATTTTTCCCCTATATCCACAAGATAAAAATCACAGATCTCATTATCCTCCATACTTTTTGTGGAAAAGTTCATTCCGATATATTCTTCTGCGTCGTGTTGCTCTGATTTTAGAACTTCCGTAACCACCCATTCCCCGCTCCAAAGCCCATAGTCTGCTCTAAAGAAATCTTTTCCTTCTACGATATCATCATAATCCACCACCTTCTCCATGCGGTATACTCTTCTCCCCCAAAAGGCTAACATCTCTTTTTCATCTGTCAATATACATGGAGAAAAGGCACTGCGTGATCTGGCATACTCCTCACCAGGCTTTACCTCACCAAACGACAGGTAATACCCCGCCGGCGTCGGCAGCATATTTCCTATATTATATTCAAACCACCGAACAATTGGAGAGGCTTCATACCCACCCAACTCTACGGTATATGACCACGTTTTGCTTTTATAGGAACAGCTTTCCGGCAACATTTCATACACAGCGCCTACCAGTTCATCCGTCTCATCCCAAGTATCTCCTTCTCTGATACCTGTAATCTGCCAGACTCCCCATATATACTGCTGTCTTTTCCCCTTGTTTTCCCAACCATCCATGTTTTCCGCGTCCTGTTCCTGATGCACCTTCTCCTCATTCGCTGCTTCCGTTCTCATCAAATCACCATCATTCAGATAATCCTCCATATAGGCATCCAGATACACCCCATACTGATCCCTCTTGGATGTCCGCCTTGCCCACAGGTAGTTTCCATCCTTTACCAGTACTGCTGTCATCTCATCTTTTACAATCATTTTATCCCAGTAAAAATCATCTGAAAATTCATAAAAACCTACAAATGTTTCTTTCTCCAGCCCCATTGCCTTTACCAGTTGTTTTATGGACGGCTCCCTTGTGGAAACAATATAAAAGTTACAAAACTTTTCCTCCAGTATCTCTTGAAACCATGTGGAAAAATCTGCTCCTATATACTGCTCTGCATCATCACCATCCTCTTTCAGAATCTCTGTGACCTCCCACTCTCCATTCCAAATACCGCTAATTGGTATCAGAAAGTCTTTTCCTTCTGGCATATCATTATAGTCGGTTGTTTTTTCCAGACGACACCAGTTTCCATCTTCACGTCCTATGATTTCATTTTCCCCAATTAAAATCAATACCGTAAATGCACTCTTTATCCCACCATACTTTCTTCCCATCTCCACCTCACTGAACTCCAGACAATAGTTCGTGTCCTGCGGCAGCATTCCGGCTATATCATACTCCCGTGCTGAAATCAACGATGCAGAGTACCCTTCTAATTTTAGTGAGTACGATTCCGTGCTGCTTTTGTAGGAACAGCTCTCCGGTAACAGCTCATACACAGCACCCACCCGTTCATCCGTCTCATCCCATGTATCCCCCTTTCTGACACCGGTGACTGTCCATTCTCCATAAATATACTGTTTCTTTTCTCCCTGATACTCCCAGCCCTCCGTTCCTATCAGATCAAAATTCTCCGTTGTATCGACTTTTTCTGTTTCTTCTGTTGTACGAGACCCGCATCCTCCATGAAGCAATACTGCACATAACAACATTATAGATATTCGTTTTAGTTTTTTAATTTTTCTCATACTTCTCCCATTCGTCTGCGACAATGGTGCTCCCAAGTCCACCAGCCACTTCATAATTCCCGTCAAAATAAATATCCAACTCTGTATCTATCCTATCTTTATATTTGCCACGATTTTCCATATACTCATCATTTAACACTATAAATTAATATCCAAGCATTTTCCTTCAATATTTTCAGTGAAAATATTTGCTTCCTCTGCTATTACTTTTTTCAATTTAAAGAGCTGAACTTTTGACAATGGTACTTTAAATTCAATTTCTCCTCTTTGATATTCTCCTGTTAATATTGAATCATATAATCTTTTTATAAAAGAATACCATTGTGGTAAATTAGCATTATCAGTTTTGTCTTCTAAATAACTTAATCCATCAGCCCTATAAAAAATTAATAATGCTATACTTAAATCACATTTTTTATTATCTAAAACTGTTTGTGGAATATCAAAACCATTATCCCAATTATAATTATAAGCATAGACATATAAAATTTCTTGATCTTCCGTTTGAGAAATAATTCTTTTTACTTCATCGGTATCAGCATCGTACAATAATGCTTTTACATTTACAATTTTATTTTCGTCCATTTATTGAATCCTCTCTAAGCTACGTTGCCACAAATCTACAGTTGCACCTTGACTAGGATATAATGGCAATCCACGCAATCCACGCTGCTGTAAATATTTTAGATTTTGTTGCAAATCATACCATAGCACTTATATCATCTGCAGGAGTTCTTAAAAACAGTCCATTGGAAGCATCATCTAAATCCATTCCATTTCTTTGTAATACTGGATGGTCTGCCATTTCTACGGGAATAATATGCTGCGCCTGATGTCCTGTCCAATTAGTTCCTCTAGGCAATCCCATGGATTCCATCATGTTTTTCCCTAATTTTGTAGAATCTCCACCAGCAACGACACCTTCCATTCCTGGTATTAATCTTTCTCCTGTGCCACCCTTACTACCACTCTCCAGCACATCACCTGCATTCCTTAAATCCCATACATCCTCATATCCAACTTTCTGGGATACCAGCAATGCATCTGCCTTTTCCACTCCTGCCAGCTCGGCACTTGTCAATCCTTCTCTGCTTCCATTCTCCAGAAAATCCAGATACTTTGCTGCATCATCTGGTGACATCATATCGGCAAATGATTCATATATTGTCCCGCTTTCCTTTAACAGCTTTTCTCCGGATGCCACTGCTTCGGCTGTCTCATCCGAATACCTGAACACTTTTACCCCGTGCAGCCATGCTCCTGCCTCATCTGCATGCTTTGCCAGCACACCGGCACCATCTGTACTTCTCGTCACCACACTGACTTTATCTGCACTTTTGAACAGTGTTCCTATTTCGTCCGAGTATTTTAATGCACCGATCACCGGTATTACCCCGATAAGATCAAGTGCAAGCATGGCGATCATATCCAATTTTATATCATCTGCTTTGGCAAGATTCCTTACATCCGCAATGATATCCCGGATATCACATGGCAGATCCAGATCTAAAAAGCCCATTCCAAACCAATCTAAACTGTGAATGGTTTGTTACTATTGCAGGAACAATCTTTACTTCTACCAGTACAAAGCATGAGTTATGGAATTATTAATACAACACATAACTTATTGGGATTGCTGAATGCCCTTGTAACATGGGTGTTTGGAATCGTCAAAAGAAATGTCCTGAATTATTACATCTTTGAAATTTCTATTGTTGGTTCCCATTCAGTTACAATATCAATATTGTAATTCTGAGTAATCACTACATAATGTTTTAAATTTAAAGCCTCTCCATAACCATCAGAAATTTGATTTATTTGTTCTGAAAATTCACCATCTTGTACTTCATAAATTATATTCTGAAAATCATTATCCTTATATTTCCGTATTTCATTTTCAGAATAAAGGTTACTTTGCACAATTCCTTCATCTAGCATACGTACTGCTTGAACCATACCGAAATTAATCATTACGCATGTTTGACTACTTGACAGTTTTATAGTTAGTCCTTGTTTCTCACCATTTATTAGTTGCACTTGGTAAACTGCTTTTGGAATTATACCAACAAATACTTCTTTCCATTTTTCCATATCTTTTATCTCTCCTAATATCGAATTTTGTACACTTTCCTATTGGACACCCTTATTTCAAGAGTCGCTCCTCCTGTTGTACTACCTGGACGAGCAACAACTGTTGTTCCATCACTCAACTTACCGACTTTTCCTGGTCCATATTTTGTTTGAATTTCTTTCACGTCGATATTCTAGCACCAATCTTTGGTCTCTGGTAAGTGTACGGATTCGTATGTACCTAATGTAATTGTCTGTATCAAGTTACTCTCACAATCTCCCAGCACAACATACTTTAAGCCTCGCATCCACAAGATATATTCCATTTCTTCTTTTTACAATATCTGTACGCAGTCCATCCAGATTGCTGACCGCTACCTCCGTCTCCTGACTTTCCAGTGTAAACGCAAATTCCGTAAAATTTTTCTTATACTGCTCTCCGACAACTTTACAGGCAGCCACCCAGCACCAGTTTGTTCTGTTCTGAATATACTTCATTGATTTTTCTCCATCGAAACAACCCGACTATAAGCCCCGCTCATTTTTTATTGCTCTGTATATCTCCGTTTCCTTCTCCCACGCAGTCCTATCCTGCTCTACGCCGTCCTTTAAATAAAGATCTTCCACCCCAATCTCTCCATCCTCGTCACTGTCGTAGCATTGATAAGTAGGTCCTTTCACCATTGTTCCATCTTTTTCAAATCTTGTAAAATAGTAAGCCTCATTATATGGTGCCCCTCCCTCCCTATAATACAGAATGCCGGACATCGCTTCTACCGGCTCATCGTAAGTAGCAGTACCCTCATATAGAATCGTCAGTTTCCCCTCTTTTTCCTTTAAGATATAATAAAAGCCATTCCGGATATGCAGCTCCTTCACTCCATCTCCGTCAATATCAGATAAAAAAGTTTCAACATCACTTACATCTTCCCCGAACAAGTCTTCCAGAAAATAAGTTTTTCCATTCTCTTTCATAGCAGGCACTTCCCCATCTAAAAAACGTTGGTACTCTTTCTCTGTGATTTTCTCTGCCACTTTTCTATGTGCAAGAAACACTGCCACTATACCGCCCACGATAAGGAGCATTGCCATGCAGATTTTTTTAGCTCTCATCCCCATCATATACAATCATCTCCTTTATTTTATCGTTTGCCCTCTCTCTCAGATTACCATTCTGCTAATGTTTCCTACCTCGTCATATCCAGGCTTTTTATCGTCACCAGATTTTCCCCATCCCCATTGTTATAGCTCCATACAACCATATAATCTCCATACCATTCAAAATGAACATCCTTATGTTCTCCATCTTCCTCATACCAGAGCATGCTTTCTTGACCCAAATCATACATTTCCCTCTGCTCTCCAGTTTTCAACACGTTTTTGTATACAATATGATCTTTCAGCAGATAAACATTTCCCTCCCGGTATCCGACGATTCTTGTCCTATTATTTCGCGTATCGTATAGCATACGGCTCTTGTCCGTCTCAAGATCGATTTCGACCAGCAGTTCTCTCTCTAAATGCTTCTGTGACATCTCAGTCACCTTCGTCCTTCCTATCTCAACTGACAGATAAAGCTTCTCCCCTTCCTTCACAATGCGCTTTGGGAGAAAATTTACCTCCCTAATTCCAAGTTTAAACCATAATATGTTACCAAAATACTCTGGACAAATATCATGCCATTCGTCTTCGCCCGCTCTCCTATATTGAAAATAGTCATCCCGAAACTCAATACTCTCTCCATCTTTATAATACCAGTGTTTATCTACACGCACATCAATCGACAAAACATTACTTATGGCAACGCTATGATCATCCTGATCTGTCACCGCTATAATATCTCCATCATACGAATAGATGTTCCAGCCATGATAACCAGCAATATCCAATTCGTATCTTCCTGAATCTCCATCGTTTTCTGCCAACTGTTCTACCAGATTGATCCTCTCCCCAAAATCCCCTTCCACCGGCATCAACCACACCTTGTCTTTCCCAAACGCAAGGAATAAATAATTTTCATGAATGTTCAGTCTCGCATCACTCGACATATCCCCAAAAAACTCACACTCATTCGTCGCCTTATTACATCGCCACAACTTATAGCTGCTGTCCATCCCCCCGTTTTTCTGCTCTGTTGTGAAAAATATATAGGTATCCCCCACCGTCCAGCTGCTTGGCATTTCGCCATTCCCGTACTTTGTAAACATCTGATCTGTCACAGAGTAAACCCACAAATAACCACAGGAGGAAAACTGCTTACTGCCCGATGCATTATCGTTTAGTTTAATCGTATAGGTATACTTATCTTCTTTTTCTTTTCTGCCACAAGCTATCAGCCCGCCCAGAACACACAGTAACAGTATAATAGCCAGAGTTCTCTTTTTTCCCATACTCACCGCTCCTCCGCCTTTCCATTAATACCTATTACACTAATCGGCTTTGCATCTCCACCTGAGAAACACTGCCACTATACCGCCCACGGCATGATTAAATATACTCTTCTGCCAAATCGATATCTTTTGTCATGTCCAAATTAGGAAATTTATCATCCAACTTCCTTAAACATTCAATATATTCTTTACTTTGCAACTGTTCAGACACATCTTCAAAAACTTCACTAATAAAATAAATATCTTCTTCAGAACAATTTTCTAAATATGCAACTGTTTCATTAATATCTTTAGATAAAATATCTATCATTTTATTCCAACAGTTCTGAATACCATAATCATCTTCAATATTTTTACTCTTTCTTTCTGAAATTATATCATCCATTATATCCTTAATCATTATATGCCTCCTTATATTTTATGGTTGCGACGCAGCATCGGGAAATATTGTACTAATACGTCCATTTGTACGAATTACACCAACTCTGACACCATTATCATATACTTTTACAATATTGTATTCAAGTCCATTAGCTTCTAAAAACTCAATATTGGCTTGTCCATGTCCTCCGCCCTTCATTTTAGATACAGCACCTGTCTTGGGATTATATGTAAAATCCCCTACAGATGAATGAGTTATTGTTGTATTATCAATAGACTTTAAACCACTCTCTGTAATTTTTTTGATTTCACTGCCTGCCTTAAGGTCATTCCTTAAATTATTCAGCCAGTAGTTATGCTCCTTTGACAGCTTTGGGACTATGACAAGCTGTATTGAGATGGCATCCCCGATGAGGTAGTATATGCCGCTGTCTTCCTGTTCCACTGCCATCTTCCGGTGATTTGTACTCTATGATATTGTACTGCCGGAAGACCCTCCTGATATTCTTTTTGAGCTTTACATGTTTTTCATTTTTGACCAGCACATCGATCTGCATTGGCTTTTTTGAGATGAGATGCTCCCGGCATTGAATTTTTCATCAAAATGGAATCTCCTGCCGAACCCAATATAGGCACTCATCCCATAACCGTGAGTTCCATAACGTAAATGGCAGATTTTGTGGTGCAATCCATAACGTTGACTAGGCAAATATAAGCGTCCTCTCACAAGTCATTCACAGCGTAAATGAAAGAAAAACGGTACAGACAAATATGATTTCCTTCGTGAGCCATGGAGCTGGGATTCTAAAAAGGGCGTGTGAAAAAACGAGAGTTTTTTCATTCGTCCTTTTGCTTATAGTTATAAT
>OBUS01000439.1_pt1 | contig 27843 bp, 19 predicted proteins | sample 1475921 | NCBI WGS metagenome assembly OBUS01 (sample SAMEA2579948, study PRJEB22360) | human gut metagenome | reverse complement strand
GGCGTTCGTTCACCCTGCAGCGCCCACCACTGCAACAGTGGCGAGGCCGACCTTATCGACCGTGCCTTCAACGCCCGCAAAGATCGGGGGCAGAACGGTCGTTTCGTGTTCGTAGAAGCTGCCCTTGTCAAAGAAGTTGGGTTCAGCGCAGCCAATGCAGCCGTGGCCGGACTTAACAGGCCAGGACAGCCCTTCGTTCCACTGAATCGTGGAGCAAGGCGCATAGGTCGTCGGACCCTTGCAGCCGACCTTATAGAGGCAGTAGCCGAGCTTGGCGCCCTGATCATCAAACTTCTCGGCGAACTGACCGGCGTCGAAGTGACCGCGACGATAGCACTTGTCGTGAATGCGCTGGCCGTAGAACATCTTCGGACGGCCGAGACGGTCGAGCGGCGGGAGACGATCGTAGGTGAGGATGTAGGTAATGACCGAGGTCATCACTTCCGGAATCGGCGGGCAGCCCGGCACCAGGACGATGGGCTTGTCGGTAATCACTTCCGTGATCGGCACGCATTCCGTAGGATTGGGCTTAGCAGCCTGCACGCAGCCCCAGGCGGCGCAGGAACCCCAGCCGATCACAGCCTTGGCGCCTTCGGCGACGTGCTTGATCTTATTGAGGAAGATTTCGCCGTTAGGCACACAGTTGATGCCGCCCTGATGAAGCGGAATGTTGCCTTCGACAGCCAGAATGTAGTTGCCCTTGTACTTTTCGATCGTCTCGTGCAGCGACTCTTCTGCCTGTTCGCCGGCAGCAGCCATAATCGTGTCGTCGTAGTCGAGCGACACCATGTTCGTCACCACATCGGCGACGATCGGCGTATAGGATCGGATGAAGGCTTCAGAGCAGCAGGTGCATTCCAGGCCGTGGAGCCAGATAACGGGCGTGCGCGGTTTGGTTTCCATCGCATGGGCGATTTCCTGCGCACCGGCGCTCCCGAGTCCGAGGCTCGCCGCAGTGAGCGAGCAGAACTGCAGGAAGCTGCGGCGGCTGATGCCGCGGCGGCGCAGCGCCTCGTATTGCGTTTCAAACATGTTGGTCTCCCCTCGTTAGAGAAAAGCGGGTCGAGCTTGGAAACCGGCTGGAGGGTGCGCCGGAGGCAAGCTTCTTTTCATTCTGCCGCGATTAAGGATTTAAGACTGCTTTTGCCAAAATCTTTTTCCCGCGATATCGAGAAATAGCGAAAAGGTTCTGAAAACACTTGTCGCTGCAGCTGGTGAGAAGATTAAAACCCAAAATTGTTCTGCGCATCCCCCCTAATGCTCGCTTCGCATAGGCCAAAAGTACTAGCAAGGTGTAGAGCCAAGCATTTTCTGAATAATCAATGTCATTGGAAAACACTATTAGCTCTTCAAGGTACGACATTCCGTTTTCAAATATCGTTTTGGCGGCCGTTTCGTTTTCAGCAAAATGGCTCTCCCAAAGAGGACGGACGTTTTGCGCTTCTACTGCTTAAAGATTAGGAAAGCGTATTCCTTCGACGGATTGGCGCTCGACCGGCGGCCTTCTATACTCGGGGAGCAAAAAAACAGACTGCGCCTTTTGCCTGAATCAGGAGCGTCCGTTAAGGACGGCAAAAGAGGCCGCAGCTGCCGGCCGGTCATCCCGCCGCTTCGGCACCATGGACGCGTCGCATGCCGTCAGCAGACGCAAAACGTCTTCCATGCCGGAGCCGATCGAGTTTTGATGACCTTCCGGCAATATGGAGAAGTGAGGAGAAAGATCCATGACCGAAGCGCAACGCGAGAATCCGAGCAGACGCCTGCGCGTTTTTACGCAGTCGCCGGCGGAGTTTTTCGACGAAGGTCTCCGGCAGATTGAAAAAACGCGCATGGCGGGTCTCCCGATCCTCAACCCCAAGCTCGTTGTGCGCTCTGCCGGCTGGCGGCGCTGGGGCAACGACTGGATCGGCGTAGTGACGACGCCCTGGGCAGTGCTTGGCATTTATGCCTGCGGGTCAAGAGAAGGATGGGTAGACGTTCCTGCCGACCGCACCCGAATCATTGAACTGCCGGCGGGCGACTTTCCATTTCGGGCCGTTGAAGATCCGATTTTGGGGCGGTGCCTCTTTTTGTCGCTCAAGAGCCCGCTCCTTGATGTGGGCGATCAGGAAACCGCTGACCTCATCGGCAAAATCACTTTAGACACGCTCTTTAAGGCGCAGTCCATTCCGGAGGACGATGAAGACGCAGCCGCCTGGGTGCCGCCGACCGCGGACGGCCAGCTTCGCCGCGTCATTCCGATTCGAATGACTCCGCCCAAAAACATTGAAGCAACGCCGCCCTTAACGCCGCCCAAGCCTGAACCTGAACCTCAGCCCGCTGAGCGCGAATCCTTCTTCGATAAGCTCGAAGAACCCGTATCGCGCCGCGAACTCTTCGGCCGCCGCAAAAAAGCAGAGCCGTCGGATGCAGCGCCCCTCATCAGCGCAGACACGACGCATGCCGAAAACGGCGCGAACTATCCGCTTCGCCCAACGTCTCACTCGGAGGACATCAAGCCATGATCATTGATGATGCCTCCATCCGCGTTCATATCAAGTCAAAGCCCTGCAGCCGAGCGACGGCAGTCGTTTCCTCAACGCGCACCAATGCTGTTGCGCGCTCGGCATCGCTGCCGGAAAACCGCGGCAAAGTTCGCCGGATGCTGACGCTCCTCTATGGCCTCTGTCCGCTCGCTCATCTGGCCGCGTTTGAGGGCGCCTTGTCGGCAGCCCGCGGTGAAGATGAAAAACTTGCAGGCCCTAGGCTCGAACGTCATCGTCTCTTGACCGACGCCGTGCGGCTGGAGGGGCTCACAGAAAACCTCCGCGTTCTGCTTTTGGAAGCCTCTCGTCTGGAGCTTGAAAGCGAAGCGCTCAATGTTATGCCGGGAGATATGCCTCCGGCCCCCGCTCTTGAGCCCGTTGACGCTCGTGCTGTCGGGCGTCTGCGCGCCGTCCTTTCTCAGGCAGCCAGCGCTTTGCTTAAGCTCCCGATGAGCAGCTCGTGGTCGGAAACGGAACACAATTTGGCTCAGCGCACGCGGGCAGAGCTCTCGGCCTCCATGAATGCCGCTGCCGCCATCGCTCAAACGAGCCTTTGGGGAATGCCGCCGGAGGATTTCTGCGGCTTGGTCGAAAAACCCGATGAAGAAGCGGCAGCCGCGATAATGCAGTGGGCGAAGACTTACGCGGCGAAACTGCCCGCTGCCCACTTGCTTGCCTCCATGCTCGCCTGCGCTGAAACGCTTGACCCGCGGGCCTTCCCGGAATCCGAAATTCCGCCGCTGCCGCATCACGCCGCGCTCGAAAGGCAGGCCTTCAGCGAAGAGCTCTGCTACCGCATGCTCCATGATCCGGGTTTTGACCTTGCGCCTTTCTGGCAGGGCACGCCGCGGCTCACGGGTTCCGCAGCACGGCTTCGGAACCACCCTGTGGTGGAGGGGCTCCTCAGCCGCTTCGGCTGCAAGCCCGCAGTACTGATGGCTGCGCGCATCGTCGAAACTGCTGAAGTGCTTCGCGCCTACCGGGCCTGCACGATGTGCCGGGAAGCCCGAGATGAAGCGCTCGAAGCGGGCGACGCCTTTACACATATCCTTTCGGCCTCGTCGCCCGCCGACGGCACGGGAATCTGTCTCGTTGAGACCGCTCGGGGACTCCTCGCCCATGCGGCGGCCGTTTCTGCCCAGGGCGAACTCACTGCACTGCGCATCACCTCTCCCACGGAATGGCAATTCTCTCCCAATGGTCCGGGTCAGCGCATTGCCCGGCCGGTGGTAAAGGAACTGCGTTTCCCGCAGGACGATCTTGAACGCCGCAAGCTTGAGGTCCGTGTGCGCCGTGCGCTCTTTGCGCTCGATGCCTGCGTGCCGATCACGTTTGCCTATACGCCCGCGGTGGGAACACAGGCTCAGGATGCCGCTCTCGAAGCGATGCGCCGGCCGGCAGCTCCCCGCACGGAACGCACGGACAACGGTGTGCGTGCGCCGCAGACTGCAGCGGCTTATAGTGATGCCGCCTATGAACTGATTGGAGTGCCGAGCAATGCATGAACTTTCCATTGCCGAAGGCATCATCGAAATTGTTGAACGCACGGCCAATGCCAACCAAGTCCAGCATGTGAAGACCGTGCGCGTCTCCATCGGCGAACTCGCCGGCGTGGACATTCCCAGTCTCGAATTTGCCTGGCAGTCAGTGCGTAAGGGCGGCGTTGCCCAAAACGCAGAACTTGAAATTGAACGGCCAAACGGCGAAGCTTGGTGTCTTCAATGCCAAAAAACCATTCCGCTTCACCGCTACGGCGATCCCTGCCCCGACTGCGGCGGCTATCAGCTTGCCGCGACGGGAGGAACGGAAATGCGCGTGATCGACATTCTTGAAGCCGCTGACGACCCTGCGGACAGTCACGGCTGAAGTCCAGAACGCCGGTAAACGTCCCTAACCCTTTTTTAAAGTCCTCTTTTCGCGAACAAAAAGAACTGCTGATAGTCGCCATGCTGCCTTCACGGCAAATGAGCGCTCTGCAGACTTCAGATGAATAGGAAGAAAATCCATGTGCACCACTTGCGGCTGCGGCCATTCCGGCCCACATATGCATGAACATGTTGACGCCGACGGCAACGTGACGCTCACGGTTCATGACCATGACCATGACCATGAACATGATCACGGACATACCCACGATCATGAACATGCTCATGCCCATCCGCACGACCACAGTCACGGGCATGACCATCCGGCGCATTCGCACGATGCGGATATGTCCGCCGGCCGCGCCATTTCGATTGAAGAGGACATTCTGGCGCGCAACGATGCCGTAGCCGCCAAGAACCGCGCGCTCTTCGCCAAACTCGGTGCGCTTGCGCTCAACCTCGTCTCGAGCCCGGGATCGGGAAAGACCGAACTCCTCTGCGCAACGCTCAAGGCGCTCTCCGATGTGCCCACCATGGTGATTGAAGGCGACCAAGAAACCGACAACGATGCGGACCGCATTCGTGCGACCGGCACCCGTGCGCTGCAAATCAATACCGGCAAGGGCTGCCATCTGGATGCGGCCATGATTGAACGTGCGCTTGACGCGCTCCCGCCCGCTGAACACTCAGTAGTCTTTATCGAAAACGTCGGCAACCTCGTCTGCCCGGCCGAATTTGATCTCGGCGAAGCGCATAAAGTGGCAGTGCTCTCTGTCACCGAAGGCGACGACAAGCCGCTCAAATACCCCGACATGTTCCGCGCGAGCGATCTGGTGATCATCAATAAGATTGATCTTTTGCCCTATGTTCGCTTTGACGCTGAACGGGCCGCAGCCAATGTGCTGCGCGTCAATCCCCGAGCCAAGGTGCTCCAGCTCTCAGCCACCACAGGCGAGGGATTGGAAAAGTGGCTTGCTTGGGTAAAGGCTCAGCTCGTGCTCGCAAGCCTCTGACGGCCTTCCTGATGAAGGAGCTTGGAGCCGCTTCTCGTGAAGCAGCCTTCCGAGCTCCTTCAAGAGCATTCAGTCCATAAAGAGAACATCGTGACCCCGACCAACGTCAATGCTAAAGACATTGAAGCCCGACTCGTACGCGTGAACGGCCTCGTTCAAGGCGTAGGCTTTCGCCCGACGGTCTGGCGCATTGCCGCGGCACTTAACCTTCGCGGCGAAGTCTTCAATGACCCGCAGGGGGTGGGCGTGCGCCTCGAGGGGGATCCGCGGGCTTTGGATGCATTCCCGGCGGCGCTCCGCCGCGAATGCCCGCCATTGGCCCGCATCGATACGCTTGAAATTTTTCCGGCGGAGACGGTCGGTTTTACGGATTTCCGAATCGTTAAAAGCGAAACCGCGGGTGAAGTCTCAACGATGATCACTCCGGATGCATCCGTGTGCCGGGCATGCCTCACAGAGGTCTTTACGCCGGCCAATCGCCGCTCTCGCTACGCCTTCACCAACTGCACGCACTGCGGTCCGCGCTTTACGATTACACGCGCCCTTCCCTACGATCGTCCGCAGACGTCCATGGCGGTGTTTCCGATGTGTCCGGCCTGTCTGAAGGAATATGAAAATCCTGCTGACCGGCGCTTTCATGCTCAGCCTAATGCCTGCCCGGTGTGCGGACCAGAGCTCTCGTGGACGGATGCCCGTGGGCACTTGATTCCCGAAGCCGGCGACCCTGTTCGGGCTGCCGCCGCAGCGATTGCCCGCGGCGAAATTGTTGCGGTTAAGGGGATCGGAGGCTTTCACCTCGTCTGCGACGCACGGAACCCTCTGGCGGTTGAACGGCTGCGCGCCCGTAAGGGCCGCGGCGAGAAGCCGCTGGCAGTGATGGCCGCAAACACTCAGTCCATTCGCGAGTTTGTGCATGTCTCGGCAGCGGAAGAGAAGATGCTTCTTTCTCCCGCCCACCCCATCGTCCTCCTCGAACGCATCGAATCCGACGAAGACCCGACAAAGCCGCGCCTTGAACTGCCGGGTATTGCCGACGGGGTAAGCGAACTTGGCGTCATGCTGCCTTATACGCCGCTTCATGCGCTTCTTTTCCATGCGCTCGAAGGTGAGCCCGCCGAGGCGGATTGGTTTGAAAAGCGCCTCTGCCCGTCACTCCTCGTCATGACGAGCGCCAATCCCGGCGGAGAGCCCCTTGTGATTGACAACGACGAAGCCGTTCTTCGTCTTGGGCAGATTGCAGACAAGTTCCTCATGCATAACCGTGAGATTCTCATCCGGTGCGATGATTCGGTTGTGCGCTTTGTGAACGACCTGCCGCTCTGGGTGCGCCGCGGACGCGGCGTCACGCCCGAAGCCGTGCAGATTCAAGCGGTGCCCGCCGCCCAAGGGTGCCGTGCGCCGCACGCCGTATTGGCCGCGGGGAGTTTCTTAAAGAACGCGGCTGCGCTCACCCGCGGCAGTGAACTTTTCCTCACGCAGCACATCGGCGACCTGGAAAATGTGGCGAGCTGTCAGGCACTTGAGCTCGCGGCCGAGCACCTCGAAAAAATTCTCGATGAAGCGCCCGATGCTTACGCCTGCGACCTGCACCCGGACTTTTTCTCCGCGCAGCTCGCACAAAAGCTTGCCCATGAGCACCAAAAACCCCTTGTCGCCATTGCGCACCATGCCGCTCATGTTGGAGCGGTGATGGCTGAAGCCGGCCGCAGCACACGCACCATCGGCGCAGCATTGGACGGCGTCGGACTCGGTCCCGACGGCAGTGTTTGGGGCGGAGAACTCCTCGCCTGCTCGGCCGAAGGTTTTGAACGGCTGGGCACTCTGGAAGCGCTCCCGCTCCCGGGCGGCGACCGTGCGGCTCGGGAATGCTGGCGCATGGGCGCAGCACTCCTGCTTTCGATCGATCGTGAAGATTTGATTGAGCCGCTGCTTTCCGGCCCCGAAGTGTCTCCTTGGATGCTTGCCGCGCTTCCCCGGCTGGCTGCCTCGCCCAATACGCCCAGAACCTCCGCGCTCGGCCGCTGGTTTGATGCCGCAGCAGCGCTTCTCGGCCTCTGCCGCATTCAAAAGGACGAAGCCACCGCCGCCATGCGGCTCGAAAGCGCGGCGGCGCCGATCCTGCGGCACGTTCCTGAAACGCAGATTCTCGCCGGCTTTGACCCGACCTGGACAATTGAACAGGGCGTACTGTCGCTCGCACCTTTTTGGAAGAGCTTCGCGGCTTTTCTCGCGCACCCGGAAGGCCGCACGAAGCGCCGTCAGGCTCAGGCCGCCGCTGCCTTTGAACTCGTTCTTTCTCGAGCGCTCGTCGACTGGATTGATGCCGCAACGCTCCATGACCCTGACCGCGCCGACGTTATGCTCTCGGGCGGGTGCTTTCTCAACCGAACACTGGCTTCAGCCGTTCCGGCCGGACTCCAAGCGCTCGGCATTGCTGCGCATCTGCCGCATGTCGTGCCGCCCGGGGACGGCGGACTCGCGCTCGGTCAGGCTTGGCTCGCGTCCCTCGCTTTGGCTGAGGGCAGAGCCGAGTATCCTTACATTCAAGATAAAACCCTGTTCAATCACTCAAGAGACCCCGGCTGCAGCGAAAGTGCAACTTCCACGGCAGCTCCGACCCGCGTCTGACGCGGCAGCGATTGAACTTTTTTCATTCAAGAGAATTTAATCATGTGTCTCGCAGTTCCTGCTCAGCTCACCACCGTATCGCCCGACGGCATGACCGCCGCCGCGATGATCGGCGGCATTGAAAAAGACGTGGACGTGTCCTTGATTGATGACCCGAAATCGGGCGACTGGGTGATCGTGCACGTGGGATTTGCACTCAACCGCATTGACGAAGCCGAAGCGCAGGAAACGCTCAAGGCGCTTGCCGCCTTGGCTGCCCCTTCTGCCGCTGCGGCATCGAACGACCCCGCCGCCCCGAGTGCTGACTCTGAGGAGATAACGGCGTGAAGTACGTCGACGAATACCGTTCCGGCGAAACCGCCAAGGGCATTGCCGCACGCATCCGCGAAGAAGCCGACCCCAAGCGCGAATACCGCTTCATGGAGTTCTGCGGCGGCCACACCCACGTGCTCTCCCGCTGGGGCTTGGGCGACATTCTCCCTGAATCCATCCGCATGATTCACGGTCCGGGCTGTCCGGTGTGCGTGATGCCCATCGGCCGCATCGACATGGCGATGAACCTCGCACTGAATGAACATGTGATCCTCTGCACCTACGCCGACGCCATGCGCGTGCCGGCCTCCAAAGGCCGGTCTCTCTTTAAGTGCCGGGCCGAGGGCGGAGACGTGCGCATGATTTATTCACCGATGGATGCGGTGAAGATTGCGCGCGAAAATCCTGACCGTCAGGTGGTCTTCTTTGCCATCGGCTTTGAAACCACAACGCCTCCGACGGCAGCTGCCATCCTCGCTGCGAAGCGGCTTGGGCTGAAGAATTTTTCCGTTTTCTGCTGCCACGTGCTCACGCCGGCGGCGATGGAGCATATTCTCCTCACCGCGCCCGACCGTCCGGATGCGCCGAAGCTGAACGGCCTCGTGGGACCGGCGCACGTTTCCACCGTGATCGGCTGGAAGCCCTACGAGCACTTTGCCCGCGACTGGAAGATTCCTGTGGTGGTGTGCGGCTTCGAACCGCTCGATATGCTCTACTCGATCCTGATGCTTGTGCGTCAAGTGAACGACGGCAGAAGCGAAGTGGAAAACGAATTTATCCGCGCCGTCACGGAAAACGGCAGCCGCAAGGCCGTCGAGCTCATGGCGCAGGTCTTTGAGCCGCGCGAATCCTTTGAATGGCGCGGTCTCGGAACAGTGCCCAAATCCGCCCTGCGGATTCGCCCGGAATATGCTGAATTTGACGCCGAAAAGCGCTTTTCAATGCCCGAAATCCGTGTGGCAGACAATAAGGCCTGTGAATGCGGCGCCATTTTGCGCGGTGAAAAAGAACCCAAGGACTGCCGGCTCTTTGGTACGGTCTGCACGCCGGCGCATCCGATCGGCGCCTGCATGGTATCTTCCGAAGGCGCCTGCGCCGCGTACTACAGCTACGGCCGTCACAGCACGATTGAAATTCAGAAAAACGCCTGATCCTGCGGCCCATCAGCGTCGCAAAACCTTTCAAGCGGAGAAAAACAATGACTCATGATCTCAAGGCAGAACGTGCAGGACTGGGACGGCGGCTGGATGTGCGCCGCGGCACAGTTGACATGACGCACGGTTCGGGCGGACGGGCTTCTGCTCAGCTGATCGGCGAACTCTTTGCCAAACACCTCACCAACGAGTGGCTCGCTCAGGGTCACGACGGCGCTGTCATGCCGCCTATCGTCAAACCGGTAGCCGTTTCCTGTGACGCCCACGTCGTGAAACCCCTCTTCTTTCCCGGCGGCGACATCGGCCGGCTGGCCGTGACCGGCACGGTGAATGACGTTGCCATGTGCGGCGCTAAGCCGCTCTGGCTTTCCGCTGCCTTTATTCTCGAAGAAGGTTTCCCGCTCGCCGATCTCGAGAAAATCGTGATCTCCATGGCTGAAACAGCCAAGGAAGCCGGCGTTGCCATCGTGACGGGCGACACCAAGGTCGTGGAAAAAGGACACGGCGACGGCGTCTACATCGCTACGACCGGCATCGGCGAGCGGCTGACCGATCATTTAGTTTCCGGCAAAGCAGCCCGCCCCGGCGACGTTGTGCTGGTTTCGGGCTCCATCGGTGATCACGGCATGACCGTAATGAGTCTGCGCGAAGGCATGACTTTCGGCACGACGCTCGTTTCCGACTGCGCCCCGCTCGGCCGCATGGTGGAAGCGATTGTTGCAGCGGCCCCCAATGTGCATGTGCTTCGTGACCCCACCCGCGGCGGTCTGGGGACGACTTTGAATGAAATCGCTGCTGAATCTGAAGTGGGCATTCTGCTGCACGAAGCAGCCATCCCCGTGAAGGATGAAGTCCGCGCAGCCTGTGAATTCCTTGGACTCGACCCGCTTTTCAGCGCCTGCGAAGGCCGCCTGATCTGCATCGTTCCGGCCGATGAAGCCGATGCGGCGCTTGCCGCCATGAAGGCGGACCCGCATGGCGCGGGGGCTGCCAAAGTTGGTGAAGTGCGCTCCGAAGGACCGGGATTTGTAGAGATGGAAACCCTGATGGGCGGCCGCCGCATGGTCGACTGGCTTACCGGCGAGCAGCTTCCGCGCATCTGCTGATGCCGTCGAAAGAGTCGGATTTCAAAAAAGAGGCAGCTGAGCAAACGTTCTCAGCTGCCTCTTTTGAATTTGAGCGGTTGGTCTGCAGTCACCCGCGGATAACCACCCCCGCATCCGGCATAAAGGATGCATAGATGGCTGCATCAGCATCGGCCAATTTCGTCCCGGGCAGGAACGGCACAGACATGGCAAAGGGCTTCATCTGCTCCAGACCGGGAATCACCACTTCGTAGTTGATGCGGTCGCCTTCAAACAGACGATTGACGATGCGCATGGCGATGCCGCCCCCATCTTGGCTGAAGCCAAGATTTTCCGGACGAACCACAAGCAGCGCCTTTTCACCCTTTGCGGGCGGGTTCTGACGCCCCATGCGGGCCTTGAGCACAGCCTCTCCAATTTGAAAGCGGGCGTAGCCGTCTTCAGCATCCAAAAGCGTCCCGGGAATGAGATTGGCCTGACCGATGAAGTCCGCTACAAAGGGCGTGGCCGGATCTTCATAAAGTTCCATCGGCGTGCCGACCTGCTCGATGCGTCCGCGGTTCATCACCATAATGCGGTCCGACATAGTGAGCGCTTCCTTCTGGTCATGCGTGACATAGAGGCACGTGATGCGCAGATCCTGCTGGATGCGGCGGATTTCCGTACGCATGTGCAGACGCAGCTTTGCGTCCAAATTGGAAAGCGGCTCGTCCATCAGCAGAATCTTGGGCCTCAGCACCAGCACGCGCGCGAGCGCCACGCGCTGCTGTTCGCCGCCCGAGAGCTGATTGGGATAGCGCTGCTCGGCGTTCCCGAGGCCGACCATCGCCAAACCTTCGCGCACCTTCGAAGCGAGCGCGTCGCCCGACAGTCCGCGAATGCGCAGACCGTAAGCAACGTTCTCAAAAATCGTCATGTGTGGGAAAAGCGCATAGTTCTGAAAGACAAATCCCATGTCGCGCTTATTGGCCGGCAGCTGAGTAATGTCGGAGCCGTCCACAATGATCTGCCCCGAAGACGGTATTTCAAACCCGGCGACCATTCTGAGCGTGGTGGTCTTGCCGCAGCCCGACGGGCCGAGAAACGTAAGGAACTCTCCGGGGTTAACCGTCAGATTCACGTTGTCGACCGCCAAAAAAGATTCGTTGTCTTTGACATACTCGCGGCAGATGCCGCGCAGTTCGAGTGAAATGGACATGATCAGTGAACTCCGATGGCGTCGCCGCTGCGGCAAAGTGCCCGAGCAAGCAGATTGATGACGCCCGAAGCAATGAAAACGAGAACGATAAGAACAATGGAGAAAGCGCAGGCCTGCGCGAACTGCAGCTCTGTCATACATTCCAGAATGCGGGTGGTGATGAGCGTCCAGTGAACCGACACGAGGAAGATCGTCGCACTAATGGCCGTCATGGAATGGATGAAGAGATACCGCATGCCCGCGAGAATGGCCGGCAGCACCAGCGGAATCGTGATGGACGTAAAGGTCTTCACCGACGAAGCGCCAAGACTGCGGCTCGCCTCTTCAATAGACGGGTCAATCTGCGAAAGCGCTGCAATCACGTTGCGGATGCCCGCAGAGGAATAACGGAAGAGATAAGCCGCCACCAAGATGTAGATGGTGCCCGTGAGCATGATCGGCTTGTCGTTAAAAGCAATGATGTACGCAATGCCGACCACCGTGCCGGGCAGCGTGTAGTTGAGGAGCGACACCGTCTCCAGAATTCGGCTGCCGCGCACTTTAAGCCTCGCCGTGGCGTAGCCCACCAATACGGCGAGCAAACCGCCCAGCGGCGTGCCGATGCAGGCAATCAGCAGCGTATCTTTAATCGCCTTGCTGCCGTGCGTGAAGACGTAGCTGTAATTTTCGAGCGTGATCTCGTTATTGACGCCCCAGACCTTCACCAGCGAACCCGTGAGGATGATGGCGTAGAGATAAAGAATGAAGGCAATCACCACGGCAACCGTCGCGACGATCACCGAGGATAGAAGCGGTCCGGGGCCTTTCACGCTGCTTCTGCCGCCGGCCTTGCCCGAAACGGTCACATAACTCTTTTTGCCGACCCACCAGCGCTGCAGTGAATAAACGATGATGGCGGGAATGAGCAGCATGAATGAAAGCGCTGCGCCGCCCTTGAAGTCATACATGCCGGTGATGACCAGATAGGCCTGCGTCGGCAGCACCGGGAAGCTGTGACCGCCCAGCACCTGCGGCGTTGCAAAGTCTGCGAGCGAGCAGGAAAAAACGAGCAGAAATGCGTTGGCAATGCCCGGCGCCGCGAGGGGCAGCGTCACAGTGCGGAAGACCTTGAAGCTCGAAGCTCCGAGCGAATACGCCGCATCCTCCAGATTCGGATCAATACGCGCCAGAATCGTCGAGAGCGTCATGAACGCTACTGGAAAGAAGGTGAGCGTTTCTGAGATGAAAGTGCCCCAGAATCCATAGAAATTGAAGTTTCCGAGGCCGAAGAAGTCGAGCAGAATGCCGTTGGGGCCGAGCGAGAGCGTGAGCGCAATACTGCTTGTGAAAGGCGGAGAAATAAGCGGCAAGAGCGTTACGGCACTTACCGCGGTGCACAGCCATTTGGGCAGCGAGAGCCGCGTCACGGCAAAGGCAAAGATAAAACCCAGCACGGTTCCTGCGACGCCTACCGAACAGCCCAAAAGAATGCTGTTCACTGCCGCCTGCCGGTCATACCAGCTTTCCACGAAGGGGCGGAGGTTCTCAAGCGTGAAGCTCCCGTCGACCGTAAAAGCCATTGCGAGCAGACGAACGAGCGGATAGACAACGAAGACAGCCAGCAAAACCCACAGCATCAATACCGTGAATCGGGATGCGGCATCGCCGCGTTGGGGCAGCGATTGAGTGTGTGCCATCGTATGAAGCACCCTAAAAACGAGACTCAAAGAAAAGCGGAGAGCGTCTTCAGTCAGACGATCTCTCCGCTTAGGCGAGGCAGTTAACGGATCACCTCGTTGATCCAGCGCTGAGTGAAGCGCTTGCGGTTGTCACCCTTCCAGGTCACGTCGGTCGTGATCACGTTGATCTTCGAGAGATCCAGAATCGGATTCTGCGTTTCAACGTCCGTTCGGGCCGGCACATAGTTGATCTTGTTGGCGACGATGAATTCAGCAAAGCGCTTTGAGGTCGCCCAGTCGACGAACTTCTTGGCCTGCTCGTTATTCTTGCCGCCGGCAATAACGCCGGTCGCTTCAATGCCGAAGCTCACGCCGTCTTCCGGATACGTGATCTTCACCGGATAGCCCTGCTGAGCAATATCGAGTGCGTCAACGATGTAGAAGATCCCCGAGGCGCACTGCCCCGTCGCAATCGGCATGGCGCCGCCCGCGCCGCTCTTCGTGTACATCTGAATGTTGGCATTGAGCTTCTTCTGGAACGCAAAGGCTTCATCTTCGCCCATTACCTTGACGAGCGAATAAATACGTTCGGTAGCTGTGCCGGAAGTTCGCGCGTCAGCCATCTGCAGACCGTTCTTATAGCGGGGATCGAGGAGATCCGCCCACTTTGTCGGCGCCTGCATGCCGTTCTTTTCGAGGAACTTGGTATTCGTTAAGAAGCAGAGCGGAATGATGCCGATGCCCGTCCAGTGGTTCCCCGGATCACGAAGGTTGGCCGGAATGGCGTCAGAATCTTTCGGGCGGTAGGCTTCAAAAATGCCTTCCTTGATGCCGGCCGCATACGTGTCGGCCGGTCCGCCTAGCATAACGTCGACTTGAGGGTTCTTCTTTTCCGCGGTCAGGCGAGCCAAGGCCTCACCGGAAGAAAAGCGCAGGAAATTCACTTTGATGCCGGTGTCTTTGGTGAACTCAGCGAAGATTTTCGAAGCATACTTTTCAGGCATGATCGAGTACGCGTTGAGCTCTTCTGCGTTCACAGCACCTGTGACAAGGCAAAAACCCGCAATAAGAATGGGAAACTTAAAACCCATGGCGTTTACTCCTGGCAGCGAATGGTTTTTGATCCGACGAAATGTCATCAAACATATCCGTCAGAACCTTGCAAATTGTAACGGCAGAACATCGGATCAGAACATCCCGTTAACTCAAACCTGTCCCATCTTTCGCGGAGGAATCCGTCAAGTCGATCCGCTCTGAAGTGAGTCAAAAGTTTCGGACGGCTCTTTTCGCTTGCCAGCCCGTTGATTTTCGCGTCAGACCGAACATCTCTGTGCGTCTGCCGCTCTGCTCGCTTCACACCGTTTTCATCCCGCTTACCGGGCCGGCGCTCCATTCACTGAATTGGCAAAGCAGATGCCGTGCGCCAACAACAAAGTTCCGACTATGCCCTTGATTCAGGCAACGTCAGAAAACTCGAAGCAACATGAAATTATTAGATTTATTGCAGCATTTTCGCTTTGAACAGAGACTTCAAATCCATAAAACTGAAAGCCTTCCTTGACATCAAGAGGGGGGGCACAGAGATGTGGTGCGGGGGGGGGGGGGGGGGTAATTTGACTGTATTCATTAAACCCCAGACAGGAGTCTCCCTCATGCTCTCCAAGACCGTCCTCTCTACGGCCGTCACACTTGCCTTATCCGCCGGCTTCGTCTCAGCTCAATCGATTTCAGAAAACCGGACCTATGATTTTAACTTCAGCCAAGACTGTAAGATTGAGAAAGATGTTTCTGAGTTGGTATTCAACATTACCAAAGGTGAAGTTGAAACTGCCGACAAAAAGCTCTATGCATTCGGCAACGAAAATGCAGAGTCTCCGATGGTTGTCAATGTATTGAGCAGCGACATTACGGTGATCAACAACACAAAGACAGGAACACCTACTGACGGAATTGGCGCCGTCCTCGGCGGCGCTAAATTTATCGGCAGCGGCGGAAAAGCCACGCTGATCTCAGAACTGGATGTGCTTAAAGACTTTCATAATGAAATCAGCGGATTCAATGATCTGACTCTTACCTCACGCACAGCCAATGCGATTTATTTCGGCGGGGCCAGCTCAACAGCGAAATTATCTGCAAAGCACATCACATTGAATGGCAAAAAAAATGCCATATACATTGATGAGGCGGCAAAAGGCACTTCGGCGAACAATGTGACGATTGACGGATTTGACAGCCTCGTAATGACGGGTGATAGTCGGTATGCAGTTAGGAATGTTGGTATTGGCGAGCAAGCTATTGCATTAACCGGCAACGAAAACAGTGCCATTACGCTCACTGGCGCCAGAGGCGCCATCGATACCGGCTATGTAGATAATGGAGAGCTGATTGGCAACGGCAGCGTCAGCGTCACTGCCGGCAAAGTCACGCTCGAAACCACCGGGATTGCCGAGAAAGACAAACAAGACGGAGACAAGAACTCTGATTTCGGCATCGTTCATGTGCAGGGCGGCAGCGTCACGATCAACAGTGACGAACTCACTATTCGTCCTGCCGATTCCGCGACGGATTGGGATGCCAATGCCTTCAAGCTGACGAAGGGCGAGCTCAAGATCAACGGTACCGACGGCGAGTCTCCCGCAGTCATGAATGTACAGGGCGCGATCGATGCGAGCGGTGAGGCAAAGGCCGTGCTTAACTTCACCGGAGCTCAATCATCGCTCACGGGCAGGATCGCGAATGAAGCCGACAGCGTGAAAATCCTCTTTAGCGATGCTGCCGTCTGGAATGCCAAAGGAGCGAGCAAATCCAAGAACCTTACGGTCAGCTCGGGCGGCATAGTCAACCTCACCAATGCCACAAGCGCAGAAATTGAGGATCTCTCTATCAGCAGCGGTATCGTCAGCCTCGAGCAAAAAGCTTCTCTCTCAGCCAAGAACCTTCGGGGTACAGGCGGCACTATTAATCTCTCCGTCTCCAGGAACAGCGGAGATGACGGGAAAATCACTTACGAGGCAGGCAGTTTTACGGCCGAAAACGTAGCAAACGACTGGACGGGTGCAAATGTTCAGGTAACCGGCGTCACGGCCGATGACATCACGGATCTTGACGCCGAAGCGGCTGCAATTCTCACCCATGTCGGCGCCAATATCCGTGAGGGCGGCACGGCCACCATCGAAGGCGGCGACGTTCTCGGTGAAATCGAAATCACGACCGGAGCAGACGGCGCGATCAGCATCGGAACGATTGGCGCGAGCGACAAAGTTGCCTCACTCTCCGACGGTCAGTCCATCGCGACTTTGCAGTGGCGCCACGAAATGAATGATCTCACGAAGCGCATGGGTGAACTGCGCGACAGTCCTGCCGGCATTGGAGCTTGGGCGCGCCTCTATGGCTCTGAGCAGGAGTACGGGAAGAAGAATGTCACTTTGCGCAGCACCTCCGTCCAAGTGGGTGCGGACTATCAAATCGGCGAGTGGACTGTGGGCGGCGCTTTCAGCTACACGAACGGCTCAGTCGACTATGCCCAGGGATCAGGAGATGCGGACACATACGGTTTTGCAGCCTATGGTTCTTGGTTCGCTCAGTACGGCATGTTCCTTGACTTGATTGCCAAGTACTCGCGCCTTTCAAACGACTTCAAAATCGCAGATATGAAGGGGTCTATTGACAACAATGCCTATTCATTCTCGGCGGAGTTCGGCTGGCGCTTCGACCTCGCTAAGACTGTGTTCGTTGAGCCGCAGGTCGAACTGACGTACGGCCGCATTCTCGGTGACAATGCCACGGCTTCGAATCAAGTCCGCATTGAGCAAGAGGATTTTGACTCCCTGCTCGGCCGTGTAGGCCTGCGTGCCGGCTTCAAGTGCCCGAACGACCGCGGAACGGTTTATGTCCGTGTTTCCGGCGTGCATGACTTTGAGGGAGAATCCGACGTACGCTACTCGAGCAGCAAAGCCTCGACCACCGTGCACGACGACATTGGCGGCAGCTGGGTCGAGTATGCACTCGGAGCAAACGTGAACATCACGCCTTCGACCTACACTTATATGGACCTCGAACGGACGTCCGGCAGTGATGTGAAGGAAAACTGGCGTTGGAACATTGGATTGAGAACTGTGTTCTAAAGCTGTTTGGTCTTTTAATTTCCTTCAAAAACGGCGGCTTTTCCCAGCCGCCGTTTTTGTATTCAACAGTCGAACAGAGGACCAGTATTCGTATCTGTTTTCGATCTCATATTTTGTGATTTATCGATTTACATATATGAGCCATATACATCATCGCTTCACGAAAAGAAGTCTTTCTGACGCTTTCCTTCTTGAGTTGTTTTTCAAGACACGCAGACTAATCTCCTCAGAGGTTCTTCAGAGACATTCAGGGGTGTTCTGCAAACTTTGTGAAACGTGGTTTACATCAACCCAACGAGATTTGACCGTTGTGCGTGAAAGCGAGGCTTTCCTAGACTTTGACATGAGTTAATAGGGAAGTGGTTACTCACTTTACCTGCCCGCGAAAGGAGAACTCATGATGAAGCATTCTGTTTTTTGTCTCGCCGTCACCATGGCTCTCGCCAGCATGAGTGTGCAGGCCTATACAGCCGGCACTTATGAAGCAGAAACAAGCGGTTTAAACGGACCTATCAAAGTCCAAGTCACCGTAACCGCAGACGCCATCACTGCCGTCAAGGTGCTTGCACAAAGGGAAACAGACGGTATCGGTTCGAAAGCCATTGAATCCATGCCTGCAGCTTTTGTGAAAGCAAACGGCACAAACGTCGATACTGTCTCTGGTGCAACCGTCACTTCCGATGCGCTCAAACTTGCCGTTGGTGCGGCATTGGCAAAGGCTCGCGGCGAAGCGACTGACAAAGTTGAATTTAAACCCGGTACTTATAAGGCCCGCGCGTACGGCAACAACGACTATCTCAATGTGGAAGTGACGGTCGATAAAGACCGAATCACTTCGATCAAAGTGCCTGGGCACCATGAAACAATCTTCATGGGTGAAATGGCTATCGAAAAGCTGACAGACGAAATACTCAGGTACCAAACGCTCAACGTGGACGCTGTTGCTGGTGCGACCGTGACGAGCGCAGCCTTTAAGAAAGCCGTCGCTGATGCATTGCTGCAGAGCGGCGTCAATCTGGCAGCGCTCCAGACACCCATTCCGCCTCAAGGCAAACGCAGCAGCGGCACAACCGAAGAAGACTACGACCTCGTGATCGTCGGTTCGGGCGGCGCAGGACTCTCTGCTGCCGTTACAGCGACAGAAAATGCGAAGCGCAAAGTGATTGTTCTTGAAAAAATGCCGGTGATCGGCGGCAATACGCTTCGGTGTGCAAGCGCATACAACGCAGCTGATCCCGAACGCCAGAAAGCACTGCCGATGACGAATACGCTCAAAGAAGCGGTGCAAAAGGCAATTTCCGAAAAGCCAGTCTCCCCCGAACATGCCAAACTCATGGCTGACGTCAAAGCGAAATACGACGCTTATCTTGCATCGGGCTCAACAACGCTCTTTGATTGCCCGGAATGGCATGCTCTGCAAACCTATAACGGCGGCGACAAGGTGGGGCTTATTCCCGTCATTCGCACTTACGCCGACAACGCTCTTGATACGCTGCACTGGATGGAAGCACACGGCACGCCTGTTCTTAATCGAGTGAGCCAAGGTGCGGGAGCGCTCTGGCAGCGCACGCATCAAGTAGATGCGCCCGCAGGAACCGGACTGGTGAAGCCCCTTTATGACGCGGCAATCAAACAAGGCGCCAAGATTGTGACAGGCATGAAGGCCGAAAAACTCATTGTCAAAGACGGCAAAGTTGTCGGCGTTTCCGCGACGGACACGCTCGGCAATGAATACAACTTCATGAGCACATACGGCGTCATTCTGGCCACCGGCGGCTATAGTCAGAATAAAGAACTGCGGCAGAAATCCTCACCGGTGCTGACGCCCGATATGGTTTCAACCAACCAGCCCGGCGCAACGGGTGACGGCATCATCATGGCAACGAAGATCGGCGCAGCTACTACCGGCATGAACTACGTTCAGGTCTACCCGCTTGCCACTCCCGGAACAGGCGCACTTCAGGGCCGCGCCAGAAAGATGTCCGGTCTTGACGATGTGATTGATGTCAACGCTCAAGGTCTTCGCTTTGTGAAGGAAGACGCCCGACGTGATGAATTCGTCGCTGCCATCAAAAAGCAGCCCGGCGGCATGTGCTGGGACATCAACGACAGCTCCATCGTGCAGCCGGTAAATTCCTTTGCCGAAAATGTTGAAACGCTCGTGAAGCTTGGCCGCATCTACAAAGCAGATACTTTGGCAGATCTCGCCAAACAGCTTGGCATGCCGCCGGCCAACCTTGAAAAAACGGTAGCCGAATTCAATGCCATGGTAGACGCTAAGGAAGATACACAGTTCGGACGCAAGCTCTTTGACCGCAAGATTGAAAAAGCCCCCTTCTACGCTACACCCAGAGCGCCGTCGATTCACCATACGATGGGCGGGCTGCTCATCAATCCGAAAGCTCAGGTGCTTGATATCAATGGCCGCGTAATTCCTGGCCTCTACGCAGCCGGCGAAGTCACCGGCGGAATTCACGGCTCCAACCGTCTTGGCGGCAACGCCACGGCAGACGTGCTGACATTCGGTCGAATCGCAGCGAAAACCGCTCTCGATCTCCAATAAACCTTTCGTCAGGGCAATTCTTTTGCCCCCGCGGCATTGACTAAAAAGGCGCATCTGCCGAGGAAAGCAGATGCGCCTTTCGTCTGAAGATCTCTTATTCAAGAGAACCGATTAGTTCTTCGAGAAAGCCTCTTCAAAGCTCACCGGGAAGGCCTGATAGCCGCAGGTGTCCCACAGCGTCAGATCAACAGCGAGCGACTTGTCGCCCCAGCGGTATTCGCAGATCCGCGGATGCAGGCGGCCGAGCTTGCCGGCCTTTTCAGGCGACGCACCCATACCGGCCGTTGACCAGAAGACAAGCATCGTGTCCTTGTCATCCATGTACTTCGTGATGCCGGTAACCGGCGAGAAGTAGTCGTAGCCAAGGTCCTTGCCGACTTCCCAGAGCTGCTCGACCGTCATCTTCTTCTGGTCGATTCTGTAAACCACAGCGCGAGAATACTTCATGGTCGGCAGCGGGGGCTGCTCCATGCCGCGGGCGTCGCCGTTGTCAAAGACCGAGAGGTAGATCACGTCCTTCGTTGACTTCGAGTCAATGCGCCAGGCCGTATGCTGCGTCCAGGACCAGTCAAAGCCGCCTTCACACTGGCTGCCTTCGCACTTCAAGGGCTTGCCGTTCTTGTCGACCGGCGTGAGCACGCGCTCTGCGAGGCCCTTCTTCCAGCCGACCGGCGAAGCGAGGATCCACTTCACCTGATGATCGCGGCCGATCTTCACGATACCTTGATGGCGTGCCGACAAGATAATCGAATCATCGGTCGGATCGTAGTCAATGGAATTGACGTGCGCCCAGTTGCGTCCCGGACCCGTACCCGGAATGTCGCCGAACTTGTCGCTCTTATCCATGTTGGCGAGGTCTGCAGCCGAAAGCGTCTGACCGGCCTTCGCAGGATCGATATTGAGGCACACGGCCCCCTGATCAAGCGCCTTAATGAGCGTGTCGCGATACGGATCGAGAATGTCATAGAGGCGGAAATCATCAACCACGCCGCCGTCAGGATCCACTTCAATAATCACGTCGCGAACGGTATGGACACGCTTGTCGTCGCCGCGGCGATAGTCAGCCATCGAGACGCGCAGGAAGCTGTGGCCATTCTCGGCATTGTCATAAGCATGCGAGAAGTCAGCATACGTGGGCGGAAGCTTGCGGTTGAAAATTTCGCGGCCCATCAGGTCATACTTGACCCAGCGCTGACCGAAGCCCCACGTCAGAGCACCGTCCTTGGTCTGCTGGAAGCCCATCATGAGGCCTGATGTCCACGGGTCGGACTGATCATTGATGAGGTCGTTGAGCAGGTACCAGCGCACATCACCGGCCGTATCGATAATGCCGATCTGAGAATTGATCGTCCATTCAAGCGCACCGCCCGCGGGATTGTTCCACACAAAGCGGGCACCCTGCGGCGCCATCGGAATGAGCTGGCTGTTGACGAGGTAAAGTCGGTCTTCAAAGCCCGGATCCACCTTGTTCACTTCAACGTTGAACATCCGCTGCTGCCCAGGCATGCCGTTGCTGATTGAGAAAACGGGGGGTGCATAGAATTGCAGACGATCCGTGAAGTCCTCGCTCTTGCCGTCGGCAGAAACGCGCGTGTAGCTCACTTCCACCGTATTGAGGTAGTCCGCATACAAACCGGCAATCGGGATGCCGGCATGCGTGCGAATCTGACGATCGGAAACTTTATAGGCGATCTCGCGGCCGCCCTTCTTCGGCACAACGCGCACGCTGGCGTTTTTGACAACGTAGCCGCCCGTGCGGACGATGGCCGTCAGCGGCGCAATCTTGTAGGGGTTCACGATAACTTCACCGATATGTCCCTGTGCGGGCATGCCGACTGCGGCGCCCGACGGGCCGCCCATAGCGGATGCTGCACCCGCAGACAGGCCGAGCATCAATCCCGCCATTGCGGCGACCAACTGACGACGTTGGAATTTCATGGTTTATCTCCTTTGGTCCGAGATGAAAGGTTCTGCAGGCATGTGCTTGCTTTCTTTTCTTGCCTAGTGTGCCGCCGCTTTGTCGCCACGACCATGCGGAAAGCCTTGCGTTTGACTGCCGTACGGGAAAGGACGCCTTTCATTTTTTAAAAGGTCATGCCAATATTCGTTCATCAGATGCACCGACAGCCGCTCCCCCGCTTTGAGCAAACATTTGCCTCTGCGGCAAAGAACGGTACAAATTCATACCGCCTTGGAGAGCTTCTCCTCCCTGAAGAAAGGTGAGGCCGTCCAAGCGATAAAGCGAAGCAGGATCGCCCGTCTTTAAGCCGACGACCCTTTTGTATTTGTGGTGTCCCCCCGAACACAACGGCACTAGGCGCCTGACGCTTAGCGTCAAACTCAATATCTCTCGCCATGTTGTCTGAAGAGTCCGCATCCTCTGCATGCCCTCCGCTGAGAACCCTTCCTGAAGATCTTGTGGAGTCCAGCAGCATTCGGGTGCTGCGCCTCCTTGTGCGGCTGATGCGTGATCCGGTGCTTCAGCGAAGCGCAGACGCGCTCGGCGTCAGCGCTCCGACGGCGTCTCGTCTGCTCGCCCGCGCACGCCAATGGTTTAAGGATCCGCTCTTTATCTACAGCGCCGGACGCATGCATCCGACGCCGAGGATGCTGGCATTGTCGCCGCGCATTGAAGAAGAACTGCTGCGGCTGGAGTCACTTTTCAAACCCGAAGAACCTTTCAATCCTGCAACCGTCGTACGTACGCTCCGCATCGCTGCCATTGACAACGCTTTCCATACGCTGCTGATGCCCTTTCTTGAAACGGCCGCAACAGCTGCGCCGGGCTTATCCATCTCGGTCTTTGACCGAGCGCCTACGCTGCTTGAAGATATGCGTGCCGGCACGCTCGATCTGGCCTTTTATTCAACTGAAGGCCGCCCGGTCCCCTCAGACTTTTGTGAAGAAACGCTCTTCACAAGCGGTCACGTTCTGCTCATGCGCCGCGGACACCCGCTTCACCAAAAATGGCTTGCCGGCAGCGAGATTACCGAAGCAGATACCGGGGCGTGGCCCCACATCAGCGTCGTCGTACCGATGGCGGGCGGCAGCGACCGTCTGACCATGTCCCGTCATCCCGCACACGGTCCGGAACGCACGGCCTGCGAAACGCCGTTTTTTGTGGCCGGGGCAATGCTTGCGGCCCGTACGGATATGCTGATGCGGATTCCGCAGGAAACCGCTGCAGAACTCTGTCGTACGCTCCCGCTTGCGATGATGCCGATGGAAGCCGGCATCAGCATTCCCTGGATTCCGTGTCTCTTCCGTCACCGAGCGGCAGACCATGACCCGCTCATTACGTGGGTTCGCGCTCAGCTTGTTTCGCATGCCAGACGTCTTCACGCAGAAACCCTTCGGCAGATTGACGAAGACTTTAAGAAGCGCGGTCAGAAAGTTCGATAGAAAGTCTTATTTCTGCTCCCGCTCTCACTTAAAAGTTGGATTCCCGCAGCAGCACAGACCATGCGGCTCGGGCAAACCGTCCGGCCAAGCTTTCGCGTTCGCCCTCAATCAAAAGGGTGCCGCGGCGCACCTGCAGATCCAAAGCCGCAGTCCCCTGCTGCGCTCCAGCCGGCGCGGCCGTCACGCGGTAAATGGCTTCCTTCGGCGCAAAAACCTGTCCTTGATCCACGCCAAGACTTTTGGCAGCCTCCGCCGGCGCGGGCAGCGATGCGACCGCGCCGCCAAAATGAGAAGCGAGCTCCGGCACTGCGCCAAGATGACGAGCCGCTGTGCCGTCAACCGCCTCGACGCTTGCCGGAATTGCGGGCTGCAGGGCATCTTCGGGGATGAACTTGGCCGAAGCACCCGCCGCAAAGCGATTGATATCCTGTTCGCTCACGTAGCCCACGATTTCGAGCGCCGGACGGTCAGTGCCGGCTGCCGCTGCGACCACGGCGAGCGCCTCACCGTCGGGCAGCCATTCACCGACGGCAAGCGGCTCCGTGCGGTCGGCCACTCGGCCGTCCACGGGTGAGCGTACTTCCAGAAGCGCCGTGCGTTTTTTCAATTCCGCAATGCGCCGCTCAAGCGCTGAGAGCTCCCGCAGCGCTGCGGGCACGTCGGCAGCACCCTCCCGATTCATGCGCATGTATTCTGCCCGCCAGCGAAGCGATGCGCGGTCTGATTCCAATTTTTCAAGCTCATGGGTGAGCTCGGGAGAACGAAGACGAAAGAGCACCTGCCCCTTTTTCACCGCATCGCCCTGAGCAGCCTCAATCGCTTCGACCTGTGCCGCTGCCGGCGTGTAAAGCGTCACCGCTGCCGCCGGCTTCACCACCGCCGGCGCCGCTACCTCTGAGCGCCAAGGCATGAAAAACACCGCCAAAATTCCCGCAATGGGAAAGAGGAGCCACAGACTGCGCGGCGCAGCTTTTCCCTTCAGGATGCGAAGCGCCCATTCCTTAAGTTCACGAAGTATCGGAAGCATGACGAAGACGGAAACCTCAACGCAAAAGAGAAAAATGCCGAGCAGCTTGAAGAAGGCGTGGTAGACGAGGAGCGCGATACCGCAGAAGAGGAAGAATCGGTAAAGCCACGTTGCCCACGCATAGATAATCAATGCGCGTTCCTTCCACGGCTCAAACGATTCGGGCTTCTTCTCCCCAAAGCCGAAAAGAAGCTCCCGCATCCGCCATTTGGCCAGCGCGAAGCTCCTCTGATGCAGGTTCGCTACGCCCAGCCAGTCCGAGAGCAGGTAGTACCCGTCAAACCGCATGAAGGGGCTTGAATTGATGGCGAGCGTCATGATCCAGGTTGTGGTGGCGAGCATAAAGGCCGCGCTCTTTAGCCCGCCTTCGGGCAGAAAGCTCCACGCGAGTGCTGCCCAAACGCCTAAAGCCAATTCCCCCAAAACACCCGCCGCGCAGACGGCCATGCGCTGACGCTTGGACTTCAGTCGCCAGGCAGCGGACGTATCGGTATATAGGAGCGGCATCATCACCATGAAGGCGATGCCCATATGGGGAATACGGCAGCCAAAGTGCTCGGCTGTGTAGGCATGAGCCAGCTCATGGATCACCTTTGTGCAGGCAATCGTGAGGCCGGCCATAACCGCGCCTTCCCAGGAAAAGAAATGCGAGAAGGTATGCGTAAAGGCATCCCACTGCCGGCCGATGAGGTAAAGCGCCAAAACGAGCGCCGTTAATGTGGCCCAGAGAAAGGTCTTTGTGAAAAAGAGGCGCTCAACCCAGGGAAGCGTCCGACGCAGGAATGCGTCCGGCGCCACCAGTGGAATGCGGAAAAAAAGATAGTGGTGCAGAAAGAACTTCCAAAGCGTCTGCTTGGGCTTACGCTTCATCTGTTCGGCGAGCCTCGCGGAAATTCCCGCTTCGCGCGTGAGGCTCATCCGCATCAGAAACTTCGCAAAATTCTCCACCGTCTCCGCCGTCGGCCGAAGGAGCGTTTCCTTGCCGACAGCGGCAGGCCCACATTAACGAGGGCGTTTTCCCTCCCCCCCGGCCCCAGCCACAGCCTTGGCTGTCCCTAAGTGCCAGCGCTTCAGGCACTCCGCCTGAAGAACGCCGAGCTGAAAAAACTGGTCGCGCGCCGGATCTTCAAGCACCCAGGTAGAACTCCCGTCATCCGCGTCCGGGCCTTCGTGCAGACGAAGATCCTCCCGCAGCGGCGGAAGCCGCGGCTCCTTCGGGGTCGGACGTCCCGCAGAGAGACCCGTAGCAACAGGGGGGCGCTCAAGAGCGTTCATAGCATTCATCCGCAGAGGTGCCAAGCCGCACACTTAGACGCCGAGCCAGAGCCGCAGCGTGGCCAGAGGCCGGCGAAGGAGATAAAGCCCCAGAAAGGTTTCTTCTCCGTAAAACTTTGCCGTGCCCTTGAGGCCGAGCTGCGGCGCATCACCGTCGGTTGGGACGAATTCGGCCCGAGCCTTGTAGGCAAGCGTTCCGTCAGCCGTGGCTGACGCGCGGTAGGCGACTCGAGTGAGCTCTGCTTCGAGCGGACTCGTCGGCGACGCATTGAGGAAGAATTTCACTTCGGCGCCTTTTTCAAGCGCGACGGCGTCGCCCACCGGAATTTCGGCCTCAAGCTCCACGGCCCGAGGGTCCGCCACCATCAAAATGCGTTCGCCGACAGCTACCGGCCGACCCAGCCATTCCTGAGGGTCCGAAAAGACGGCAACACCCGAGCGGTCTGCCCGGATCTCCGTCCGTTCAAGTTCCCCGGCAAGAAAAGCTGCATCAGCTTCAGCCTGGTCACGACGGCGCTTAAGCACCCCCAAAGCCATCTTGCTGCGCTCATCAAAAAAGGCCTGCTGCTGCCCCTGTCGGTATTCGGCCTCTGCAACAGAAAGCGTCTGCCTTGCAGCCTCCAATTGACCGCGCAGGTCGCGCGAGTCCATGCGCACAAGCAGATCCCCCGCCTTGACCGGCGCATTGGGCTTCACGACGATTTCTTCGACTACGCCCGAGAGCGGCGCACGAACAGCAAACGGATTTTTGGCCGTTACTTCTGCGGGCGCAAGCACGGACTGCCGAATGGGTATCAGCATCGCTCCGACCACTGCCGCAGCGGCTGCACAGCGCACCCAGCGCTTGCGGCTCCATACCAGAAGTCTTCCGGAGTGAGCCTTCACGGTGCCTTCGCCCGACCAGTCGCTGCGGCCAAGCGGCATGGCGCTCCACGCATCGGCATAAGCACGCGCCAGATGGGTGAGGATAGCCTTGTCGGCCCCCGTCCACGGGGCGTCCCGCCAAAGGATAAGCGCAGCTCTGATGCCGGCGCCGCCCGCCTGCGGCGCTTTAAGCGGCAGTTCCGCCCAAAGCGCCTGAGCCGGCAGAAACTCCTTGGCCATCATTCGGTCGTGATCCGCGGCCGGCGGATGCTCGAGCACATTGAAGGGCTGCACGAGTTCATCGGCCAAGGCGGAACCCGGCAGAGAAGAAGCGCCGGCCGGATGAGCATCTGCGAAGCCGCCCAGGCGCTTAACGAGCCAAGCCGGAAAGGCCGCATTGCGAACCGGATCCGCAACGCCCGAAAGCCCTTCGATTCGCCCCGCTCCGGCATCATCGGCCGCCCGCCACCAAAGCGCTGCCTGACGGTTTCTGCCCGGCCCTTCAATGAGCGGCGGGAACCGGAGGGTGGGGAGATGGGCTGCCGCACGTGCAGTTTCACAGAGACGAATAACGCGCTCGAGGCGCTCGGTTTGTTCACGGGACTTCAGAAACGCAGACTTAAGCTCCTGGAGCCCTTCGGCAGCGGAACCCTTTTCGGATTCCGCTCCCGGCTTCGTTCGAATGATCATGGAGCAGGGCTCCAAGCGACTCGTCCGCTCATGCCGGGCAGAAGCGGGAGCGCTGCCGCACCGGCATCACCCGCAGCCTTCTCCCTTTTGGGAAGCTGGAGCTCGCCCGTCACCTTCACCGACTGACTGACCGGATCCACACTCCCGGCGATGCGCGACACGGTGACCGGATAAACCGCACCGGTATCGTCCAGCGTAAGCGTCAGGCGGCTCCCGATCCGCAGCACTTTCAATGCCGCCGCAGGGAGGATCGCCTCAACCTCAAAGGCGCTCACCTCATAAATGGTGAGGAGCTTCTGGCCTTCTCCCACATACTCATGCGGGCGCACATACGTTTCGCCCACCATGCCCGAGAACGGCGCCTTGATGCTGCAGCGGCCGACCTGAATGCGTTCAGCCTTGGCTTCGGCTGCCGCAATCCCGACGTTGGCGCGGGCTTCTTCATAGTCGGCCGTGCTGA
>OBUS01000429.1_pt1 | contig 28415 bp, 21 predicted proteins | sample 1475921 | NCBI WGS metagenome assembly OBUS01 (sample SAMEA2579948, study PRJEB22360) | human gut metagenome | reverse complement strand
GTGATATGAATCGGGGGCGACATTGCTTGGCTTAAAAACAAAGCCGTGACCGTGATTGCAACGGATAAAGGGCAAGACCTAACGGAGCGATTGCAGACGCATTTTGGCAGTCCTGAGCCTTGGGGTTATCGTAAGGCGCTACGGTTAATGAAGCAGGCAGCCAAGTTTCATCGACCGATTGTCACGCTCATTAACACCCCCGGCGCATATCCTGGCAAAGAGGCGGAGGCCAATGGCCAAGGCGCCGCTATTGCTGATTTGTTATACACCTGTGCTGATCTCCCAACGCCGATTCTTGCGATTTTGATCGGTGAAGGCGGGTCAGGCGGTGCCTTGGCTTTGGCGTTTGGGGATGAGGTCTGGATGACGGACAAGAGCATGTATAGCATTCTATCCCCAGAAGGTTTTGCGGCTATTTTGTGGAAGGATGCCAGCCGTGCTAAAGAGGCGGCCGCGGTCATGCAACTGACCCCGCAAGATTTATTGGCTAAAGCGGTCTGTGATCGCATTATTCCGGATACCGGTACGACTTTCGCGACGACGTTGAAGGCAGCAATCAAGCCCAAGCTCGCAGAATTAGTTGCTACTGATCCGCAGGCACTGATTGCCAAGCGACAGCAGCGTTTTCGAAAATTTTAAATGAAAACGGCTACACACCGTCCATTTTCACGGCGGTGTTTTTTCTTTGGTTAAAAAGCCGTATAATTCTTCTTGTAACTTCTCAAAACGGAGGCCATCATGCTTGAAAAAAAGTTTTATCATACCATGTTCAGTCACTCTTTCAATATTCCGGTTCGCGTGGACTACTGGGATCATACGGAAGAAACGTATGGTACAGGTGAGCCAACGATCACGATTAAAATGAAAAAGGCCATTCCGGTCCGTGATTTGCTGAAAAATGCATCGTTGGCACTGGGTGAGGCTTATATGCGTGGCGACATTGAAGTGCTTGGCGGCACACGGCCATTGCAACAATTAATCGCGGCGGCTTATGCGAATGCGGGCAGTTTTATGCGCAACAAGAAACTCATGCGCTTTCTCCCGAAGCAAAGTCATACCGAACATAAGTCAAAAGAAGACATTCATTCTCACTACGATCTTGGCAATGATTTTTATAAACTGTGGTTGGATCCGACTTTAACTTATTCCTGTGCCTACTTTGAGGACTGGAGTGACGATCTAGAAACCGCCCAATTAAATAAGATTGATCATATTTTGCGGAAACTTAATCCACAGCCGGGGCGGACATTGCTGGATATTGGCTGCGGCTGGGGTACGTTGATGTTACGCGCAGCTAAGACCTATCACTTGAAGGTCGTCGGCATCACCCTGAGCAAGGAACAGTTTAAACTGGTTTCGGATCGGATTGAATCAGAACATCTATCCGATGTTGCTGAGGTGCTGTATATGGATTATCGCGAACTGAATCGCGAGCCATTTGATTACATCACATCAGTTGGCATGTTTGAACATGTCGGCAAGGAAAATCTAGAAGGCTACTTTAAAGATGTCGCTAAGTTGCTAAAAGATGACGGTGTGGCATTGATTCACGGCATCACGCGACAACAAGGCGGCGCGGTAAACGCATGGATTAACAAATACATTTTCCCGGATGGTTATGTGCCCGGGATGGCGGAAAACCTTAATCACATTGTCGACGCTGGCATGCAAGTTGCAGATCTTGAACCACTGCGGCGTCATTATCAACGCACACTTGAGATTTGGGATACCAACTTCAATAATCATCGTAATCCGATTCAGCAAAAATTCGGCTACGAATTTACGCGGATGTGGGATGTTTATCTGCAGGCGGCCGCTGCCAGCTTTGAATCTGGCAACATTGACGTGATGCAGTATTTGATCAGCAAGGGGCCGTCTGGAAAAGATCTGCCGGCAACCCGTGCTTATATGTATGAATAGGGTCAACCGCGATAATTAAGCGGTGATCAAGATTAAAAAAGTGCCTGTTCAGGCACTTTTTCTTTATAAGGAGAAAGTTATTGACAAATCTATTAGTGATTGGTGCTACTGGCAATATCGGTCAACCGCTGATCCGCGACCTGCAAGATGATCCAGATGTTCACCTATTTGCTGGTGTGCACAATTCGGAGCATGCCAAACAGGCGTTAAACGGGCTGAAGGTTCAAGTACGCCGGTTTGACTTTCTCGATCCTGCCACTTTCGAGCAAGCCTTAGCTGACATCGACAAGGTCTTCTTCGTTCGGCCGCCACAATTGGCTAAGCCCAAAGAGGATATGTATCCTTTTCTCGATGCCTTGGTGGCTCGACATGTGAAGCAAGTTGTTTTTGTGTCACTACTTGGGGTGGCGCATAATCCAATGACGCCGCATCATCAAATCGAAAAACGGATTGTTGAACTTGGTTTGCCTTATACTTTCATTCGTCCAAGTTTCTTTATGCAAAATTTGAATACCACCCACCAAGCTGATATCGTCGGCCATCGCGATCTGTTTGTGCCTGCTGGGCATGCTCGCACTAGTTTCATTGATACCCGTGATATCGGCGCGACTGCTGCGGTTGTCCTGCGCGATCCGGCATATATTGGCCAAAAGCTCGATATTACCGGCGCCCAAGCGCTCACCTACGCCGATGCTGCCCAGATCATGACGATGGAACTCGGTGTGCCGATCACCTATAGCAAGCCGAGTTTGTGGCGTTTTCGCAAGGTCATGCTGCAACGCGGGCTACCGAAGAACTATGTCAATGTCATGGTGATGCTTTACTTGATCACCCAGTTAGGTAACGCCAAAACGGTTACGACAACATTGCCAAATGTGCTCGGGCGCCCAGCAATCAGCTTCGAGCAATATGTCCATGATTATCGGGCAGAATTTCTACCTAAACCGCTGTCGTGAGCAGATGATTTTAATCAACAGACTTAACATAAAGACCCATTTACCATCACAAAAATTTCACACATCGCTTGTAGTATTAACAACATAGAAATGAGCCACCCACTCATTCCTTCCCCAACCCAACTTTTTCATTTTTACTCCTCCAAAGTAAAAAATCGCTGATCGGCCACCCTCCGATCGGCCAATCAAAAATCCGCGGCCTAAGCTGCGGATTTTTTGCATCAAGTTTGTTTGTTGCGGATCGCTTTTCAGGATCTATCTTGGGCAGCGATTTATCCGCTAGCCTGAACTGGTTCCGCGGCGATGGGCTCAGTGGCGGGGGTTTTCTTAAAGAGGGGGGGGGGCTCGTTTTGGGGCCAGTTGATTTTCCTAAAGCAGGTGGGTTGCCTGCTTTAGGAGAAGGCCGAGTTTTGAGCCAGCGTGCCGGATTTGCCCGTTGGCTCAAAGTCCGTGCCCACCACGCTAGCTTCGTGGTCACCATCCCGAATCACTGCGGCGCCACCCCGTCCTTTCGGTGGTCAACCAGCTCTCCCGAAAATGATTGCATCAAGATTTCAGAAACCTGTTTTTCTGTCTTCATTGACATTGCCCCTAACTCATATATGATGGGGGTAACATTTCAAACAAGGTGGTAAGTTCATGAAAGAAGCAACTTGGAGTACGGCGGCGCGGTATCAGCCGTATTCGTCCTGGGCGCCTGATTATATTATGAAGTTGAAGGCTCAGGTTGCTGCGAGTAAATGGCGGACAAAGACGCATGTTCAACCAGATACTGGTTTAATCAATGACCCGTGCAGCTTGAACTTTTTCAACAACAAATGGCACCTTTATTATCAACAATTTCCGTTTGGCCCGGTCCATGGCCTGAAGTCGTGGGCGCATGCGGTGTCGAAGGATTTGTTTAACTGGCGCCGGGTGCCAGGCGATCTATTGCCGGATAACGAGTATGACTCGCATGGGGCTTACACAGGATCAGCGTTGGTGACACACGGCACGTTGCGCTTGATGTATACCGGCAATGCGCGGGATGATCAGTGGCATCGGCATAGCACCCAGCTAGGGGCCGTTCTCGGCGCTGATGGCCGGTTGTTCAAGGATCCGAAGCCATTAATCCTAACACCGCCTACTGGTTACACGCAGGAGTTCCGCGATCCATTTTTGTTTAACTATGAAGGCCAGACCTATGTCCTGATTGGCGGCCAGCGTCCAGATCACACCGGCGCCATTCTGCTTTATGCCAAGCAGACCGACAAGAGCTGGCGGTTTGTGGCACCGCTAAGTATTCCTGATGAATTTTGCGGCTACATGGTTGAGTGCCCGAACATCACGTTCATCAATGGCAAAGTGGTCTTAGTATACTGTCCACAAGGTCTCGATCAGGACTTTTTCGAATATGAAAATGTCTATCCGAATATTGCCCTCGTGGCTGATAGTTTTGATCCGGCAACTGGTAACTTAACCCACCAGCGGCTGCAAAACATTGACAAGGGTTTTGACTTTTATGCGACTCGTCTGGCGAATACAGATGATGATGGCACCTTGGCGATTTCATGGCTCGGCTTGCCAGATACCACCTACCCAACAGATGATGATGGTTGGGCCGGGGTCTTGAGTTATGTGCGCCAATTGACGCTGCGTGATGATCACGTTTGCCTCTATCCGCACCCGGCTATCAAAAGTCTGCGGGAGACGGCGGTGGAAGATCTACCGGTCATTCAGCAGCATGATGATGAGTGGACCGTTACCAACTTGGAAGGCGCCTTTGAACTAGCCTTCACGCTTGCGGCAGGTCAAAAGACAACGATTCATCTGCCTGATGGGGACCATGATCAGTTGCTGATTCATCTCGACTCTGATAGCGGGCAGGGGATGATTCAGCGCGAGAATCGCAATAATGGCGGCAGTTTGCGCCAGTTCGGCTTTCCAGCTGGAAAAACAGTTGAAATCCGCTTGTTCATTGATGTATCTGTGTTCGAATTATTCATTGACCAAGGCTACCGCGTTGTCTCCGGTCGCTTCTTTGGCAATGAAGCACCAACCGCGGCACGCATTACCCCACCGTCAGCGGCCAGTGATGTTGTGTCATGGAATCTTAAAAAGGATAATGGCGGTCTTTGATCGCAAGCCTTACGTTGTGGCGACACGGCGTAAGGCTTTTTTAGACTGGGACGCAAAAAATCTTTTTAGTCAATGCTTGACAATTTTTGAAAGCGCTGTATACTCGTCTATGAAATCGATTCCATATAAAAGGAGATGCAAGGAATGGCGACGATTAGTGAAATTGCTAAAGCAGCAGGGGTTGGCGTGACCACGGTTTCGCGCTATCTGAATCATCATCCCTACATCTCCGCTGAAAAGCGTACGCGGATCGAAAAAGCAATTCATCAGTTGGGCTATACGCCGAGTGCGGCCGCCACATCATTGCGCGCTCAAGCCACTGGCAACATCGGGGTTCTGGTATCCCGCGTGACCAATCCGTTTTTTGCTGGCTTGTTCGATGCGATTGAACGGGAACTACATGCCCACGGTTACCAAGTGATGATTACCCAGACATATGATGATCCCGAGGCCGAAGAACGGTTTCTCAAGCAACTGAAAAGTCGCGAATTGGACGGCGTCATTTTAGCTTCAGTTGAAGCCCCTGATCGAGTTATGGCAGTTGCGAAGGCCTTTCCGGGGCGGGTTGTGGTTGTGAATGCCGATGCCCAGATCCCCGGGGCTACTTCGCTGGTATTGCCACATTATCAGGCGACCCGTGATGCACTCGACTATTTATTCAATCAAGGCCATCGCCGGTTTGCGTATGTCAGCGGTGGCACCATCAGCGGCGCCCACCATGGACAAAGCCGTACGCAAGCGTTTTTAGACTTTATGCAGGCACATCAGCTTTTAGTGGCGCAAGATTTACTGTTTGGTCAAATTCACACAGCCAAAGAAGGGCAGGCAGTTGGCAAGCAGCTCGCAAGCTTGGCGCCGAATGTGCGGCCGGATGCCGTGTTTACCAACTCGGACGAGGTCGCAGTCGGCGTGATTGACAGTCTGTTGGCTGCCGACGTGAAGGTAGCTAATGACATCGCAGTTATGGGATATGACGATCAGCCGTTTGCGCCTTTTGCCAAAGTCCCGCTGACGACGGTGCATCAGCCTGTTGCTTCGATGGCAGCGGCGGCGACGCACGAGTTGTTAAAAGGGTTGGGCCGACAAGTCGCCCAAGACACGCAACCAACCTTGCACTTATCGTTGAAAATCAGGCAAAGCGCCTGAGTTTTATTTTTGCCTCATATGGAATCGATACCACATTCTCATACGACAGCATCAGCTAACTGGAGGATAAAGTCATGACGAACGAAACTAGCCGTACTTGGTGGCAACAAGAAATTTTCTATCAAATCTATCCGGCCTCATTCAAAGATAGCAATAATGACGGCATAGGCGATCTGCCTGGCATCACTGCCGAATTACCGAAGTTAAAAGAATTAGGCATTACCACGATTTGGTTGTCGCCGGTTTATAAGAGCCCCATGGTTGACAATGGTTATGACATTGCCGACTATCAGGCGATTGATCCGCGCTTTGGGACCATGACTGACTTTGATCAGCTCATGGCAACTGCCAAAGATCTCGGTATCAAAGTGGTAATGGATTCGGTGGTCAACCATACGTCCGATCAGCACCGGTGGTTTCAAGCGGCGCTCAAGGATCCGGCCTCACCATATCGGGACTTTTATATTTTCCGCCAGGGTCATGATGGTCAGCCGCCGAACAACTGGCGCTCAAACTTCGGCGCTGGCTCGTCATGGACAGCGGTTCCCGGAGAGCCCAACACCTATTATCACCACGTCTTTTCCCCACAACAACCGGACCTGAATTGGGAAAATCCGAAGTTGCGGCAAGCCATTTATAGCATGATCAACTGGTGGCTAGCCAAAGGCCTCGCCGGATTCCGGGTCGACGCCATTACGTTTATCAAAAAGGATCAGGATTTTGCTTCTATCACGCCAGATGGCAGCGATGGGTTAGGCAAGGTTAAGCGCAAAACGGAAAATCGACCGGGTCTGGATCAATTTCTCAAAGAGTTGAACACTGCCACCTTTAAACCAGCCAATGCCGTCACGATCGGCGAAGCGTCCGGCGTTGCATACGATCAACTCGGTGACTTCATTGGCGAAAACGGCTACTTCTCAATGATTTTTGATTTTCATTACGCCGACATTGACGTCGCTTCCGGGTCTGAGTGGTTCAAGCAAACCAACTGGACGCCGAAAATGCTTGGCGAGGCGATTGCCAAAAGCCAGTTGGCGATTCAAAAAGTTGGCTGGGGGGCTAATTTTCTTGAAAATCATGATCAACCGCGAAGCCTAAGCAAGTATATCCGTGAGCCGCAATATCGCAATGCGATTGGGGCAAAAGCCTTAGCACTGTTATACTTCGGTTTACGTGGCTGTCCGTTTATCTATCAAGGCCAAGAACTCGGCATGGTCAATGCGGTGCGAACCAACATTGATCAATTCAACGATCTTTCCGCGCATGACAACTATCGCCGTGCACTGGCAGAAGGTTACTCCGAAGCTGATGCCCTTGCTTGTGTCAACCGACGCTCACGTGACAATGCCCGTACGCCATACCCATGGGACGACAGCCAAAATGGCGGCTTCAACGCTGGTCATGAACCTTGGTTGCCACTGGCCAAGCAAGCTGCTGGCGTGAACTGGCAGGCAGAACACGATGATCCCAATTCGGTCTGGACGTTTTATCAAACGCTCTGCCGCCTGCGGAATGCATCACCATTGCGCGCCGATTTGATCGAAGGCGACTTTGCCCCGCTGGATGCACACAACGACAACGTGATTGCCTATGCCCGCGGGCAACATGTCCAAATTTTTGTGAATCTTAGCCCGAAGTCAGCTGCAGTTGACTTACCAGCTGGTCACGTTTGGCTGAACAATTACCCGGACGTTGGAACGAGCTTACAACCCTATCAAGTGATTCTTATTGAGGTGAAATGATCATGGCTAAAAACTATGAAGAAGAAGCAAAAGCAATTTTAAAGCTGGTTGGTGAAAATAACGTCGATTCCGTGACCCATTGCCAGACGCGACTGCGTTTTGTAGTGAAAGATCGGAAGGCAATTGATGACAAAGCCCTTGAGAAGTTGCCGGAAGTCAAAGGTGTTTTCTATGGCTCTGGCCAATATCAGGTCATTATCGGCACCGGCGTTGTCAACGATGTCTACGCGGCCATTGCTAAGCTTGGCACCGTGAATGCGATTTATGGTAAAGACGACGCCGACACTGCCGGTAAAACCAGCAACGAGCACAAGACAGTCGTACAGCGATTAATGGCGATGCTGTCAGGCATTTTCATTCCAATTATTCCTGTGATTGCTGCCACCGGTCTGTTCTTAGGGCTGAAAAGTGCAGCAACCAATGCGCAAGTATTAAAACTTTTCGGAGCGGTCCCAAGCGATATACCGGCTAGCCTGACATCGGTAATCTCGGTGCTCACCGATACCGTTTTTGCTTTCTTGCCCGCCTTGATCGTCTGGTCGACCTTCCGCTACTTCAAAGGCACACCGATCATTGGGATCGTCATTGGTTTAATGCTGGTTTCGCCAATTCTACCAAATGCGTATTCGGTTGCTGATGGCAGTGCCAAGGCCATTATGCTGTTTGGCTGGTTGCCAGTTGTTGGTAGTCAAGGCTCCGTGTTAACCGCCTTGGTCGCTGGGTTTATCGGGGCCAAACTTGAACTATTCTTCCGGCGTCACATGCCCAACGTTTTGGAACAGATTCTCACGCCATTTTTGACGATGCTCGTCACGTTCGCCATCATGATCATGGGCGTCGGTCCAATTGTCCACGCCATTGAAAGTGGCATGCTTGTCGGTGTTGAAGCCGTGATCCATCTGCCATTTGGAATCGGTGGGTTCCTGATCGGGGCTGCTTATCCACTGATGGTTCTCATCGGGATTCATCAGACCATGATCGCCATCGAAACTTCGCTGCTTGCTTCAACCGGTTTGAATCCGTTGATCACACTTGAAGCGATGTATGGCTTTGCCAACCTCGGCGTTGCCCTCGCCATTTTCTTACGGGCCCGTTCCAACAAGGCTAAAGCAACTTCAATGGGTGCCTTTACCTCACAACTATTCGGGGTTTCTGAACCAACGTTGTTTGGGGTCTTAATCCGTTACAACTTTCGGCCATTGATCGTCACCGTTTTGACATCCGGAATTGGTGCTGCGATTTTAAGCATGCTCAACGTCGCTGCTAACTCGTATGGCCTTGCAGTGGTGCCATCTTATCTGATGTACATCTATAACGGCCATGCGTTGTTGTGGTATACCATCGTGTCACTTGGGACCGTTGTCGCGGCCTTTGTCGCGACCAACGCGTTTGCGATCCCGAAGGAAGTGCTAACGCCAGATGGGGATGTCGAAACCGCCAATGCTGTGATCTCCTCAACTGTCAGCGACAACAAAGTCTATGCACCGGTTGGCGGTGAAACCGTTGCGTTGGATCAAGTCAGCGATCCCGTTTTCGCTTCAGGGATGATGGGTGAAGGCATGGCCATCAAGCCTGCCGAACCTGGCATCAACAAAGTTTACGCACCACAAGCCGGCACCTTATCCGTCGTCGCCGACACCGGCCACGCATACGGCCTAACGACAGATGATGGCATGGAAATCCTCGTTCACCTAGGCATCGATACCGTCAATCTCAAAGGTGCACCGTTTACAGTCGCCGTCAAAGCCGGTCAGCATGTCAACCAAGGCGACTTGCTCGGCACCTTTGATCAAGCAGCTATTAAAAAGGCTGGGCTAGACGCGACTACCATCGTGCTCATTACCAATAGCAAGTCTTATGCACAAATCGAGCCAGTGGCGGCTGATACCACGGTTCAGGCTGGGGCGGATTTGCTCGCGGTGCAGCGTGAAGATGTGAAGGTTGAATCGGTTGAACCGGCTTGATGTTGTTAAACAACGTTCAAATAAGCTGGTGGGAATCTCTAGGCTAAAGTTCTATGCTGTGCCAAACTGCGCAATCTCCGGCCAGATGGGGCTGGAACGCTGTGACGGCGCTTCGAGCCCAAAGACCGGTCTCGAAGTCGCCTAACAACATCAGCTCCACAGCCCGTCGCTGTGTTGTTTGCACGGCTGAGCCCCATCTGGCCTACGATTGCTCCGCCTTGGCACTGGGATCTTTAAAATTGATGCTAAATTACCTATGATAAGGCTAATAATTTTCCGCTATACATTGAGTGATGTCTCAACATGCGTAGCTAAAAATTGCCCCCAAATTGCCCCCAATTTTAAAAAATACCCCTAGTACCGACAGATGATTGAAGCGTCTGTTAGTACTTGGGGTATTTTCAATGCTAGATGGGAGCCAGAGTGACAAGTTGCCAACCTGTAGCGGCTTTCGACTAGTCGGTCTAATTTTTTTGCAAACATCCTTAGTTAACAAGGCTGCGAGAAGCTGAGTGCTAAATTAGTAGAGCGTGCCAAGAAACAACAGTGGATCATAGCTAGTCAGTGTTTACCTTGTCTGTGGTCACCGTCACGACAAACGTAGACTCGTCTTTTTGGTAAAGCCGGTGAATGTTTTGCAGTAGCAACATGATCCATGACATTGCGAGGGCAAAGGCAATCATCTCAAACGCTGTCAGTGACAAGTAGTGGACGAATTGGAAGAGGATTGCGGCGAAAATGATGATGCCGCCGATGATGTAACTGGTGCTTAGAAATTCGCGCGAAACGCCTGGCAACAGCCAACGAACTGCAATGATCATGCCGATAATGAAATAATTCAGGAACCAAGCACTTTGCGTATGCAAGATATGCATGAGGCCGCGATTGTTCGGGAAAAGGCCGACGCCCAGCAAGGCAATCGCCGCAACCGTCAACATGATCCGCATCGTGATCAACCGCCAATCATTTTTTCGATGCGCCATCAGTGGTACGAAGAGATAATCCACCAGCGCGATCCACAGCAAGGCCGACACAGCGATGGTGAGATTAAATTGCCACGCATTCAAAGCCTTGTTCGTGCCAAGAAAACTGACGTTATGTTGCCACCACTGGCGCGAACTATTTGTCACAATCGCGCCAATGACGCCGCCAACGAAGGTCGATAGAAACAGGGTCGTGATGAAGGAGGTCGAAATCGACAAGGCCGAATAAATCATCAGGTAGTTCACAATACTGATAAACAGCAGGAATAACCCAGTCGCCGTATAAATATCAAAACTGACGCCTTCAAACATATAGCCAATCACCCAGAAAAACACTGATGTCACAAACGCGAGAATAATTGCAAAGGACAACAGCATCGTTGGAAAAATTCGCCAATAACGGCGCCGATGATCCCGCCCATGAATCTGGCGATGATTCTGAATGTAAGCAACCGCAAACGTAGCGATCCCACTCAACTCGCCCAGCACAATGACCATCTGGGCAATCGAGTTCTTTCCCGTCATTGGCACCTGCAAAATCTGGAAATAGATAAAGTAGACCAAAAACGCGATTCCAGCCAAAACCGTGGGAATCAGGAAGAACCGTAGCGAAATCGTCTGCGTCCCCGTATCCGTCCGTTTAGGCCGAATCACGGCTTCCTTATCTTTTAAAGTAACTTCAACTTGCTCGCCATCTTTAATATCAAGATCTTCCATGATGGCGTCTGGGATGACGACGTGATGTGTTTCTTTAGCCAATGTTTTAACACGCTCCAAAGTTGGTTTGATGTGATGTGTTCAGGAACTTACTGTAGCACATTTTGGAAAAAGGGTGTTGCCAACTTAAAGTACGGTCTAACTTTCGATTGTTAGGCAATGCCTATGATACAATCAATCTGAAGTTATGCGGTAAGGGAGACTCGCAGTCCGCCTATGGGCTGGCACAAAAGGGAGCTTTTATTTTCAAGATTGATTGAGCCTTTTTCTAAACGATAGGAGGTACGCGTCATGACAGAAGCAGACCACGAAATAAGATATGCAGAGTACATGAATATGATCAACATGACCTATTCTGAAGCAGTTGCCTATTTACTCAATAAATATGGACCGGTGAAAGACAACTATTTTAATGAAAAATCTTATCAGCGTTTTCTAAACGGTGAAATCAAGTCTATTAGCAAAGGCAAGTATGCCAGAACTTCAGAAGGACTCTATACGCACCATGTTGACGAGAATCGTGCAGAAAACCTGAGTGATCTAAGATTTATTCGACATTATCAATATCCGTTTAGTATGCATCGTAAAGACAGACTGGTATATGCGGATCTAATCGAACATCTTATTTTGCACGCCATTATTGCTAAAGAGACAGATGGACGCTTTGGTGAAAAAGGATATAGCGTTTTCTTAGCCCCAAATGTCGATCAATGGTTTATAAGTAAGAAGATGCCGGAACCTGAGTGGATGAAGGCAGTGTATCGGCGTTCGTTTCTGACTAAAGAAGAGGCAAAGAGACTTTTAGAGCAAATTGATAGTGGCCCACGAGCAAAAGTTGCTCGATATTACAGAATCTGAATGATTCTTACGCGGTGAAAAAGCAGTGTTACTTCATGATTAGCGTGAAGTGGCACTGCTTTTTGTTTACGTTTCTAAATGTAGTCAGATTTCGCTACAGAATTGTCCCGAAAACAAATGTAAACTCTAACACAATATTTGCTCTATTCGTTACTCAACTTCAATTTAGTCCGAATCGGTGACGAACGTATCCTGATTTTCTGTCAGAAGTACATATTAAATCAGTCAGTCAGTTGAGTCCCTCTGTATGGACGTTGCCCGTAATATGCTTCATAATGAAGAAGGTTATCTATACGCTGGAACGCAGCGTTAAGGTTCAAAAAGCATCTCGGTCTTGCGGGCTGCTTTGGATGAATATTAATACAGTTTTGAAGATGCGAATCAAGGAGTATGAATGGTTCGTCAGTGGCTTGCAGGATCTGAAGAAATACGACTAACGGGTTTTGCAATGACAACAGGAGGAGTCAAGAATGGGTGCAACACTTGAATCTACGTTTGAAAAACGATTAATCGAACAGTTAACGAGGGGCATTTCACAATGGACGTATCGTCCGGAGCTAAAGACAGAGGAGGATTTGTGGCGTAACTTTCGGCAGAAAATCGAACAAAATAATGTTGCTGTGTTGGACGGACATCCGCTAACAGAACAAGAGTTTCGTCAAATTCAGAATCAGCTTCAATTTGGTACGTTTTATGATGCCGCTAAGTGGTTGGCTGGCGAAAATGGTGTGGCCAAAGTTCAAGTGCAACGTGAAGATGCCACGCTGGGAACAGTTCGACTAGAAGTTGTTCGTCGGGAAGATGTAGCTGGTGGTACTTCTTCCTACGAGGTTGTTAATCAGATCGAAATGCCCAAAGTGTTTGCTGACTATCAGAACCGTCGGTTTGATGTTTCACTTTTGATCAATGGACTACCGTTAATTCATATCGAACTCAAGAATGCGGATCATTCATACATGGATGCTTTTCGTCAGATAAAAAAGTATCTGAGTGACGGTATGTTTAACGGCATCTATTCAGTTGTTCAAATGTTCGTTGTCAGTGACCCGTACCACACACGTTATATTGCGCCGGCTTCAGGCACCAAGATGAACGAGCGCTTCTTAACCAACTGGGTCGATGAGCATAATCAACCTGTAGAGACGCTTACTGATTTTACGGATCAGGTACTTTCAATTCCACAAGCACATAAAATGGTGACTCAGTATACCGTGATTGATTCGATTCGAAAGTCCTTAATTTTGCTGCGGCCTTATCAGATTCATGCGATTGAGCGAGTTCGTGAGGCGACAAAACACCAAGTGTCCGGATACGTCTGGCATACCACAGGCTCAGGAAAAACGCTTACAGCATACAAAGTAGCTCGAAATCTTTTACAAATTCCCAGTATTGATAAAACTATCTTTATTGTGGATCGAGTCGACCTAGACCAGCAAACTACAAGCTCTTTCATGGCTTACGCTGAAAACGATACGATTGATATTGATGAGACTGAACACGTTCGCGATCTTATTAAGAAGCTAAAAAGTACAGACCGCACTGTCATTGTCACAACGATTCAAAAGCTTAACTTTGTCATGCGTCGGTTCGCGGATAAGCAAGGCACACGAGACTATGAGCGATTGACAAAATTAAAGATTGCTTTTGTTGTTGACGAGTGTCATCGTGCTGTTACTTCGCGAAAACAGTGGGAGATTAACGGCTTTTTCCATCACGCGTTGTGGTGTGGCTTTACGGGAACTCCCATATTTGAGCAGAATGCACGCAAAGAAGAGGGGAACTTGCCCCGAACGACTGCGGAACAATATGGCGAACGACTGCATGAGTATACAGTTAAAGAAGCAATTCATGATGGTGCTGTCTTGGGCTTTCAAGTGGAGTATATAAATACGATTCGTGAAGATCAACTCACTGAGTTAATTGCGAAGCGCACAGGAGAGTCCCTTGCAGATGTGGCGAAGATGGATCCTGTTGAGATGGAAAAGAACCTGCTCTCTTCTGATTATTTGAACAAAAATCATATGTGGAAAGTGATAGAGGGGATCGTCAACCATTCACAAAAGAAGCTGGGCTTGTACAATGGCCGAGGCAATTCTTACACGGCTTTGTTGACAACTAGCTCCATTTCGCAAGCACAAAAATATTATGAATTGTTCAAAGAGTTACGTGCTGGTAAAGCGCCATTTACAATGAACAAGCGTACCTCAGAATTATTACCTGACTTTCCGAAAGTTGCTATCACTTATTCAGTCACTGAAAATGATCTCGATTCAACCCTGAATCAAGACGCGATGCGGAAGTCCATTAGTGACTATAACGAGATGTTTGGTACGAGTTACAGTCTTGAGAATATTAACTTATATAACGCTAATATCAATGATCGGTTAGCTCGTAAACAGGCCCGTTATCTGTCTCGTGAAGAGCAATTAGACCTCGTTATTGTGGTTGATCGATTATTGACTGGTTTTGATGCACCTTGCTTGTCTACCTTGTTTATTGATCGCAAGCCGATGCAGCTGCAAAATATCATTCAAGCCTTTTCTCGAACCAATCGTATCTTTGACAAGAATAAACAGTATGGACAGATTGTTGTCTATCAACTGCCGAATACCTTTGCAAAAGCAGTCGAAGATGCGTTAATCCTCTATTCAAATGGCGGCGAAAATGAAGTCCTTGCCCCTGAGTGGAAGGTAGCACACAACCGATTAAAGAAGGCAGCTTCAAGCTTGAAAAAGTTCAAGATTGATCCTTCTGGTCCACCTATCAGTGAATTGCCAGATGCGACCTTGAAGCAATTTGCCAAGGCATTTCAAGGCTTTGATAAGGGACTGGCTGCTGCGCAGGTTTATAGCGAATATGACTCAGACGAAATTCAAGATGAGATTGCTATCGATTCGCAAGACATCGAGGCGTATACGAGTGCGTATCAAAATGTCATTGACGAATTAAAGCGGCGTCGACAGACTGAAGGGCCGGAAGAAGACGATTTAGATATTGAGTATGAGTTGGAAACCGTACGTCAGGATACGATCAACTACGAGTACATCGTTAATCTCATCCAAGCCTATGTCAGCGATTCTCGCGATGATAAGCCTGCTGTTAGCCAAAAGCGGGTGGAAGAAATTTCGAATTACGTCGATAGATTGAAGAACAACAACGAGAAACTTGGCACGTTGATGGAAAGCCTATGGCGTAAAATTCAAGCTAATCCTAAAGAATTTCAAAATCAGAATGTCCAAACTTTGCTTCAGACAATGAAAAACGAAACAATCGAGCATTTGGTCAAGGATGTCGCGACGACATGGGGTGCTGATCCTGCAGAGGCGCTTTTCTACGCTGAAAATTTTGATCCTAAGAAAGAATCTAATCCCGGCGAAGAGAGCTTAAAACGTCATATGGATTATGAAATGTATAAGGAAAAAACTGAAAATCCGGTTAAGAAGATCTCGTACTGGCGCGAATTTAAAGATGCATACTCGAATCTTATTCGCGAAGAGATCTTGCCACTTAATCAGGACTAATTTGGAGGAACTTAACGATGGCTCAAATGACGCCACAGACACTGTACCAAGCACTTTGGAATTCTGCCGATATCTTACGATCAAAGATGGACGCCAGCGAATATAAGAATTACTTGCTAGGCTTAATTTTTTACAAGTATCTTTCTGATCGCATGGTGGTTTATGCTTCAGATCAATTGGAGGAGAAGACAACAGATCTGGATAAAGCCCAGCAAATTTACACGGATGCATACAATGATAAAGATTTGCATGATGATCTGATAAGTAATGTTTCCGATGAGTTTGGTTATCACATTCAGCCTGATCTGACTTTTACGGCTCTCATAGACAAAATCGATCATGGCACCTTTCAGCTTGAAGACCTTAGTCAGAGTTTTCGAGATATTGAACAATCCAGTGAATTCTTTTCCGGATTGTTCGAGGATGTTGATTTATATTCTCGAAAATTAGGGGCAACTCCACAGAAGCAGAATCAAGTCATCTCGGATGTCATGAAACAAATATCGACGCTTGATCTGGTTGGTCAGAACACGAATGACATACTTGGGGATGCATATGAGTATCTGATCGGTCAATTTGCCTCTGATTCCGGCAAAAATGCTGGTGAGTTTTATACGCCGCAGTCGGTGTCACGTCTTATTACGCAAATCGCGATGCACGGTAAGGAAGATGTCCGTGGTTTCACGATTTATGATCCGACAATGGGATCAGGCTCACTGCTTCTAAATGCGCGTCGCTATTCGAACGAACGTCTGTCTATCAACTACTTTGGTCAGGAACTGAATACGTCAACGTATAATTTAGCGCGTATGAACATGATTCTTCACGGTGTGCCAATTAATAACCAGCATCTGCACAATGCTGACACCTTGGATCAAGACTGGCCAATTGAAGAACCAACAAACTTTGATGCCGTTGTGATGAACCCACCATACTCAGCGCATTGGCAGCCATCGAAGGGGACGGAAAACGATCCCCGGTTTGTCAGCTATGGACTTGCACCAAAATCTAAGGCTGACTTTGCCTTCTTACTCCATGGCTACTATCACTTAAAGGACACTGGGGTAATGTGTATCGTTTTGCCGCACGGTGTTCTTTTCCGTGGTGGTGCAGAGGGGCGTATTCGTAAAGCATTACTTGAAAACGGCGCGATCGACACGGTGATTGGTTTGCCTGCAAACATCTTCTTTAACACGAGCATTCCAACCACAGTCACGGTCTTGAAAAAATCTAGAACGACTCGTGATGTGCTCTTTATTGACGCATCAAAAGAATTCGAGAAGGCTAAGAACCAAAACCATCTGACAGGCGACAACATCCAAAAAATTCTCGAAACGTATATCAATCGCAAGGATGTTGATAAGTATGCCCATGTCGCGTCATTTAATGAGATCAAGGAAAATGACTTCAACTTAAATATTCCGCGTTATGTTGATACGACAGAACCAGAAAAGCCAGTTGATGTGGTCAAAGTGGTTGCTGATATCAAGAAAAACGATGAAGAAATTGCAAGATTAAGTTCGGAGCTAGCCAAAGATTTTGACGATTTAGTGGCCAATAATGACGAAGCTGCCAAGCAACTCGCCGCCTTGAAGGAGCTGTTTAAAAATGAGTAAGGATGTTAAAAACGTTCCTGCATTGCGGTTTAAGGGGTATTCTGACGCTTGGGAAAAGCGTAAGTTGGGGGAGACAAACTCATATTTTACTGATGGAAATTATGGCGAGTCATATCCGAAAGAATCTGAACTTAGTGACAAGGAGAATGGAGTTCCATTTTTAAGAGGGAGTAATCTTAGAAATGGTGAACTTATCGAAGATAATGCAAATTACATTACAAAGGAAAAACACGCTGAGTTGACGTCAGGTCATTTAGTTGAAGACGATATTGTTTTGGCAGTTCGTGGGTCCTTAGGAGCGTTAGGATACGTTAAGGAAGAGAACATCGACTGGAATATCAATTCTCAACTAGCAGTTATTCGAACTGATAAGTCGGAGTTAAGTGGAAAATTTTTGGCTCAGTTTCTTCTTTCCTGGAGAGGTCAAAAAGAACTATTATCTCGAAATACAGGAACTGCTTTAAAACAATTACCAATTAAGCAATTGAAAGATGTTCCAGTTCCAATCGTGAATCTTGATGAGCAGAAAGAGATTAGCGCATTGTTCACAAGCATCGACAACCTTATCGCTGCAACTCAGGATAAGATTGATGCTTTAGAACAAGCTAAAAGGGCGCTACTTCAGCGTCTCTTTGATCAGTCGTGGCGCTTCAAAGGTTACTCTGACCCGTGGGAAAAGCGTAAGTTGCGGGAAGTGAGTGACGTGCGAGATGGAACGCATGCTTCTCCCAAATATTACAGTCAAGGGTACCCCCTTGTGACTTCGAAAAATCTAACCTCAGCGGGTCTAGATTTCTCGAATATTTCATTGATCTCTGAATTAGATTACAAAAACATTAATAAGCGATCTCGTGTAGACAAAGGTGACATTCTTTTTGGCATGATTGGTACTATTGGGACGCCTGTAATGGTACATGAATCAAATTTTGCAATTAAGAATGTTGCGCTTATTAAAGAAAGAGAAGCTGTACTGAACAGTTTTTTGGTTCAGTTACTAAAATCTCCGGCATTTATTAACTATATTCGTAATGAAAATGTGGGAGGAACTCAAAAGTTTCTCAGCCTCAACACGATCAGAAATTTTAGATTTTCTTTTCCCACCAGCAAAGAACAGGCTATGGTCTCACGGTTTCTCGAGAAAATTGATAGCCTTATCGCTGCAACTCAATCCAGACTTTCTAGCCTTGAATTATTAAAAAAAGCCCTATTACAGGACCTTTTCATTTGAAAAGGATCGTCTTACGCGGTGAAGCTGCGTTAGGCGATCCTTTTGTGTTACATCAATGAGGTAAGATAGCGCATTATCTTATCGTTGTCTTGGTTTTCTAATTCTTGGATGATATGCAGGTATGTCTTCTGGGTGGTGCTCATATTGGCGTGTCCAAGTCGTCTCGCAACTGAACCAACTGAGACACCTGCGTATAGTAACAGAGACGCGTGGGTGTGGCGCAGTCCATGAATACTGATGACAGGGATGCTTGCCCGCTTACATTTGCGCTCAAGAATATCATTTGCTGTCTCATTGTATACGCGTTGCCCATCTGTAACAAAGATCGGCTTGTCCTGCGGTAGACTTTTGATTTGAGCTGCAAATTGCATCGCAACCTGCCAATCAAGCGGCACCTTGCGAACAGAGGCAGTATTCTTTGTCTCTGCAAAGCTTCCAGTGGCACTTTTGTAGTCCCATGTCTTGTTGATCGTCAGCGTTAATTTTGCCATGTCAAAGTCCATGGGTGTGACGCCAAGCGCTTCACCGAATCGTAGGCCTGTTTTGGCGATCAGCAGCAGGAAATAATCCCAGTCCAATCCGTGATCGAGATCCAACAAGGCCAACAGCTTTGTGAGTTCATGTTGATTTAGAAACTTAACCTTATGTACACGCGACACGGTTCCTTTGATGACAACTTTGCGCGTAGGGTCTTGTTCTAAAATGCCTTCGTCCAAAGCATCCAGGATCGCTGCCTTGAGATGGTGGTGAAAGTCGAGTGTCGTCTGCTTTTCGTGGTTCGCGGCGAATTCATTGATCAATTCTTGATATGTCCGTCGCTTGAGTTCGTCCATATGCAGATCAGGAGCCAGCGTGACCAAATGCTTGTGAGACATTTGATACTTCTGATAAGTGACTGGTCGAACAGCGCCTTCCTTGTAGAGCTCAATCCACTGTTTGAAGTACATATGGAATTTCTGTGTGCGTAAATTCATTGCGCACCTCCTTGGTTTAGTTGTCTTTGTTAGACAATTAAACTGTTTACCATATGAACTAGAAAAAGTCAGCGTAAGCTTTATACAAAAAGATTCTTTAGTAAGGATGTTTTTAATAGTTCCAGTTTTGACAATCTGTTAGAGGTTGATTTAATAAGGTCATCAAATGACTTTAATAGATTGCCGATACTAATCTGTTCCTCTAAAGAGGTTGGAATTAAAACGGATTTTGCCAGTAACTCAGATTTCGTTACTCCTTTTATGGAAGTGCCCTGGCCTTCGTTAGACATTTGTTCCATCACACGAGTCAATAAATTAACAGAAAAAAACGCAGACCAGTTAAGGAAAGAAAACGAGAGGAAGTCTTGACTTGTCGCATAGTCGTAATTAATGAATGCTAACTTTCCAACTCCAACTCTGGTTACAACTGCAATACTATTTGAGGGCACTTTTTTTGCTGCACTGCTTTTTAACGCAGCGGACGAAATAAACTTCTTTGGAATCACTGTATATTTATTTGACTTGTCTAGATCAGAACTTTGAATCCAGGGTAATGAACCGGTCCAAAAGCTTCTCTTCTTGGTGGAGGGAGTGCCGCCGCCAAAATTTTCTTTAGCCATATTGGCCACTTTACTCTTTACCCATGGGTCGGAGTATACGTTGAAGCGCCACGACTGGTCAAATAAATGTTGCAATAAAGTTTTTTCGACTTGTTCTAAATCATCAATTCTACGCTGAGTTGCAGCGATAAGGTCCTTAACTCTGGCAAATAATTTTGAAATCACTTCCTGTTCATGTAAAGATGGCCAGTCAATTTGCAAACTTGCGACTTGAGTTAACGAAATATTGGGTTGTGCTCCGACTGTTGGGTTCCTTCTAATATATCTATCGATTGCCTCTCCAGATAAATAAGTGGCAACGAATTCTACACAACCTGTGCTAAGTCTGATAATAGCTAATGCCTGATTAGTATTTGCGGGTAAAACTAATTTTGGTACTATTGCAGTTCTTCCAAGAGATCCGGCAATGGAGAACAGAATATCATTTTCTTGCAGAATGGACCTAGCTAGGTAGCCTTGATGTTCTGAAACAGAGACTTTGCTTGTAGTGAAGATATTTCCATTCTTTGATAAATTTTCAACCTTAATAAAATTGACTTCGCCCCTACCACCTTTTTCTCTCGGAGTTGTCCCCTTGGTTATCAGATTAGTTACTTCACTCAACTTACGCTTTTCCCAAGCGTTCCGAGCAAGCAAACTCCAAAAATATCAACAACCAAACTCCGCCACAAACCCACACATCTGGTATGCTAATACCCAGAGAATGCTAGCGATCAATTAGTGCTAATCAAGTTGAACTTGCCAGCAAAATACTACTTTGGGGTGACAATTGTGAAGGGTAATGCAGAACTTATCGTCAGTCAGGTGATTGCGAATAATAGGACCATCAATATTCCAGTTTATCAACGACGCTATAGTTGGCGGCGGGAACAGTTGGAACGGTTTGTCGCGGATTTGAAGACGGCTTATGCGAATCAACGCGAGCGATATTTCTTTGGAAGTTTAATTTTGAACGCCACTGGTGACACTAGTACAGTAGATGTCATTGATGGGCAGCAACGACTGACCACTGTTTCGTTATTCTTGATTGCTATCCGTGATTTTTTAGGATCAAGTGATGTGGATTATCAACGAGTTAACGAAATGTTTTTAATAGACAGGTTTGATCGGGATTCAATCGCGAAGAATCGGTTGCATCCGGTACCTGGTGATGAGGAACAGTATGTCGATGTACTAGTTAATGGTATGTCAGCTGCGGATACGATTTTCAAAAGCACCTACGCTTATTTTTGGAATGTTTTGCAGCAGGGAGACTTAACAGTTCGTGAGTGGCTTTCCTTATTGGAACAGCGGTTGCAAGTTATGAACATCGTTGTTGATCAGTACGATGATGCTCAATTGATCTTTGAAAGTTTAAATTCGACCGGTATGAATTTAACGGAATCAGACAAGATCCGGAACTTTTTGCTGATGGGCTTGAAGGGCGATCAACAAGCAGCGGCTTTTCAACTGTGGCAACAGAACGAGCGCTTGGTTGGCAGTGAGGAGCTCTCGCGGTTCTATCGGCAGTACTTGACCTCGTTGGCTCGGAGTTCAAAGCCGGTTAAAGAAAATGAAATTTACAGCGATTATCGCCGTTATGTGGGCTTGACCAAAAACTTTGATCAAATTGCTCAATTGAAAAAGGAGCAGGCGGCAGCCAAATTATTTGCGGAAATCACAGCGCCAGCGACTGTTGCCATCAAAGATCAACGAGTCAAATCACTTTTGATTAGACTCGGTCATTTGAATAACGATATTTTGGTGCCGTACTTATTGCAGGTTTTTGCAAAAACGCGTGATGGCGCGCTGTCGGCTGATCAGTTAGTTGAAGTGTTGCGGGTTTTGCTTGCCTATCTAGCTCGGCGACTTTTTGTCGGGGTCCCCACTACTGGACTGAATTTGCTGTTTGCCGCGCTGGATCGCCAAGTGGAGCATTATGTTGACCAGGCTAAGGTTGATTATGTTGAAGGCTTGAAGTTAGTGTTGACGCAGGTCGTTAAAGAAAATAAACGTTTTCCAACAGATCAATCTTTAAAAGACGCGTTGGTTGAGAAAGATTACTACCACATGAGTTCTATGTCACTGTGGTTCATTCTAGATGAACTGAATAATGCGAGTGGTGAGGAGCAGGACCTATTCGATACGGCGCAATCTGGTAAGTACTCGATTGAACATATTATGCCGCGAGTTGTGAATAATAGTTGGCAGAAGGCTTTGGGGACCGATTGGCGACTGGTCCACAATGTTTGGTTGAACCGACTAGCTAACCTGACTTTAACTGGGTTTAATGGTCAGATGAGCAATCGCCCTTATATTGAGAAGCGGGATATGGCAGACGGTTATCGTAAGTCAGGTATTAAACTTAACCAATGGGTAGCACAATTCGATAAGTGGGATGAAGCAACTTTACAGGAACGGCAGGCAGATTTGTTAACAAGAGCGTTAACAGTTTGGCCACGTCCCAATGTGTCAACTCAGCTTGCGACAGACGATCCAAATTCATGGGATACGTTGGATGTGATTCTAGAAGCCAACCCAACCGGCACTAAGCCAGTTGCTTTCAGTTTTGTTGATGATCAGGTGGTTCAAATTAAAAGTTGGACTGATTTATACAATCAACTGATTGATCTCCTGTGGGATGCTGACCCATCTAACTTTTTTGCCATGGCCAATAGTGATGAAAGCCTTGTTAAACATGTTAATGAAGTCGAGGCAGATCAACGTTACCGGCAACTAGGTGATTCTGACGTTGCCGTCTACGCAGGTGGAGATAGCGCTTGGAGTCGGGTACAACACATCAAACGATTGTTAGCTGGCAGTGATCATGATTTGTCAGAAGTAAATGTTAAAACGCGTAAAGTTAACCATTCATAACATTAAGTGGTGTGTGACACGTCAATAAACCGAAAAGGAGTCCTTCATGTCCCCAATCGACACCATCAACCGCGTCATCAACATGGTTTCACTGGTCATCCTGCTCTTTTACATTGTTAAAACTTACCGACAAGTCCGCTCGTTGGACTTTTTGGATTATTTTGTCCTTTACCTGAAGCATCGCCAGACGATTTATGCCGAGATGCAGCGGAATCCGCAGATGCGGCAGAAGCAGCTGTTGTCATTGTTTGTTAGTCTCATGATCCTGACTTTTTGGGTGATTGGTAGTCTTGAGAAATTGATGACGGCTTGGAACTTGGGGAACTTGATCAATGCTTTGATCGTGTTGTGGTTGTTTGGCTACTTTCTTTATCAGACTTGGCAAAATAAATATCTGAATGAACAGAATCGTTATCTGACGTTTGCAAATCATTTTCAACGGAAGCACTTTAACGCGGTGATGGCGATTTTTAAGCGGAAATTGACGGCGTGGTCAGCGGAGGATGATGAAGATGCGCAGGCGCGGGAACGGTTTCAGCGGTTGTTCGATCGGGTCAGTGAGCAGGCGAGGCGGCATCGTAAGACCGCTATGTTGAGCGATGATATGTATGCTTTGTTTGATGATCAACTGTTGCTTCGCGCTGACAGTAAGCCGTTGACTGGTCGTGAGAAGAAGTTGCTGAGTTATTATGTCGGGTACTGGGATGCTGGTCCTTACAATGACTATAGTTTGAGCATGATAGAGGAGATGGATGACCAAGAGCGGCGAATTGTGACGAAGGTACTTAACGTTACGATGGCAATGATGGGATTGGGTTTGGTGTTACTGGCGATTCGGCAAATATTGGGCTGAAAAACGCATATAAAGTCTAATTGTGGCGGCGTGGCGACTAACTTCCGGATGCCGGACATCATGTCGATTGGCTTAGGCGGTGGTTCAATCGTTCGCCAGCAGCAAGATGGCAGTGCCACGGTGGGCCCCGATTCCGTTGGCTACAAAATTACCGACGAGGCGCTGACGTTTGGCGGTAACATCATCACCGCCACTGACATTGCGGTTCGTTTGGGTTTGTCGGATGTCGGCGATCCCCAACTGACCAAGCAAATTTCGCTGAAGTTCGCTCAGGCGGCTTTGCAAACGATCAGCGACATGATCGCCGTGGCGATTGATAAAATGAAGACGAGTGCTGAGCCGGCAACAGTGATCCTTGTTGGTGGCGGGGCGATCATCGCACTGCATCGGTTGAAAGGGGTCGGCAAACTAGTTCGTGACCCATTGGGCGGTGTGGCAAACGCGATTGGTGCGTCCATCAGTCAGGTTTCGGGTGAATACGGCCGAATTTATCCATACAACCAGATTCCGCGCGACAAGGCGATGGCTGATGCAAAGGAGAAAGCTACTGCCGCAGCAATTGAATCTGGCGCGGATGAAACGACGATTGAAGTCGTTGAAGTTGATGAGGTACCGCTGGCTTATCATCCTGAGAATGCGAATCGGGTGAAGATTAAGGTGGTTGGAAATTTGGCGAAATGAAAAAGCAAACCTGATGATGATAATACCCATCATCGAAATTTGTAGACTGTTATTGGTGACCGTAATAAGTTTTCAGACATTAGCTTGGAATAACATATAAAACGAAAAAACGACGGCCAGTTTTGGACGCCGTTTTGTTCATTTCCTCAGGCTGATAGGCTTGGTGATGATCATGCATTCTGGAAAACATGACAAGCTTGATGCCACACCCAATTCCTGCTGTGGTAAACTTGACCTTGTTAACAGGAAGCAGGGGTGTGCATGACGGCAGTTTGATCGAAGACTGCAGTTGCTGCGTTTGATGGAAAGAAGGAGAGATCGTTGAAAGTCATTGCGATTGGAGACAATGTCGTTGACCTTTATCCGGCTGATAAGCAGATGTATCTTGGCGGTCATGCAGCGAATACGGCGGTTTTTGCCGCCGAACTCGGCTTGCAGGCGGCCTATATCGGGACGTTCGGGAATGATGCGCGTGGCGATTTTGCGCGGCGCATGTTGGTCGAACGCGGCGTAGATGTGCAGCATTCGCTACAATATGCCGGTCGAAATGCTTTTACAACGATCACAGGCAAAGACGGGGCACGGCGTAAAGTGGTCGGCGAGCCGCCACAAGAGCTGCGACTTGACCCAGAGGACATCGCCTATATCAATAGTTTCGATCTGGTCTATCTGAATAGTGAAAGTCATGCGGATGCTTTTCTGCAGGCTATCACAGCGCGCAAGGTTTATGACTTTTCGATCCTTGACGATGACAAACTGTTTAAAAAGATTGCGCCACAGATTGATCTCGCCTATCTTTCTGGCAAAGCACGGTCTGATGATGATGTGGAGGCATTGATGCGCCGGGTTGCGGCAGCTGGTTGTGATCGGATTGTTTGTTCACGCGGATTGCGTGGTTCGGCGGCGCTGGTTGACGGCATGATGTCTTGGCAGCAGGCGCTTGGCGTGAAGGCGGTGGATTCGTTGGGAGCAGGGGATGCTTATATTACGTCCTTTGCTGCGACCTTGTACTCTTCGAGCAAGCCAACATTGGATGCCAAAGTTTCGGAATCATTAAGTCATGCGGCTAAGTTCGCTTCGGCGCAGGTTTTGTTGCCCGGTTCATTTGGGCATGGCGCACCACTGCTTTCGTGAAAATTACGCTGTGTTTCGCCATAACGCGCTTGCCAGCCCAGAAACCTTCGCATAAGGACCTTGATCGCAATAGTCAAAAACCAACCATCACGCCCAAGGCCACTTATGCTCCGGTTTCTACCCGGGCTGGTTCGCGCTCACGAAAAAACCGTCGATCATAAAATCGACGGTTTCTTTGATGCTTTTTGATAGACCAAGTCGGCAGCCCATTTCGGGAACTTTGAAAAGATCGGTACTGTGGGTTTTGGATCGCTGACCGTGCGCGTGAACGATCAGCAATGCCGGTAACATCAAATTGGGATTTGAACATGTTCCGATTTTTTAGCGCTTCTGTTTGCGCTCTGATGTTGCTGGTTGCCGTGTCGCGACTTGGTTATCAAAGCTGACAGTTGCAAGTCAACCTTGAGCAAGACATTAACTTTGGTTCTTTTTCATGCGGCATCACCGTCTCCCCCAAGACAATGGTGATGCCGCATGTGTAGAGATGAAAATTCATAAGAGAGATGAAAGACTTGTAGATTCAATACGATATGGTGCGTGAATGATTGCCGATCCAAACGACGTGGGTACCCGCGCTGATTTTTAATTGTGACCGAACAGTCTTCTGGTGATGTCCTGACATGAATCAACTCCCTTCCGGCAAGTACAACCAGAAAAGTCGAAAACCATCAACCTCGCGCCACCGTTACTGTGCAGTAGCTGGTGCAGCTGGCTGACCAGGTGTCAATGTAAAGGTGATGATACCGGAATAGCTTTCAGCCTTAACAGCGTTGTCCTCAGGAATTGCCAACGTTGTTTTGTTCAGATCATAACTGCTAATGCCGGCACCGTTTAGCGATTTGGTCGTGGCGAATAATGGTTGATCTGAATCCGTCAACGTTACCGCTTTACTCCAAGTCGGGGCATCAGCATTCGTCACTGCTGGGGCATCCGGCGTTAGTTCGATGGCCGCGCCTGGCAGAACATCGCCATTAGCGGCTGTGATCGCAGACGCTTTGGCCGACACCGTATACCCGGCGTCCGTACCGCGGAAGTCATTGATCGTTAATAATGAGTTGTCAGCGGAATTAACCGTCTCGTTGACATTGCCTCTAACAATCCCTTCGACAGGCTCACTTGGAAAAGTCAGTGTGTCAGGCACTGCAAGGTCGATTGTGCCACCCGTCACTGCGACTGTCGTATTTGTCGTGCCAACGGTATTGTCCGCAGCTACAAGCGATGAACCGGTTGCAATACTCCCCACAACGAGACCGGCAAACGCGACACCGCTCAACCACAATTTCTTTGACATAAAAGTTCCCCCCAATTGATGTCAAATCGTTCCATTCGCTGGAACAACTTTAATTGTACGCGAATGGTTGCGAGAGCCAACAAAAACGAATTGAGTGAGCAAACAAAATTTATTTAATCGCTTATTAATAGGCTTTACATGGAAACCCGCTTTCAAATTCACGAGATCACAAAGCTAAAAATAACTTTTTGTCTCGTTTTAAGGTAAATAAATGCCGATTTGTGAGACTTAAATTGCCGGTCTAAGCTCCAACCCCAAAAATATCAAAAGAATGATAGTAGTAAAAGTCGATGCTAATGGGACGTTCGAGATCACTCAAAAGTCAATGTTAGCAGCAAGTCAGCCGCCGTTTTGAGGGTTAGCTAATCAATATTTGCAGCCAACCACCATACCGGTTAAGCTTATTTGAAGAAAAGAGGCCGATCATGGCAGATACACACGCAACATCAAGCGAGGCACAACACATCATCAAACTTCCTAATGGCGGCACAACTGAGGGGATCATGCTGCATCGCGGCATGGCTAATCTGCAACATGAGGTTGATAGTGCAGATTTTGCGCCGCAGACAAAGGTTTATTTAGCGTGGCTGAATGACCTGAATGGCAATCGATTTGGCTTGAAAATCACGGATGCGGCAGATAAAACGTTGTTGCGCCACACCCAGTTTTTGGACGATGCAGTCAAAGAGTTGGCATACGCTGATGCGCCAGCAAATGCTGAGCTGACACCGGACGATTTCAACCCGGCGCGAAAATTTTATCTACCATCTGCCGGCTTGGTCGCACTGCTGGCGGCCATTCAGTGGTCAGTGAAGCACGGGCGAGAAGATGTCGTGGTTTACAGTACGCATCGCCCAGAGTTGCAGTTTTATCAGGCCCGGCAGCAACCGACCTTTATCCAACAGTGGGCTCAGCATGAGTTGCAAGCCTTACCGGAGGATTTTCGATTTCGGATTGCACCGAAGCTCGACAAGGCTGCGACACACGAGACAACGAAACTAAGAATGCAACTATAAAGTTTTTGTCGGTGATTTTTTTTTGAGAGGAGGGGCGCACATGGCTAATCAGGAACAAGTTTATGAAAATGTTGATCTGCAAGTGATCAAGTTGCTGTTTAATAGCGATAACGGTGATTATAAAGTTTACGCCGTGCGGATTCTGAATCCGAATCCGGCGCTTAAAATGACGCTCACCCAAGAGGCAACCATTACCGGTGATATGGGCTACTACAATCGCC
>OBUS01000407.1_pt1 | contig 30567 bp, 29 predicted proteins | sample 1475921 | NCBI WGS metagenome assembly OBUS01 (sample SAMEA2579948, study PRJEB22360) | human gut metagenome | reverse complement strand
CCGCCACTTTTTGCGGCAGGCGCTTTGAAGCGGAAACCAAGCCAACTGCGAAACCGGCCAAGTCGTAATGATGCTGCGGATACATATCCGGCATTTCCGCTGTTTCGCCACCAATTAAGGCCATCTGAGCCTGCTGACACCCATAAGCAATTCCGCGAACAACGGCTTCAGCGCGGTCAACATCCAAATGATCCACCGCCATATAATCAAGGAAAAAAAGTGGCTGGGCGCCTGACGCCAATAAATCGTTCGCAACCATGGCGACTAAATCAATTCCAACAGTTTCATGCGCATCGCATTGCAATGCCAACAGCAACTTGGTGCCAACGCCATCCGTGGCGCTGATCAAAGTTGGCTCCGAAATCCCCGGCAACCGATAAGCCGCGGCAAAGCCACCAACACTAGCTAAAACATTGGCATTCGTTGTTTCTTTTGCCAACGCCGCGATTCGTTGAACAGCTGCCTCGCCAGCTTCAATGTCCACGCCGGCGTCTTTATAATCAGTCATGCACTAACCTCCGCAACATTGACTTTGAGGGATGCCACTTCCTTATCCAAGGCAAAGGCATAATCATCTAACGGTGCTGGATACTGGCCGGTGAAATAAGCGACACACAAACCGCCATTAGGTGCCGTGGCCGATAAGCCGACACTCTCTTCCAGCCCCTGGGTTGAAAGGAATCCAAGCGACTCGACCGCTAAAAGATCCCGCATTTCAGCAACGCTATGATTCGCAGCAAAAAGTTCGCTGGTCGTCTGAAAATCAATCCCGTAAAAACAAGGAAAGCGCAACGGTGGGCTGGCAATACGTAAATGGACCTCAGCTGCGCCAGCCTCTTTCAACAACTTCACGATTTGTTTGGAAGTCGTTCCACGAACAATCGAATCATCGACTAAAACAATTCGCTTGCCGGCAACAACTGGTTTGATCACACTGAGCTTCATTTTGACGCTTTTTTCCCGCAATGCTTGTGTCGGTTGGATAAAGGTTCGCGCCACATACTGACTTTTCATTAAACCCATCTCATAAGGGATTCCACTGGCCTTCGCGTAACCAATGGCAGCAGACAGCGATGAATTCGGCACGCCGACGACAATATCCGCTTCCGCCGGTTGTTCTTTTGCTAACCGTTCACCCATCCGTACACGGGCCTGATGGACATTAATGCCGTGAATATCCGAATCTGGGCGGGCAAAGTAGATGTATTCCATCGAACAAACTGCTAATTGGGTATTCGTGGTGAAATGATCAATGTGCAAACCAGCATCATCAATTGTGATTAATTCCCCTGGCTGGACATCACGGACGAATTCAGCGCCAACCGCGTCCAAAGCCGCTGTTTCGCTGCACACAATATAGCCGCCATCTGACAACACCCCGACAACCATCGGCCGAAAGCCATGCGGATCAACTGCGGCATATAAACCATGTTCCGTCAGTAAGACAAACGCAAAACCACCATGAACTTCATTTAAAGCGGTCTTCAACTGTGTCAACCAAGGCTGGCCAACTTGCCGTCGGATTAAATGCATCAAAACTTCCGTATCGGAGGTGGACTGAAAAATTGCGCCTTGATCTTCCAACTGCCGCCGCAAACTGATCGCATTGGTCAGATTGCCATTATGCGCCAAGGCAATGGCTTCATCCGAAAACCGGAAAAGCAACGGCTGAATATTTTCCAGCACGCGTCCCCCTGCTGTCGAGTAGCGCACATGGCCCAAGGCGGCGCGTCCGATTAATGGCGTCAATTGATCCGTATTCGTGAAAACTTCGCTCAGCAACCCCAACCCATAATGCCGCCGCATCCCGTCTTTGGTCAGCCCAACAATACCGGCGCCTTCTTGACCGCGGTGCTGTAATGTGTGTAACCCAAGATGCGTGATGCTGGCGGCATTAGGATTACCCCAAACACCGAAAACCCCGCATTCTTCATTTAAGCCTTTTGGTTCATGTGGCATGGGAGCGCCTCCTCGAATGCTGTCTGTAGCTGTTGCAACGATGCAGAAAAATGTTGATTAACGGTTGTGACTTCAAATTCTGGTGCGGCCTGAACTCGACCAATCAATTGGGCCGGACCATGCAATGCTTCAAATGCTGCCTGATTTTCAGGGGACACGGTGAGCAAGAAGCGGCCTTGCGTCTCGGAAAATCCCCAAGCAGTCGGCAATGTGACGTTAATCTGGGCGCCAAGTTGGGCATCAAACCCCATCTCTGCCAAGGCGACCAACAACCCACCATCGCTTAAATCGTGCGCTGCAGTAATTAGATGCTCGCGAATGGCCTTCAAAACAAAGTGCTGATGCTGCTTTTCAGCCTCTAAATCAAAATCGAACAGCTTGCCAGTGACTTCTCCTGTTTGCAGCTTCTGCAGTTCGCTGCCGTTAAAATCACCATGAGTCTCCCCCACCAGATAAATCAGATCATCTGCTTGCTTGAAAGCCGCCGTGGTGATCGTGCTCAAATCCTCAATCAAACCAACCATGCCAATCATTGGGGTTGGATAGATCGCCTCACCATTCGTTTCGTTATACAGCGACACATTTCCTGAAATAACTGGGGCGTTAAAGGCTTTGTTAGCCGCAATGATTCCCTTCGCCGCCTCAGCCAGTTCGTAGAAGGCCTCAGGCTTAGTTGGGTCGCCAAAATTGAGACAATCGGTGATTCCAAGCGGTTCCGCCCCGCTAGCAACCAAATTGCGCGCGGCTTCAGCCACACTCATTGCCGCACCCACCTGCGGATCAAGATACAAGTAACGGCCCTTACTATCGGTGGTCATCGCCAGTGCTCGGTGAGTACCGCGAATCCGAATCACGGCTGCATCACTGCCTGGCAAGACGACGGTATTAGTTTGCACCTGCGCATCGTAACGCTTGTACAAAGATGACTTGTCAGCAATCGTCGGCATCGCCATCATGTCCGTCCATATTTGCACCGGATCAGTGATGATAGGGTCAAAATCCGCAGCCGGTTGGGCCAGTCGTTTTGGCATTTTCCCTTGTTGATGATAAATCGGCGCATCATCGGTCAACGAACTCACAGGCACATCGCAAACCAATTTGCCATGGTGATAAAGCTGATACTGATGACCAGCAATCACATGACCAACAATCGCCGCATCCAAATCATAATCAGCGAAAACAGCCAAAACTTCTTGCTCAAAGCCGGCTCGAACGCACAGCAGCATCCGTTCCTGAGACTCAGACAACATAATTTCAAACGGCGTCATTTCGGTCTCACGCTGCGGAATCAGGTCGAGATCTAACACCATCCCGCTGTTAGCCTTACCAGCCATCTCCACGCTTGACGATACCAATCCAGCTGCACCCATATCTTGAATACCAACAAGCGCCTCCTGATGATGCCCGGTAATTTCGAGACAAGCATCCATCAACAGCTTTTCCATGAAGGGATCGCCAACTTGAACCGCCGAGCGATCGGCTGCTTCTTCGTCAGAAAAATCCCCAGAAGCAAAGCTCGCACCGTTAATACCATCACGCCCTGTCTTGGCCCCGACATAAATCAAAGCATTGCCAACACCAGCAGCTTTACCTTTTTGAATTTGATCTTTGTCCATGATGCCAACGCACATGGCATTGACCAGCGGATTTCGGGTATAGCTCCCGTCAAAGTTTGTTTCGCCGCCAACTGTCGGAATGCCAATTGCATTGCCATAACCGCCAATCCCCGCGACAATCCGATCAACCAAATGTTGGGTATGTGGCTGTTCAATGTCGCCAAAAGCTAGCGAGTCCAACATCGCAACCGGCTTGGCACCAATTGAGAAAATGTCGCGGATAATGCCGCCCACACCTGTTGCTGCGCCTTCATAAGGTTCAACTGCCGAGGGATGATTATGACTTTCGGCTTTGAAGACCACTGCTTTGCCTTCGCCGATATCAATCACGCCAGCACCTTCACCTGGCCCCATTAACACGCGCTCATTTTTGGTCCAAAATTGGCGTAACACCGGCTTGCTATATTTGTAAGCGCAGTGTTCGCTCCACATACCGCTAGCTAACCCGATCTCGGTATCGTTTGGCTGATGGCCGATTAGTTCTGCAAAACGATCATATTCAGCCTCTGTCAGCCCAAGATCTAAATAAGGTTTCTGGGTTGCAATAGCCTCGGGGCTCATCTCAACGTGCACCACGTACATCGGCTCCTTCCGTTTGGTTAATCAGCGATTGGAATCCGCCCAAGCCATCCGTACCGCCCAGCAGTGCTTCAACAGCCCGTTCCGGATGGGGCATCATGCCTAACACATTACCAGTCTCATTGGTCACACCGGCAATATCGTGCATGCTGCCATTAGGGTTATCTGCATAACGGAAAACCACTTGGCCATTAGTTTCTAGAGCCGCCAACGTTTCCGGATCTGCGTAATAATTGCCTTCACCATGAGCAATCGGTAATGTCAAATGGTCCCCAACTTGGTATTGATTTGAAAACGCCGTCCCAGCATTTTCTACCGTCAATGCAACCGGTTCACAGATGAAGTTCAAGTCGCGATTCCATTGCAAGGCGCCGGGAAGCAAACCGGCTTCGGTCAAAATCTGGAAACCGTTGCAAATGCCAATGACATAGCCGCCAGCCGCAGCAAACTGCTTTAGGGCAGCCATCACTGGTGAAAAGCGTGCAATCGCACCACTGCGTAAGTAATCACCATAGGAAAAACCGCCTGGCACCATCACAACATCATAAGCAGTCAATTCGGTTTGAGTTGGCTTGATCAAGTCACACTCGGCTCCGGCAATGTCACGCACCGCCCATTGCAAATCAAGATCACAGTTCGAGCCCGGAAAAGAAATCACAGCCGCTTTCATGCGTTAACCTCCGCCATCGGTTCTAGCTCAAAGCGATAAGTTTCCATGTTGACGTTAGCCAGTAATTGGTCGCAGATCGTATTGACTTGCTTGCGAACGTCCGCTTCGCTGCCTGCTAACGTTAATTCAAAGTACTTGCCATACAATACATCTTCAACATTGTGATAAGCCATTCGTCCCAAAGCAGTTTTAATGACCTCGGCTTTGGGATCCAGCACGGAAGGTTTGTAGGTTACGTAAATTTTAGCTTTAAACATGAGCAGCTCCTTTTTCTTGCAGGCGTGAAAGGACTTCTTCATAAACCGGGGTCAATGGTCCACGGTTTTGTCGGAAAACATCTTTATCGAGCGATGCCCCGGTTTGTTGATCAACTAAGCGAAAATTATCCGGAGACAATTCATCAGCGAGTACCAAAGTGCCATCCTTGAGCGTGCCGTATTCGAGTTTGAAATCAACTAAGGTGATCCCAATCGCGGCAAACCGTTGCGTCAAATAAGTATTGATGCGATCAGTTAAGGCGCGCACTTGTTTGATTTGTTCAGGCGTAGCTTCGTGCAAGGCGAAAATTTGGGCTTCATTCATGAACGGGTCGCCAAGTTCATCAGACTTGTAATAGTATTCGTGGATTGGCGGGTCGAGCTTCATCATCGGCTTAACATTGAACTTGGTGACAAAATGACCGGATGCATAATTACGCACAACTACTTCAAGCGGCAACATCGCGGCTTTTTTGACGATCATCGTCGTGCTGTCCGGCGAATCAAGATAATGCGTTGGTATACCGACAGCTGTTAATTCCTTAAACAGTAACGTCGAAATGGCCCGATTTAATTCGCCTTTGTGCGCAATCTGGGCTTTTTTCTCGCCATTTAATGCTGTGGATTGGTGTATCCCATCCACAACACATCAGGATCATCGGTTGCATAAACCTGCTTTGCCTTGCCGGTATACAGTAATGTTGTTTTGTTCACCATGCTGCCTCCATTTGTTTAAGTATGTCCAACACATTACGATCATCAGTTACCGTAAGATGACCCATTTTGCGACCGGGGCGAATCTCGGCTTTACCATAATCATGCATGTGCCATTCAGGATGCTGAGGCCATTTCTGTTTGGCAATGGTTAAATCGTCGCCGAGCAGGTTGCGCATAACCGCTGGCTGCTTCAATGTAATCGGCGGTATCGGTAAGCCACAAATACTCAAAATATGTGCATCGAATTGTGAAAAGTTGCATGCCTCAATCGAGTAGTGTCCGGAATTGTGCGGACGCGGAGCCAACTCATTGGCCACCACATTGTCCGCTTCGATAAAGAGCTCAACGCCCAACACACCACGAAGATCCAGACCAAGCGCAATTTTAGTCGCGAGATCATCAATCTTTTTGGCTAACACCGGCGAGATGTTCGGTGCAGGCGCAAGCGTGAGATGCAAAACATGGTGCTGATGGCGATTCTCAACGATCGGAAAAACACGCACTTGATCGCGGCCATCACGTGTCATCATAACGGAGACTTCACGATCAAATTGCTGCCGTTTTTCGAGAATGCAAGGACCATGCGTCAAAAGTTCGCGTGCGGCGGGAAAATCATCTGGTGTATTGATATCTTGCTGACCATGGCCATCATAACCGCCAGTGGTCGTCTTAAGGATGCTTGGTAAGCCGATGGTCGCGACTGCTTGTGCCAACTCAGCGGCACGGTTGACAGCGGCAAAAGGCGTCACCGGTACCCCATGTGTCTTTAAAAAAGTCTTTTCTTTGATCCGATCGCGGGTTATCGCCAAAATGGCGGTACCTTGAGGAATCCGCGTCTCGCTGCGAACGGTTTCCAACGCGGCTAAGTCAACATTCTCAAACTCATATGTGAGCACATCCGACGCATCTGCCAGTTGCTTTAAGGCGGCTTGATCATTGTATGGGGCAGTGATTTGGAAATCTGCTACCTGACCGGCTGGCGAATTGGGTGTCGGCTCTAAAATACCGACGCGATAACCCATCGACTTGGCGCTTTGTGTCAGCATGCGTCCCAACTGACCGCCGCCAATGATGCCAATTGTTGCTGGGGACGTCACTACATCAATCATTGAAGCGCGGCCTCGCTTTCTTTGGCACGCTTAGTTTGAGCATCGCGAAAAGCTTGCAGTCGGTCAGCCAGTTCTGAATCGTTCAGCGCTAAAATAGCGGCAGCGAACAACGCCGCATTGACAGCTCCGGCATCACCGATGGCCATCGTGCCAACCGGGACCCCGCCAGGCATTTGCACGATTGACAGGAGACTATCAACCCCATTTAATGTTCGTGTTTTGATGGGAACCCCGATAACTGGCAGCAATGTATTAGCGGCGAGCATTCCAGGTAAATGAGCAGCGCCGCCTGCACCGGCGATAATTGCACCAAACCCCAGTGCCACAGCCTGTTTACCAAAATCCGCCAGCTCGTCTGGCATCCGATGAGCCGAAATAACCCGCTTCTCATAAGGAATAGCCAATGACGTTAACTGAGCCGTCACTTGCTGCATGGTCGGCCAATCAGAGGTTGACCCCATGACCACTGCTACTTTTTGCATCTCGTTCCCCGCTTTCTTTAAGATGTTTTGAGAATAGCACGTCAGCCCGACAGATTCAATAAAAATGAGAACAATTCTCAATGTTATATTAATAATCGTTCGTGTTTTTATTTTAAAATCTTAACCGGTCAGCTTTTCAATGTCTGAAATCACATGTGTGTTGCTAATATTCCTTTTGACAACTTATTGCAGTCGCCATCGCCAAAGACTGCCGCCCGCGCACAAAAAAACGCACATCACAGAGCGATGTGCGTTCATCAGATATGCGTTGTTGAAGTCTTAAACTTAGGCAGCCTTCGTTGAAAATGATTTGCCGTCCTTAGCAACAAAGAGTTGCGGGGCAACGGTTAGCAATACACCAACAACAACAATTGTTAAGACAGTGCTGAATAACGCTGATCCACCATTGACGATCAACGAGTATACCCAGACATTCGTTCCTTTAGGCGCATACGCACCCCAGAAAACAACGCCAGCGATGAAATGGATAAAGTATTTAGCAAACGTGCCGATAATAATACCAGCAAAGGCATAGCCGCTCGCCTTCACTTTTTCACTACCGCGCACTGCCTTTTGGAAAGATGCAAACGTCAACCCCATTAAACCGACCAAGGTAAACGCAATCGGATATTCAAGAATACCTTGTAAAGGATTCAAGACACTGCCGCCGCCAATACCACGCAAAATCAGATCCAAAATCCCCCAGACAAAGCCTGCCCATGCTGCAGGAACTAACCCACGCCGCATAGCCAAAACAGCAATTGGAATCAGACCATAATTCAGTTCAATTGCCGAAACACCCGTGGTATGTGGAATGTAAGTCAATGCCATCGCAAAAGCTGCAATGATCGCAGTTTCCAAAATGACAACAAGTTGCTTGTGCTGTTGCATAAAAAAAGCCTCCTAGTGAGTCCCCGTTCACAAAGAAGGTCGCTTCCGACCATTCACAAATCCCTACGCTCGCATTAACGAACAGGTTCGAAGGGTCCGGGTTTCCCCGTTCTCAGCCAATGGCTCCCCTTTGTGAAGGTTCATCGAATTGTTGATACACCTTTATGGTATCAAACTTTTTGTAAAGCGCAACTTTTTGGTCTTGAACAAATGGCTTGTCATTAATGATTTAAGCGGGCTTTCTCCTCTCGGTGCAAAGTTTCGAGGGAGCGTCCAGCCGTTTCCGGCACAAAAATCAGAACGAAAAGCAATGAAATCAAATTTGTCCCGATGAAGCAAACGAATGTCCAGAACATGCCTATTTGGGCCAGACCAATCGGGAACAGAACGCCAACACCAAAGTTGGCTAACCACAAGCAGAAGGTTGCAGCACCCATCCCTATGCCCCGAACCTGTTCAGGGAAGATTTCAGACATCAGCAGCCAAGTCATTGGACTGATAGCGCCTTGGAAGAACGCCAAGAACAGCATCATCATCCCGATTGTCGCAAATGCCCGGAATGGCGAACCCGCTGGTAGTCGACTAGCGAAGGTGACACCAGTAATCGCCACGGTTGAGCCAATCAATCCCACAATCAGCATTGGCCGCCGCGGAACATGCTTCAACAATTGCAACGTCACAATCGTTGCAGCAACGGCAGTAACCCCATTGGCAATGTTGGCGATCAAGGCGCTATCTCGCCCAAAACCCGTCATTTGTAAAATTGAGGTGCCATAATACATCATGACATTGATACCAGCAATTTGCTGAATGACGCCCAGGCCGATGCCAATCAGAACCAGTCGGCGAATCCATTTGGTTTTCAATGCTCGAACACTCGCCTGCTTATGTTTAGCATCTTCGGCAAGATTCTGTTTCAAATGGTCAATCTCTGCTGGCACTTCAGCAGCAGATCGCAACACTTCCAAACTTGAACGTGCTGCTGCCGGCCGTCCTTTCATCATTAACCAACGAGGAGATTCCGGAACAAAATAAGTCCCGATACCTAAGATAATTGCCGGAATGACTGCCAATACAATCATCCAGCGCCAGATACCAGGAACGTTACCAAAAGTGGTTCCTAAAAAGGCATTGAGAACAAAAGCAAGTAACTGGCCAGTCACGACCATCAGCTCATTTTGTGTGACTAACCGCCCACGATGACTCGTTGGGGCAATCTCTGCTAAAAAGCTTGGAACCAGCACAGAGACGCCGCCAACGGCTAATCCAAGGATCAGCCGTGCGCCAATCAGCCAGCCAGCACTCGGGGAAAGTGACGAGGCTACCGTTGCCAGAAAAAATAAGCCCGCTAACATGGTGATGAGCCGCCTGCGCCCATAGCGATCACTTAAACGACCGACTAAGATGGCACCAAAAGCAGCACCCAGCGTCAAACTACTGGTGACCCAACCCTGTGATCCAGGGGCAAGTTTCAGTTCCGAAGAAATAAAAGGCAATGCGCCATTGATCACCCCAGTGTCATAGCCAAAAAGCAGGCCACCCATCGTTGAAATCAAAGCTACTAGCCGCAACCGTGTCTTCGCACTCGCAAGGTGACCGGTAAATCGATGATTGTGTGTTTTTGATTGATACATGCAATTCCCCCTACAAGTCCAAATGAACCACCGCTCACAGTGTCATACCATGAATCAGTAACTCAATTTTTAGTTTACATAATAACCTTAACACTTTTCTGAAAAGTCTGCAGTCAGTCACTGTTCAGATGCCGACGAATAGTCGCGCAATCACCTTTTTGCATGGCAAAGATAAAGTCCCATTTTCGAGCGGGTTTCAGAAAAATCAATGCTAGCGAGCCCGATCAAAATCAAATTTTGGTCAAAAAAAGAAGCCGTCAACTTATTCAGTCAATAGCCTCTTTCTGATAATGAAAGTTTATTTCTGACCAGTTGTTTTCTTAACCAGATCAGCGTTTTCATCATTAGTGATATTTTGGTTCAAAGCAATTTCGTCCATCTTAGCCATATCAGCTGTCGAAAGCTTCTTCATCAAGCTGCGGACTTTAAGGACAGAAGTTGCGGACATTGAGTATTCGTCAAGACCCATACCAAGCAACAGTGGTACCATGATTGGATCACCAGCAGCTTCGCCACACATACCGGCCCACTTGCCTTCCTTATGTGCCGAATCAATCACATGCTTGATTAGGCGAAGGATGGATGGGTTGTATGGCTGATACAGGTAGGAAACATGCTCGTTCCCACGATCAGCGGCCATAGAGTACTGGATCAAGTCATTTGTACCAATGGAGAAGAAGTCAACATACTTAGCAAACTGATCAGCCAAAACTGCAGCTGCAGGAATTTCGATCATAATGCCAAGTTGGATATCATCAGATACTTTGACGCCATCCTTGACTAACTTATCTTTTTCTTCAGTGAAAATCTGCTTTGCTTGCTTGAATTCAGCAATGGTAGCAATCATAGGGAACATGATCCGCAGATTGCCAAAGGCAGATGCACGCAACAAGGCGCGCAACTGTGTCCGGAAGATATCTTGGCGATCAAGACTGATCCGAATCGCACGATAACCCAAGAATGGGTTCTGTTCTTCAGGAAGCGGCAAATATGGCAGATGTTTATCCCCACCAATATCCATCGTCCGAACAACAACAGGCTTCGGACTCATCGTTTCGACAACCTTCTTGTAGGCCTCGAATTGATCGTCTTCAGTTGGTAATTCAGCAGAATCCATGTACAAGAACTCTGTCCGATACAAACCGATACCTTCAGCACCGTTTGCCAGCACACCATCAAGATCCTTTGGCGTGCCAATGTTGGCAGCAACATCAAAGTGTTTGCCATCAGCTGTGATTGATTTGGCCGTCTTCAAAAGAGCCCATTCAGCTTTTTGCTTAGCAAATGCTTCAGCATCCTGCTTGAACTTAGCTACTTCATCATCGGTCGGATCAACAACAACTTCACCAGTTAAGCCATCAACGGAAATAAGATCACCGTTATTAGCCTTCTTGGTAATGTCATCTGTCCCAACAACAGCCGGGATTTCCAACGAACGTGCCATAATCGCACTGTGCGCAGTCCGACCGCCAATATCCGTGACAAATGCTTTGACATACTTCTTATTCAATTGTGCGGTATCCGAAGGGGTCAGGTCATGCGCAACCACAACGACTTCTTCATCAATTAATGCTGGATTTGGCAAATTGCGACCGAGCAAGTGTGCCATGATCCGCTTTGTCACGTCGCGGACATCAGCCGCACGTTCCTGCATATATGGATTGTCGGTCATACCTTCGAATGTCTTAATAAAGAATTCGGAGACTTCTTTCAAAGCCTGCTCAGCATTGACTTTTTCATCCTTGATCTTAGTCTCTACCTGACCAGTAAAGTCAGGATCAGCCAAAATCATCATGTGCGCATCAAAAACCTGAGCCTCTTCTTCGCCAAGCGATTCAGCGGCCTTTGCTCGAATAACCTTTAACTCATCATTACTTTGATCAAGTGACTGCTTCAGGCGATCGATTTCCTTTGAAGGATCATCAACCGTCTTTTTTTGGAATGACAAATCAGGTTGAACCAGTAAATAGGCCTTCGCTGTGGCGATCCCATCACTAGCAGCGATTCCCTTCAAATGTTCAGCCATTATTCAGCCAAGCCTTCCTTTTTCATTGTGTCTGTAATAGTAGCGATAGCATCAGCCTCGTCTGCACCTTCAGCAGAAATGGTAACATCGGCACCTTGGCCAACACCCAAACTCATGACGCCCATGATAGACTTCAAGTTAACGCTCTTACCCTTGTATTCCAAATTGATATCTGAGTTGAACTTGCTTGCTGCCTGTACCAACAAGGTTGCCGGACGTGCGTGGATCCCGGTTTCTGCAATAATATTAAATTCGCGTTTTTCCATGACTGATCTGCTCCTTCGTATTAACTAGATTTCTAGTTTTTTTCCGAATAGTTTGTGTGCGCATTCGTACCCAAAACAATTCATGTAAACCTTACCATTTTTTGAAGCTTGTCACAAGCGCCACATCAGATTTGGCGCCTATATTAACGAGAATCAACTGATCGATAATGGTATTCAATGACACCATCACGTTTAGCCATTCCCACGATCTCTTCACGATCAGGATAATTCGTCCATGCCGCGCGAAACGCCATGAACGTTTCTGGCGTCACCGTGATTTTGTCCCGCTGACCAGTCTTTAACTCATCTATTAAAGCGACGTAATCCTGAGTCATCTATTTGCCTCACCTCACCTAATAAGAGTAGCATAAAAGCTGGTAAGGAAAAAGCGCAAGTGCTTGCTGTCACTGAAATTTTTGCAACTTTTTAGCACTCTTGGTGGCAGAGTGCTTGCATTCCAGAAATGTGGGTGTATACTATTGCCATAGGTCAAGAAAGGTCAAACCTTTTTTGACTGCACGTGGCACCTAAACAGATAGGAAGGTTGTGACAAAATGCTGTGTGAAAACTGTCATAAGAATCCAGCCACTATTCATCTTTCAACCGTTGTTAATGGCACTCGACAGGAAATTAATCTCTGCCAAAACTGTTATCAATTACTCAAGAACCAAGCAGGAGGAAATATGAGACCAACTGATGCAACCGATCCATTTGGTTTCGGCAGCTTAGATGATATTTTCCGTGCGATGAATCAGGGAATGGATCAACCGCAACAACCAAATGCTCAGACCCCGCCAACTCAGGCAGGCCGTGGCGGCAATGGTAATAACGGCCGCAATGGCAACCGTGGCAAGGGACTGCTGGGACAATTCGGCGTTGATCTGACTGAACAAGCACGGAATGGTCAAATTGATCCGGTCATTGGTCGTGACAAAGAAATTTCACGAGTGATCGAGATCTTAAACCGCCGAACAAAAAATAATCCAGTCCTGATTGGTGAAGCCGGTGTCGGCAAGACTGCTGTTGTTGAGGGCTTGGCATTGAAGATCGCTAATGGCGATGTTCCGTCAAAACTTCAAGATCGGCATGTCATCCGACTCGATGTCGTTTCACTAGTTCAAGGAACTGGCATTCGCGGTCAATTCGAACAACGTATGCAACAATTGATTGACGAACTTAAAAAGAATAAGAACATTATCTTATTTATTGATGAAATCCATGAAATCGTCGGCGCTGGCAATGCTGAAGGCGGTATGGATGCCGGCAATGTTCTGAAGCCAGCATTAGCACGTGGCGAGTTGCAGCTCGTTGGTGCCACTACTAGCAATGAATATCGTCAAATTGAAAAAGATTCAGCCCTTGCTCGTCGTCTGCAACCAGTCCTCGTTGAGGAGCCAACTGTAGAAGAGACGATTAAGATTCTAAAAGGCCTGCAGCCGCGGTATCAAGATTTTCATCATGTTAAATATACAGATGCCGCCATTGAAGCAGCTGCAACTTTGAGCAATCGTTACATTCAAGATCGTTTCTTGCCTGACAAAGCGATTGACCTTCTGGATGAATCAGGTTCCCGGAAGAATCTGACCATTGCCACTGTCGATCCAGAAACGATCAAGACCAAGATTGACGACGCCGAGAAGCAAAAGCAAGCTGCTCTGAAGCAGGAGGATTACGAAAAAGCTGCCTTCTATCGTGACCAAGTTACTAAGTTAGAAGATATGGCTAAGAAACAGTCTAATCTGCCTGAAAATGAAATTCCGACTGTCACCGAAAAAGATATGGAACAGATTGTTGAAGAAAAAACCAACATTCCAGTTGGTGAACTGAAGGCTCAGGAGCAAGCACAGCTGAAGAATCTGGCTGGGGACCTTGAAAAGCATGTCATTGGTCAGAATGAAGCAGTTGACAAGGTTGCTCGCGCTATCCGTCGTAACCGGATCGGCTTTAACAAGTCCGGTCGGCCGATTGGGTCCTTCCTATTCGTCGGCCCAACAGGTGTCGGCAAAACTGAACTGGCTAAGCAGCTGGCCAAAGAGCTGTTTGGTTCTGAAGACGCCATGATCCGGTTTGATATGTCGGAGTACATGGAGAAATTCAGTGTCTCCAAGCTTATCGGGTCACCGCCAGGCTATGTCGGTTATGAGGAAGCCGGTCAATTAACTGAAAAAGTTCGCCGAAATCCTTATAGCCTCATCTTGTTAGATGAAATTGAAAAAGCCCATCCAGATGTGATGAATATGTTCTTGCAGATCTTGGATGACGGCCGATTGACTGATTCTCAAGGCCGTACCGTTTCCTTCAAGGACACGATCATTATCATGACATCCAATGCTGGCTCAACCGATGCCGAAGCAAACGTTGGTTTTGGCGCAGCTTTAAGCGGTAAGACGCACAGTGTGCTGGATCAGCTTGGTAATTACTTCAAGCCTGAATTCCTGAACCGTTTTGATGACATCGTTGAATTCAAGTCATTGTCTAAAGACGACTTGTTGAAGATTGTGTCACTGATGATTCAAGATACCAACAATAACATCAAGGATCAGGGCTTGACGATTCATGTTACCGATCCGGTTAAGGAAAAGCTGGTTAATCTCGGTTACAATCCTGCCATGGGAGCTCGGCCGCTGCGTCGAGTCATTCAGGAACAGATTGAAGACCGCGTTGCTGACTTCTACCTTGACCATCCAAAGGCTAAGGAACTTGAAGCCCGCATCAGTAATGGTGAGATTACGGTTGGTGAACCTGCCAAGGCTGAAACCACTCAAAAATCTAAAAAATAATTTGTTCTAAGAAAGCCCTCGAACTTCATTGCGTTCGAGGGCTTTCAATTCACATATTATTATTTTCCGTTAAACTGTTTTATAATAAAAACAGTAGGGAGAGAAATGGAGGGCATGAGCATGCGACTGATTAACGTGACCAACAGTTTCAGAAATCTAGTAAGCCAACAATTGAGTGGTACCGATGCCCGGCTGGTCAAGGTCTTCTCACTTGGCCAAACGACAGTTGTTTATACGGAGGCACCTTCCCATATCGAACTTCTTTTCACCAATGAGCGCCGCAATATTCAGCGTGCGGAAATTGCTTTCACACTCGAACGGCTTTTGCAAAAGGACATTGGTGATGTTTCGCCAATTATGGGTCATCATCTGGCAGAAGTGACTGTTCCCAAGCTTGAGCGGCAAGCAGAGTAACCCGAACAAGGATAGATCCACGCTTGCCAATATCAATGAGATTTTTGCGTACTGCTAGATTAATAAGCACACACAAAAAGCGGCTGACATCGCTCAGCCGCTTTTTGTGTGCCACGATACTCATACCCAAACACCCTATTACATTTTGGCAGTTAATTTAACGTCAGGATACTTGTCTGCAAACCAGCGTTCAGCGTATTGATTCTCAAATAGGAACAACGGGTCGCCGTGGATATCCTGAACCAATAAGTTCCGGGAACTGCTCATCTTTTCATCCAATTGATCTGGATTGATCCAGCGAGCCGGGGGGGAGCCAATCGGGGTCATAATCACTTCTGAATGATATTCATGCAGCATCCGGAATTGGAAAACTTCAAATTGAAGTTGCCCGACTGCTCCTAGAATATAATCATTCGTGTTATAGGTCTTGTAAAGCTGGACTGCCCCTTCCTGGACAAGCTGCTGCATCCCCTTATGAAATGATTTTTGCTTCATCACATTCTTCGGCGTAACGCGAACAAATAATTCAGGGGTGAACTGCGGTAATTTTTCAAATTGAATCGGTTCCTTGCCTTGATAAATGGTATCGCCAATTTGAAAATTACCGGTATCATACAACCCAACAATATCACCGGCAACCGCAGTTGAAACCGTTTCACGGGTGTCAGCCATAAATTCGGTTGAGTTATTCAGTCGCATCGTTTTGCCGGTTCGATGAAGGATGACATCCATCCCCCGTTCAAATTCACCTGAAACAATTCGGACAAAAGCGATGCGATCGCGATGAGCAGGGTTCATGTTTGCCTGAATCTTAAAGACAAATGCGGAAAACTCTGGGTTAGTCGGATTCACTTCCCCGCCTTGTTCTGTTTTCTTCGGTCCCGGTTCGGGTGCATATTGAACGAAACTATTCAAAAATGTCTCAACGCCAAAGTTAGTCAACGCCGATCCGAAGAACACTGGTGTTTGCTCACCAGCCATGATCTTTTTTAAATTAAACTGGTTGCCCGCGTCATTCAATAATTCGATATCATCTAATGTTTGCGTATAAATCGAATCCTGCGTCAATGGTTGACTTGGATCAAGCTGACCTTGGTCATTCAACGGCAAAAATCGATCATCACCTTCACGCCGATAAAGCTCGATTCGCTGATTCACTCGATCGTAGAGGCCCTTGAGTCCCTTACCCATACCAATCGGCCAGTTCATCGCATAGCCTTCGATACCCAGCAAGTCTTCAAGTTCAGCAATCAAATCCAATGGTTCGCGACCATCACGATCCAACTTATTCATGAATGTAAAAATCGGGATACCACGTTGTTTGACAACTTTGAACAGTTTCTTGGTCTGAGCTTCAATCCCCTTTGCCGAGTCGATGACCATGACTGCGGCATCAACCGCCATCAAGGTCCGATAGGTATCTTCAGAAAAATCTTCATGCCCAGGGGTGTCCAGAATATTAATGCGTTTGCCCTGATAATTGAATTGCATCACAGAGCTGGTAACCGAAATACCACGTTTCTTTTCGATTTCCATCCAGTCCGATTTCGCAAAATGTCCGGATTTTCGGCCTTTAACTGTTCCAGCCTCGCGGATCACGCCGCCAAACAATAAAAGCTGTTCCGTAATCGTTGTTTTCCCAGCATCTGGATGTGAAATAATCGCAAATGTGCGGCGTTTTGCGACTTCTTTTGCTAGTTCCTGTGGTTTCATCGTGCTTTCCTTCCAAAATTGACAAAATTTGCTAACAACGTTGCCTATTTACACAGACTGCATCGCTAGCTATCGGCCTCGTGGGAGGCTTCTTCTGGTACTGGTTCTGATGATAGATGGACATGAACATTGACGAGTCGTGACCCTTCAACTTTGCCAGTCGCCAACAACACACCTGGTGCCAGCTGCATTTTTTCGCTGTGATGCGATGAAGGAATGGCACCGAGTTGCGTCAGAACATAACCCGCAATCGTGTCAACATCCGGTGCATCCAAATCAGTTTTAAACAAATCATTGAAGTCCGAAATGGGCATCCGCCCTGAGACAACGAAATCATGGTCCCCTTGTTTCGTGAACAATTTTTCAACCTGATCCGATTCGTCATCAATTTCACCGACGATTTCCTCAAGCAAGTCTTCAATGGTCACGATGCCGACAACGCCACCATATTCATCCAATAAGATCGCCATTTGTTGTTGCTTTACTTGCATTTCAGTCAACAAATCATCGACTGTAATGGTTTCGGGAACAAAAACCGGCGCCGTCATGACCGATTCGATTTTAACATGATCAAAGCCGACGCGGCGTGCTTCCTTTAGCAGATTCTTGATGTGCACAATGCCAACCACGTGATCTTTGTCTTCTTCATAAACCGGAATTCGTGAATAGATATTGTTCAAAATCGCGTCAATCGCCGTGTGGTCAGGTTCTTGCGCATCAACCATAAAAGCATCCGTTCGCGGCACCATGACCTCGCGCGCCATCGTATCGGACAACGATATAATTCCCTCAAACATTTGATACTCATCGGGATCAATCGCCCCAGAATTTCGACCGCTTTCGATCATGGAAACCATTTCGTCACGGGTCACGGTTTCCCCTTCATGATTGAATTCCATCGGCGTCAGTTTCATTAACAACTTGGTTGAAGCAGAAAGCAGCCAAACAAACGGACGCATCACTTTGGCTAGCCAACTGATCGGGGTCACACTCATTTTAGCAACCCGCTCTGTCATTTGTAACGCTACCTGTTTGGGATATAATTCGCCAAAAACCAACGAAAAATAAGACAAGATAAGCGTGACTAAGATGACCGCTGCCTCATGCGCAAATGACCAGCCGCCAAAAATTGGTGCAACCCGATCTGCCAGTGTTGTTGCGGCCGAAGCAGACGCAAAGAAACCGGCAAAAGTGATCCCGACTTGGATTGTTGCCAGAAAATTACTCGAATCCTTCATGATGGTCACAAGCTTGGCGGCCTTATGATCGCCTTTATCCGCCTGCGCCTTCATACGAGTACGGGAACTTGAAACCACGGCAATCTCCGCCGCGGCAAATCCTGCATTGATTAAGGTCAAAATCACAATGAGGATCAATTGTCCCCATATCTGACCGTCTGGGTCACTGCCCATGCAAAAACACAACCTTTCGTAAAAAAAACGGGGAATCATCCCCGCTTCGTTCGATTATTTCAGTATACCAAGTCTTTATTTATTTTTCAATTGTGGATCGGCTTGATCCTTGATCTGATGAGCTTCTCCAGCATTTTCCTCATCACTGTCAGCATCCTCGTCATGCTTATGTTCCTGATGGAAACGATAAAGCTCGTATAAGTATGTCACAACTGTTTTGATGACAGCATATGTCGGTACAGCTAGAATGGTGCCTAACAATCCCCATAGATTGCCTGCAACCATCAGCAAAATAATGATGGTTAAAGGATGAATGTCCAGTGAGCGGCCGATCACATTCGGATAAATAAAATTACCATCCGTCATCTGGATAATGACGACAACGACGACAACGAGTAGCATCTTTGTCCATCCCTCAGTGGCAGCAATTGCCAAAGCTGGTGCAATACCAATATAGGGTCCCAAATACGGAATAATGGTAACGATCCCCGCAATAAAGCCTAAGAGATACGCATACGGCATGCCAATAATCAGATAACCAATAAAAGTAAAAGTGCCAACGAATAAACATTCAATGGCCTGCCCGCCAATATAGTGAGACAGTGTCGAGTTTAAACGCGTAAAAACAGTTGCAACCTCTTCGTGATACCGATGAGGCAACATCTTTTGAATACTTGGCACAAAGTTTTCACCGTCTTTGAGAAAGTAAAATAGCATCACCGGGATTGTAATGATACTGATCATCATGCTGGCTACTGATCCGATAACCGTTGGCAAGCCGGTGGAAAAGCCGCCCAGAACTTTGCTCAACACCTTGCTTGGCGAAATTTGAAGACTGGCGACATATTTGCCAATATTTAGCCGCTGATACCAAGTATAGTGTGACGCCTTACTAATGAATGACCGGACGCCTTTTAAGAAATCCGGAATATTCGTAACAAACTGAGTGACCTGATAGATCAAGTTTGGCAGTACGGCCATGAATACCAGAACCAAGGCACCGATGACCACCAAGAAAATCAATAAAATCGAAATATTGCGACTGATGTGGAACTTCTGCAATAATTTAACAATCGGATTGAAGAGATAAAACAAAAAACCAGCAGATAAAATCGGAATGAGTAGCGTTGAGAAAAAAGTCGCCACAGGTGCAAACAAGAATGAAACCTGTGTCAACCCGATGACCACAAAAATCAAAATCAGAATTTCAACGGACCAAAACATTAATTTTGAATGCCGTAACCTATCAAACATATTCGACCTCCCCAGCAGCATTTTACTAGTGCTATAATAGCAAACAATTTATTAAAACGGAAAGAAGGTTCAACTTTTGGAAGTCAAAACGACAACAACCCTCGATTCACAGATTCATCAAGACAGCGTCCAGATTCGCACCCACGTTTTCGTGGAAGAGCAACATGTGCCACCAGAGCTCGAAGTCGACGCCGATGAAGCAAAGGCGACCTATTTTGTCATTTACGATGCAGGTGTGCCTGTTGCTACGGCGCGCATTATGCCTGAGGGCGACGCCTACCACGTTCAGCGTGTTGCAGTCGAAAAAGCCTATCGCAAGCATGGCCTTGGTAAGATGGTGTTTGAAGCAATCATGACTTATGCTCGCGCCCAGCAAATTCAAGCGCTACGCTTAGGTGCGCAAGTTCAGGCGATTGGCTTTTACAAAGCCCTCGGTTTTCAATTGACCGATCGCCCTGAATTTCTTGATGCCGGCATCCGCCACCGTGAAATGATACTCAAGCTGGCTTGACAATCATTCAAATTTATCAGCTTCACTTGATTAAACCATGAGTATGTGAGAAAAATGCGATCCCAACACGAAGATATTGGGATCGCATCAATTCAACAAGCAGGCTAATCCCCTGCTTGTTTTTGTTTTTCATGCATCTTACTCATACTCATCCACACCTTTTAACTGATGAGGATCAATATATAGACGATAAGACACTTGATGAACCGCGCCATTTTGAATCAGATAGCTTTCAAGATAATAAGGATGATCTGTTTGCCCGAGTCTTTCTGGCAAAGGATACCCTGCCTTTTCAATGAGTTGCAGACCCTTATTAAAGCTTGTTGCAAGTGGTAATTGTTTCAACAGCACACTTGTAGCTGGCTGCCTGACCTGACCAGCCGTTGCTTCAGGTAGGCGAAACGCTTCATAAGGTTTGGGAACCGCTGCATCAGCCGGTAACAAGCTGCCGATCCAATATAAAAAGGTGTCATATGGCGAAAAGACAACCATCGCCGATCGATTGGGTATCTCGGCTAAATCATCGAGCGTTTTAAACCCAAGTTGCGCCTCAAAGTCTTGCCACGCTGGTTGAAATGTACCAAGCTGATCACTGCTTTCGACGGTATAGGCATGACCCGCAAAAAGTTGAGCAGGTTGTTTTGGAATTTGTTTCATTTTTGCCTCCAAGTTTGACCGGTTGGGCTAGATCCGGTGCGCTAACTGAATGTAACGACGGTACCATAAATCGACATAGGCTTGTGAAAAGGGTCCTTTGCCATGGTTGATCCAATCGACAAGCACCTTCACATTAGCTTTTAAAATCCGATCAGTGGTTGCAGGATACTGCCAAAGTTTGCGATGGGCCTCGTATTCATCCACATCCAGCAGCCGTTTTTCACCATCGGCAAACACCTTGACGTCTAAGTCATAGTCAATATATTTTAAAGCTTCTTGATCCATTGTGTACGGAGTGGCCAGATTGCAGTAATACGACACGCCGCCTTCACGGATCATCGCAATCACATTGAACCAGTAATGCTTATGAAAGAAAATGATCGCCGGTTCCCGCGTCAGCCAACGGCGTCCGTCCGACTCCGTCACCAAGGTGTGATCATTGCACCCGATCAGGGCATCTTCACTGGTTTTCAAGACCATCGTGTCACGCCAGGTGCGATGCAGACTACCGTCATGTTTATAACTTTGAATAGCAAACGAGTCGCCTTCTTTAGGGATCCGCATACAAAACCCGCTTTCTTGGAAATTTCGTTCTTTATTATAGCAGAGCATGGACAGGCGCGCTTAGAAACTAGCAAGCGTGTGAAGCAACCCGATAAAAATCCGGTGTATAAGCCAGCCTCATGTGTGATGGCCAGACTTTGTTCATTTGTGCCTGAGGTTGACTTATTGCAGCAGTGAACGCTTTTCAGCAAGAGTCGGTAGCTTACAAGGGCATGCAAAAGGATAGCTTGATCTTTCAAAAAAATACGATCAACTTTCCGCCAAGTCGTCTAGCACTTCATCAATAGCTTCCACATCAAAGCCTTTACGAAACAAAGTTGTTTTAACTTTTTGCTTGCGCTCTCGATCATCATATTTCGCTTTTAGACGCCATTGTTTGGCTGCCTCAAGCTTAAGCAAGTCGCTTTCTGCCTCAGGATCGGGTTGCGGGTCGATGGTTGCGATAGCTGTTTGGATAGTAGTGTCATCGAATCCCTTTTGCATTAAAGCGACTCTGAGACGTTGCAGTTGGTCTTTATAAGCGCGATGCTGGTGGTGCCGAAGATTCTTCTGACCAGCGCGAACAGCCGCATCTAGCCATGCTGTTGTTGGAATAGCAGCTAACTCATTGGCCAACAAGTCTGGCTTGAGGCCTTTTTGTTGTAGCTTATGTTGCAGCGTTCGCGGCCCAAGTTCACCCATTTTCAGATGCTCTTCAATGTAACGATGCGCATAATCTGCATCATCCAAAAAGCCCAGATCGGTCAGACGCGTCAGCACCTTTTGAATCACATCAGCCGGTAAGTCTTCTTTAGCTAACCGATCACTGACCTCTTTGCTCGTGCGACTTTGGTGGCTAATGTAGGTCAGCCCGATCTCTAGTCCCATCGCGGTGACTTCACTGCTCTTGATTTGGGCAATGGTCTCTGCTGTCAATACCATTCCTTTGGCCAAGCGGTAATCCACCAGCGTGGTTTCACTCACCGGAAATGCGTAAGTCCCGTCAATAAAAATATTATAGCGCCCACGCCTTTTTTGGGCGGTTATCTTTGTAATTTCACTCATGAACCCCTGTCACCTCTCTAATCACGTTGCCATTCTATGTTATACTTTTTATAAATAAATTTGGAGGCTCGTTATGTTTGAAGCCAGTTTCTTTGACCGGCACAGCTTAATTAATTATCAACTATTCCGGGCAATGAAGACCCTACAACAGACGACAATGTCGATCAATACGCTTAGCCGCAATACTGGGCTTTCGTATTCGCAGACTTATACGGCATTTCAGACCGTTTTAGCACAGCTCAACCAAATCTTACCTGACAAAAAGATTGACGAATCAAACTTCGCAGCAGTTTTGCCTGATGTTTCGATTGATCGTTATCGGTTCTCGCTATTAAAAAACAGTCTACCATTTGAATTTTTCGATGGGGTTTTCAAGAATCCGCATTCGGACTTTCACGCCTTCAAGCAGCACCATCAAACAAGTATTTCAACGTTACGGCGCCGAATTTCGCCGTTTCGAGACTACTTAGCTGACAATGGTGTCACGCTAAATAGTACTACTTGGGCCATTGAAGGCGATGAATTGCATATACGCTTAGCCATGTTCACCTTCTTTACATTAGCCTATCGCGGGGCAGGATGGCCATTTTCAAGTGCAGAAGAGCGGGAAGCAAAAGCACTTCTCAAGGTAATCAACCAAACAAAACAGGCTTTCTTGGTGTCACCAATCCAACCAATGTCCAAAGAAGCTTTACTGATTCTCGCCATTCAGATGTTACGAATCAACTGTGGGCACGCCCTTTTACCAAATCGGCGAATGCAGCTGTTGTTTGACGGTGAAACTGAATTGCCAGATTTGATTTTTACGCCAGACTACTTTCCCAATTTATCTGCTTCTGAATTAAAAGCAGAAAAACAGTATTACTATTTTTCGCGTATGTATTTTATGACCGTCACTCGGCAACCACATCAAATTGATTATCAGATCATGACCCATTTTCAAAGTAAAGATAACTTAGTGAATCGATTTGTGCGACATCTGGTCACTTCTTTGAATAACCAATTAAAAGAAACCAAAAGTCAGTTAATTGCCGAAAATCAAGTCATGATAGCCAATCTTTACCGATTAAGTTTCACCGAGTATGTGCTGAATGGTCATTTTAGTCAGAGGCTTGATTTTGCTTCGACATTGCACGACGAAGCACGAACAAGCCAATTGACGGCCAAAATTCGCGACTGTTTGAAACGAATTCCCAAAATGGCGCCTGAGTCAATCTACGCAGACTTTACAAGCCAATTTATTAATGGTCTCTATATATTAGTCAATGATAATTATCCTGAACTCAATCGTGACATGCAAATGGTCGTTAACGTTTTGATTGAACATGATTCTTTCGTCAAACGGGATCTCTTAAACTTTTTAAACGATTTAGGCTTTATTCGCGTTGTGCCTCCAACCGAGGCGATCGATCCTGATTTGATCATTACAACGCTGACAAAGCCAAAACGGGTGATCCCTTGCATGGGCCACCCGTTTGATCCAACTGTTCCCTTGATCACTTGGTCCAAGGAACCCAGCGATCAAGACTATTTTCACCTTTTTCAACGCTTAAAACGCCTACAGCGCGAGCAACGAACAGCAGCCGATACGAATCAGACTCGTCAGTGAATCGGTTTTGCCGTGTAGCCGACAAAGTAGACTAGGGCTTCATACCCGGCAAGTCCCAAAATGACCGCTGCAATTAGAATCGTTTGACTGAAGTTGCGATTAAACCAAAGAAAGACTACCATCGCAAACATCACAACAAAATAGGCATTTTGTAGGCTGCGATTGATTTGAATTTCAAATTGGGCATCCGGACTTTGATAGTCAATCGTGTGGATCGCATTAAACCGACCAACTTTATAAGTAATCTTATCGCCGCGTTGCACCTTTAAGTCTAGCGTCTCGCCAACTCGTATCGTATGCGGCGTGTCATTTTGCCACACCGTTGCTGTCATTTTTCTACTCATCGTATTCGAATAATTGATTTTCACATTAAATCCTCCCGATGATTCATTATACTAAACATTCTTAAGCCTCGTCACCATTTCTCAAAGCAAAGGAGCATTTCATGGCAGTCACTGTCAAAATCGGTCAGCGTTTTCCCCTGACCATCAAGCGTCTAGACATTAATGGCGCAGGTATCGGTTATTATCAACGGAAAATTACGTTTGTTACCGGTGCACTACCTCAAGAGGTCGTCGTCGCAGAGGTTACTGGGATTCACGACCGTTATCTTGAGGCCAAAGTTCATAAAATTCGGACGGCGTCACCAAATCGCGTAACCCCGGCAGAACCGCTATTTGGACAAATCGGCGGGGTCGAACTCAATCATCTCGCTTATCCGGCGCAATTGCGATTTAAGCGAGATGTCGTCGCACAATCGCTTGCCAAATTTAAACCGACTGGCTGGACCCATTATGATTTGCGGCCGACGATTGGCATGGCACAACCAACGCACTATCGAGACAAGGCCCAATTTCCTGTTCGGGTCATTGATGGTCACGTACGCGCAGGTCTTTATGCTCCAAACTCACATCATCTCATCCCTTTAACCAAGTTTCTGACCCAAGCACCGCTGACAATGAAAGTCGTGACAACCTTGTGTCAGATTCTCGAACAGCTTCAGATCCCGATCTATAACGAGAAAAAGCGCTCCGGAATTGTCAAAACATTGGTTGTTCGCGAATCATTTGCAACGAAAGAAGTCCAGGTCACGTTCATCACGAACAGTCCAAAATTACCGCACGAAGGCGAATTGCTCAATGCCATCGCCACTCAGCTTCCCATGGTGGTCAGCATCGCCCAGAATATCAATCCTGGCGAAACATCCTTAATTTGGGGCAAAGAAAGTCGCCTGCTGGCAGGTCTCCCTTATATCCAAGAAACACTGTTAGGCCGGACTTTTCAACTCTCACCACAAGCATTTCTCCAACTGAACCCAAAACAAACAGAGACACTTTATACATTGGCCGCAAAAGCACTTGATTTAGGGCCGCACGACACCTTAATTGATGCGTACTGTGGGATCGGAACAGTCGGCATCAGTTTAGCAAAAGGCAATCAACCTATTTACGGAATGGACACCATTGCGGAAGGCATTGCCGATGCCAAGGCAAATGCTAAAGCAAATGGCCTCACCAATGCCCATTATTCAGTGGGCAAGGCTGAAGACATTTTTCCAAAATGGGTTCAGGAAGGCATGAAACCAGACGCGGTCATCGTTGACCCGCCACGAGCTGGACTAGAGCGTGCCTTCATCGACGCCCTCCTTGAACTCGATCCACCCAAATTTGTCTACATTTCCTGCAACCCTTCCACCTTGGCCCGTGATCTCGTTTTCCTCACTAAACGCTACAAAGTCGACTGGATTCAAAGCATCGACATGTTTCCACAAACAGCACGATGCGAAGCAGTGGTAAAATTTACAAGAGCGTGAACAGCCGCGTTTAGAAGCCGAACCATAAGCGGCCGTTTAGGTTCAAGGTCTGTATGTGTCAGATTTTGCGACTATGAACACGTTTCATCAGGCCACCACTTCACGGCACCCCACCTAAACCAACAATCCCGCAAACTACAGACGAGGTCTTAAAAAATGAAAATTTACTTTGCTAACGCCTTGTTCAGTCATGCTGATTTTAATTACAATGCGCAACTCGCTGCCCAAATTCGCCGCGCCTTACCAGATGTTGACATGTATGTGCCTCAAGAAAATGCCGCGATCAACAACAAAGAGGCATACGCCGATTCGAAAATGATTGCCGAAGCCGACACCAAGCGGCTGCTGTCAGCTGATTTGATGATTGCCATTCTCGATGGCCCCGTGATTGATAACGGGGTCGCTAGTGAAATCGGCGTTGCCTATGCTGCTAAGATTCCTATTTTGGGTCTTTACACGGACAGTCGACGGTTAGGCGCCGCCAATCAACAAAAACTCGGTGCTTTGCAACAAGTTGCAGAAAACCAGTTTCACTATCTCAATCTGTATACCACTGGTTTAATTAAACTTAACGGCGCCATTTTAACTGATGAGGATAGCTTGATCGCCAGTATCAAATCCCGTGCTTAAATCCGATTCTAGTGACATGTAAAAAAGCTTGCTAATATGTTAGCAGGCTTTTTTACATGTCACTATCAGCCGAATTAAGAAAATTAATGCATTTTCTTAAGCATAAAAAATTTGGTTTTACGAAAGTCATAAAAGATTTTCGAAAACGCAAATAATTTTCCAGAACTTAGATACGAATCGTCACGAACAACTAAACTTGGACTTCCGTCTGCAATCCCAAAGAATTTGGCTGGTAAGCCAGAAATCATTTCACACTCAATTACAGAGTCAATGAATCCAACTTTCAGACCAGGCTTTTGATCAATAAAAGCAAATAGGGACCCCTTTAATGCACTATTCGGAATGTTGTCCACAATCGATCTTAAATAATACGAGTGTTCTACTAAGAACGGTTGACCGTCTAGTGTTCGTTGCCGCGTCACCGAAATTAATGTCGTCTCATTCGGCAATTTCTGGCTTTCAGGCAAAAAATCTGCCTGATCTAGCGTAATGACTTGTTGATGAATTGACGTTGTTTTAACAACTCGTCCCTGTCTCGCCATTTCTTCCGTCAACCCAACGTTATTTTGAAGCGATATGGCCCCCTCAACGTGGTGTGGGCGAGCAAAAGTGCCGCTACCATGTGCCTGATAAATGTAGCCCAAATTGGCAAGATCTTTTAAGGCTTGTCGTAACGTGTAACGAGTGACTTGATATTGACGCATCAATTCCGGCTCAGCAGGTAGTTGACCATCTTCATCTTGAATAGCACCTTGTTGAATCGCCTTGATTAATTGATTCTCGAGTGTTTTAATATCATAGCTACTTTCCCGCTGAGACAATTTATTTCCGCCTTTCAACTTTGCTTCCAAGCTCAGTCATTTCATGTTATTATACCGCCATTTACTGTTCCGGACTAGCTCCACGTCTCCAGTAAAAAAAACGCCCTTCGAAAGGCGTTTTTTTGACTACATGCATTTTCATGCTAGGCGAGATCATCCCCGTTACTACGAATCACTTTTTGAAACCAATCAAAAGAGGCTTTTTTGCTTCGTGCAAGTGTGCCTTTACCTTGATCATCTTTATCAACATAAATCACGCCATAACGTTTTTCCATTTGACCGGTTCCCGCCGAAACCAAATCAATAATGCCCCACGGTGTATAACCCATCAGCTTGACACCATCGACCTCAACCGCAAGTCGCATCTGATTAATATGTTGACGTAAATAATCGATTCGATAGTCGTCTTGAATATGGCCATCCTGATTGATCTTATCAAATGCCCCAAAACCGTTTTCGACAATAAATAAGGGTACCTCATATCGATCACTAAACCAGTTGAGTGCATAACGCAACCCGACTGGATCAATCTCCCAACCCCAGTCTGAACGTTGAAGCGTCGAATTCTTAACCTCTCGATTGTGTCCCATGGTAATAAAGTCTGTAGGTTCATCTTGTGAGGCTTCAGTGACATGGGAAGCATAGTAAGAAAATCCAATATAATCGACTTTCCCAGCTAATAAAACATCACGATCTTCAAGTGTGATGTCCAAGTTAAACGCATGTCGATCAAAATAACGATCCAAAAATGCAGGATACTTGCCCTTTACTTGGACATCTGCCAGATAATAATTAGTCTGCATCGTTCGCTCAGCTTTAAACACATCATTTGGATTCGGTGTTGCGGGATAAACAGGACCCATCGCAACCATACAGCCAATTTGAAAATCGGGGTTAATCCGATGCCCAATTTGGACTGCCAAGGCACTTGCAACGGCCTCATAATGAGCGGCTTGAAACATGACTGCTTCTTTATCTTCATCAGGCTTGATCAGTAGCCCAGAATTGGTGAACAGAGACCATTCATTCATCATGCCAACCTGATTATTGATTTCGTTAAAAGTCATCCAATATTTAACTTTGTCTTTGTACCGATCAAACACAACAGTCGCAAATTTGACGAAGAAATCAATCACCTTACGACTACGCCAACCACCATATTTTTTGACAAGGTGATAAGGCATTTCAAAATGTGACAAGGTAATCACTGGTTCAATCTGATGCGATAAAAGATCATCAAACACGTCATCATAAAATTTCAGCCCTGCTTCGTTCGGCTGTTCTTCATCACCATTCGGGAAAATTCTAGTCCAAGCTATGCTTGTCCGAAAACAGTTCAAGCCTAAATCAGCAAAGAGCTGATCATCTTCATGATAGCGATGATAATAATCAATAGCATCATGATTGGGATAATTCTCGCCTGATTGAACACCGTCTGTAATTCTGCGTTTAGTTTCATTATCGCCTGCGGTCATCACATCAGCAATGCTGACCCCTTTACCGCCTGCTTGCCACCCACCTTCGAATTGATGAGCAGCGACTGCGCCGCCCCACAAGAAACCTTTAGGAAATGCTGTCAAAATAATCCTCCTTATTTAGTCCTCGAACCATTTACAATTGGTCTGCCGCTTCTTAAGCCGCCGCCTCCGCTGCACCTTTTGCCTGCTCATCTTTATATAGTTTGCCATCATAGAACTTAATAAATGGGAACCAAATCAGGAAGGCTACAAGCGCACAAACGAAAGCTAAAACAATTGCCCGCCAATCGCCTGCCGTGCCGATGAACCCTGAAAGACCAAGTGGTGTTGGCCATGCCGGCTGTGCAATCATCGGTTTAACCCAATGCATTGAAATTGCGAAGTAAGCCATACTCATGGATGCCATCGGTGCTAAGAAGAATGGAATCGCTGTATATGGATTATAAACAACTGGCATACCGAAAAGAGTTGGTTCGTTAATGTTGAAGAAAGCTGGAACAACAGATGCCTTGCCTAATGCACCAAGCTGTGCCGATTTTGCAAAGAAGGCGATAAAAATAACCATTCCAAGCGTAGCGCCTGATCCACCTATAGTCACAAAACAGTTATTAAATTCTCCGGCAAATGGGATGTTTGCCCCCTTCTGATTCAACTGCATATTGGAGAGAACAATTGGGGTAAGGAACGAGGTCACAATCGTTGCGCCGTGAATGCCAACGATCCAAAGCGCATGCATGATAAAGTAGACGACCATTAGTCCTACCCATGTACTGGTCAGGTTAGTAACAAAACCAAACGGAATAGCAACAATCTTATAGATATCGGTGTTGAATGCCATCAAAATACCATTAATGATAATGACAGTTAAGGCAATCGCAGCGGTCGGAATCAAAGCTGTAAAGGAACGTGAAACACCAGCTGGGACGGTATCCGGCATACTGACCACAATATTCTTTTTAACAAACCACGCATAAAGTTTTACTGCAATAATCGACATGATAATGGCCGTAAAGATACCAGTCGTTCCCAGCCGAGTTACCCCACCTGCGATGGCATAACCATCTATAATCTTGTTGTCCTTGGTGATTTCGGTGACCAAGGTCGCTGTCCCACCTTTAAAGACTAATTCAGGTATACACATAAAAAACGCCATCATAGAAAGCAATGCACCATTTAAAGGATTAATATCAATTTTTTCTTCCTGAGCCTGAATGCGAGTATATTCATAACCAAAAACTAAACAGAAATAAAGTGCTAAAATGCCCATGGTCGCGCCATTAGCAAGCATATACAAATTTGCAACCTTATCAAAAGAACCCTTCCAAATACCGACTAATGCCGGAAAACTTTGGGGGAGAACATTAATAATTAAAAACATTGATCCAACGATGGTAAATGGAATGGATGCCATTCCGGCAGCCATGACTCCGCGAACGATTCTGAACGAGGCAAGTTTTCCCATTGGTCCCATCAAATGATTGTTCATAAATTTAAACAATTTATTATTACTTGAATCCATAGTTTTGTCTCCTTGTTTGAGCTCATTGTATGCTTTGAGCAAATTTATTTATTTGTTGTAAATACCGATCCTGATTTTTTTCAATCACCCCAGTTTACAATTCAAGTGCAACACCCTGACGACTAGACCATAAAGGCCATGA
>OBUS01000394.1_pt1 | contig 31398 bp, 27 predicted proteins | sample 1475921 | NCBI WGS metagenome assembly OBUS01 (sample SAMEA2579948, study PRJEB22360) | human gut metagenome | reverse complement strand
GTTATCCAAAAAGGGCCTACACGTTCAGTGTTGATTATTTCTCAACACCAGAAAGTGTAGACCCGCTTTTTGCTTGCAAAAAAGCATGGAAGGGGAATTTGTGTGCAATGAGCTGAAAAGCGCCTGAAATAATTGGTTATTGTAAATAAACTGTCTGATTACTTGCGACTTTTGAAACTTGTTCCATGATGTATCCCTCTAATTCACCTATAACTGAACACGCAAAGCATTTTGTTACTCCGAGCATTTGTTTGGCTGCCTACTTGACCGGGTAATGTGCAGGGAGGATTAGGCGATTTTACTTCAGAGTGAAGTATTGTGTTGAAGTGGGTTGTATTAGCTGACTAGACTGACCGGGTTCGTCAACATTCTCAAGAGCAAGGCCAATTCTCGTTAGATTGACCTCGCTTTCACTAATGACGGCGGCTAGGTTGTTTGAATATCCAGCACCAGACGCTACGGTTACAGCTGGAGTCGGGTCATAGAATTGCTCATGACTAAGACCTCTATCTCCAAGCGTCAAAGTGCTAAATCCTTCTAAATAAGCATCGCTGCCAAGTTTGTTTACCAGTTTAAAGTCAATCTGTATTGAAAAGAAACGATTATCTGGAATGCTTGTTTTGTAGGCACTTTCTATTTCTGATCTAATTGAGGGATCTTGGATATCATTTTGGAGAATCTTTATAGTTTCAATATTAACAATGACCTGCTTACCGTCTTCTGCGAAAGTCAGGGATTGAGCAGGATGATATATTTTAACCAAAGTTGCTTTTCTTCCGTCGCGTACAGAAAACGTTCCGACTTTAGTTAGCGGTCCACTTACTTTCTTGCTATCTTGTTTGACTACTTTTTTGGATGTCTTTGTTGAACTTATTGAAGAAGAAGGACTAGAAGAGTTGTTGCTACATGCTGAGAACGACAAGGCAATTAAAATCGAAAGTCCAACCACAAAACTTTTTCTCATTTTCTTTCCTCCAAATGGTATAATTTATTTGTGGTAATGAAGCATTTCCCTGTCCGCCCCAACGGATAGGGAATTTTAAATACTGCCATAGAATTCTTTGATGGCATTAATTGCATCGTCTTTCGTTTAAATTATGGCGGACTTTTTGCTTGCCAGAGAAGTAAATTCCGAGCAATGCCTCGTGAAATTTTCGTAAACTTTCATTTTAAAATGGAAGTTGTCCGGGCAAGCCTCGAATCATTGAGCCACAAGGGGTAAAAACAATTAGTAATTTCAAAAAGTTATTACGTATTGTTTTGGCAGTAATGAGATAAAAGACAGGTTAATTACTACTTGTTGTATTTCTAAGGTCAATTATCTTTTGATATTTATCTCGAAGTACTTGCCTGATTTCCTTTGTTAAGGGCTGTTTTGTGGAGATTCGAAGATACAAATCAACTAGCATATCAGCAGCGGGAAGCTCGGTTTGAATATCGGATAGTCGGCACATCTGAAGTTGCGTGAAAAATTCAGATGTATATTGGTAATCAATTGACTCGTATTGATTACCATTTTTCTTATTTGTCGCCGTTCGTAGTATCTTTTCGGCACGCAACAAGATGAAGTTTGAGACGATGGTATTCCCTCTAGTTGTTGAGGAATGATCATCAAAAATAAATTCGGATCCATCTTTAGTCTTTATATGCTTAAGCATTTTCTTCCTCCAGCATTTCCATAAAGAGTGTTTCGGTAAGAATCGTGATGTCTTGTCCTGCGTTCATCAACTCGTTAGCTCGTTTCATTTTTCCGGTGATGCCGTTTTTGACATTTGTGGAGTAACTTATATCCCCTATAACCAAATAATCTGTTTTTTTGTTTATTCCATTTTGTGCAGCACCGCCAATGTTAACAACGAGCTGAGCGGCGTCTTTTCTGGGGATAGATAAAGCACCGGTAAAGCAGATGCTTTTTTGATAGAACGCACTGTCTTGATTGATTGACGAAGAGGTGCTGATCAAGGTTCTTAAATCGAATTTTGATTTTTGTTTGGCACGTTTTGATTGTTTAAAAAAATTTTCGTCAATCCGGATACTGAGCTCATCTAGAATGGATTTTTGGTCATAGCAGTCCGCTAATGCTCTGTGTCGCTGTTGATGTGTGATTCCTAGACGAGGCATCACATCAACCACCCGATTATGACGTTCACCCTTGAAAAAACGCCTTGCTATTCGCCAAACGTCAACATAATCATTATTAAAATCGCCTAGATTAAATTGTTGGTAAGAGTCAAAAATAAAATTAATATCGAAGTTAACATTATAACCAACTATCAGAGATTCTTCGACAAATGCTTTGAACTCAGAAGTAGCCTGTTTTGGAGAGACACCTTTTGATCTGATCATTGTGGTGGTTATTCCAGTCAACTCTGTTATGAAGGACGGGACAATATCATTTTCTGAGTATTTTATCAATCGTGAGAATTCATTTATGACTTTGCCGCTTTTCACTTTAATTGCAGAAATCTCAAGGATTCTATCCCAGTCTGGACTTAACCCAGTGGTTTCAGTATCAATCATGATATAGGTGTCTGGAATAACGAGCAGACTTCTTCCTTTGTTTCGTGTAACCATTACTTACACCTCCAAAATAAAAACACATTAGTAGAACCAAAATTTTTGCGTCAAACTGTGTCGGTAGTCGACTAGAAGGACTGATTAATTAACCATATAACTAGCAGCGAGTGTAAGCACGACCGAAGAAACCGTTTTCATATATAATATTCAAAATTCATTTGTTTGGCAAATCAAACGTTTGTCAGTTTACTCTGTAGGATAAATTTCATATAAAACGGTGCTACAAATGTGAAGATTGATGAATGTGCTCATTTTTGAAAATTGGGGAACAATTACTCGAAAATTGCTCATCACATAACATGCTGATACAAATCTAATCCTCGCCATCATTGAATTAATACACGAAATGAGCCACTTTCCCTCGCATGAAAATTCCATTAGAAACAACCCGAAACTCGCTTTCAAAAAAGGCTGCAAGAGGGGACCAGGTTTTAGTAAAATCCGAATAATCTTCACATCAATAAAATAAATGTTCCAAATTTGCCGAATATGTGATTGTTTCTGGACGATTAGGGCCGCAGACTTGCGATAAAGCGGAACCCCTGCTACAATTGGTCTTGTTGGTAAAGGAAAACAGCATTTGTTGGGTTCCTAATTTTTTTCAGCTTGCTGGGTCGGCGAACGACTCGGAGGGACGTGAAATGACCCATTAAAGAAGGACGTGCCTTATGCATACTGAACTTGCGTGGCTCAAAGCGATCGCGCCTGATCTGATGGGCGTTGTCACTAAACGCTATCAGGTCCTTCAATTTATTAACTGGATGGCACCAGTTGGCCGGCGAACGTTGGCCGAACAGATGAAGATCTCAGAACGTGCTTTGCGCACAGAAACGGATTTTCTGCGTAGTCAAGGTTTGTTGGAAAGCTCAAAATCTGGCATGGTGCTAACAGCAAAAGGGTTAGAGACATTTCATGGCCTTGATCATCTTATGAATCAGCTGTTAGGAATTAAGGATGATGAAAAACGACTTGCTGCCCAGCTTCAAATCGATCATTGTTTGGTCGTATCTGGCGATGCCGATCAAAGTGGTCGGGTGCTTGATGAGCTGGGGAAGACGTTGAATTCGACCTTACAATTACTGTTGCCGCCGGGTCGCTTGACGGTTGCCGTGATGGGTGGAACGACAATGGCACATCTTGCAAGGCAGCTGACATTTCAGTTGTCTGCAGGACGTGAATTGACGTTTGTCCCTGCTCGCGGTGGCTTAGGCGAAGCGGTGACGATTCAGGCCAACTCGATTGCTGCTGCGATGGCGGAAGCAACCGACAGCAACTACCGAGCGTTGTATGTACCGGAAAATCTTAGCTCGGAATCCTACGAATCATTGATTAAAGAGCCTTCTGTTAAAGAGGTTTTAGGGCTGATTGATAAGGCTCAGGTCGTGATTCATAGTGTGGGTGACGCTTTAGTCATGGCTCGTCGCCGTGGCATGTCATCTGACACGATCAGCATGTTGAAAGCCAAACATGCCGTTGCCGAAGCATTCGGTGTTTTCTACGATGCGAGCGGCAAGGTCGTTTACAAGATACCGCAGATTGGTTTACAGCTCGCGGATCTTGATCATATACCGTATGTATTCGCTGTTGCTGCTGGCAAAAGTAAGTCCAAAGCAATTGCGGCATATATGCAACACGCACCGAGTCGGACGTGGCTGTTAACAGACGTCGGTGCAACTAATTCGATTTTAACTGGGGCAACCCGTTAGAATAAAACCTTATTTCCTAAAGGAGGAAATTTTAGCATGACTGTTAAGATTGGTATTAATGGTTTTGGCCGTATCGGTCGTTTGGCATTCCGTCGTATTTACGAATTGGGTGCAAAGAGCAATGACATCCAGGTTGTTGCAATTAACGATCTGACCAGCCCAACCATGCTGGCTCACTTGCTGAAGTATGATTCAACCCACGGTACTTTCCCTGGTGAAGTTAGTGCAACCGATAACGGTATCGTCGTTGACGGTAAAGAATACCGTGTCTACGCAGAACCGCAAGCCCAGAATATTCCTTGGGTTAAGAACGATGGCGTTGACTATGTTCTTGAATGCACAGGCTTCTACACCTCTGCTGAAAAGTCACAAGCTCATTTGGACGCAGGCGCAAAGCGTGTTCTGATTTCTGCCCCAGCCGGCAAGATGAAGACCATCGTTTACAACGTCAACGATGACACTCTGAATGCAGACGACAAGATTGTTTCTGCTGGTTCTTGCACAACCAACTGCTTGGCACCAATGGCTTACTTCCTGAACAAGGAATTCGGCATCGAAGTTGGTACCATGACCACCGTTCATGCTTACACCTCAACTCAGATGTTGCTTGACGGCCCAGTTCGCGGTGGCAACCTGCGCGCTGCACGTTCCGCTGCTGCTAACACGATTCCTCACAGCACAGGTGCTGCTAAGGCTATCGGTTTGGTTATCCCAGAATTGAACGGCAAGTTGCAGGGCCACGCACAGCGTGTTTCTGTTGTTGACGGTTCTTTGACCGAATTGGTTTCCATCTTGAAGACCAAGAACGTTACTGCTGACCAAGTTAACGAAGCTATCAAGAAGCACACCGAAAACAACCCTAGCTTTGGCTGGAACGAAGACGAAATCGTATCTTCCGATGTTATCGGTACGACACAAGGTTCAATCTTTGATCCTACACAGACCGAAGTTACAACTGCTGGTGACTATCAATTAGTTAAGACGGTTGCTTGGTACGATAACGAATATGGCTTTACTTGCCAGATGATCCGTACCTTGCTGAAATTTGCTACTCTCTAATCCGGAGTAACGCTTTTCTAGCCGCAACATCCGAAGCGGAGGGAGCTTACTCCCTCCGCTTTTTTTGGAAATAGGCGATCAATTCTCAGGATGTTTTAGCATCCTGCTGAAAACGAGCGCTTATTTCTGGTGTTAAGCGGTCGTTACTTGAAGTTAAGTCATCTTTAGGAAAAATAGGAGGTCATTTCTCTTGGCTAAATTAATTGTTTCAGACTTAGATGTTAAGGACAAAAAAGTCCTGATCCGCGTTGACTTCAACGTGCCGATCAAAGATGGTGTTATCGGTGATGATAACCGGATCGTGGCAGCATTGCCAACCATCCAGTATGTTATTGATCATGGTGGCAAGGCAATCCTCTTGTCACATCTCGGCCGTGTCAAGACCGAAGAAGACAAGGCTAAGCTGACCTTGAAGCCAGTTGCAGAACGTTTGAGTGAATTGCTGAAGAAGCCAGTGACATTTGTCCCGGCAACTCGCGGCAAGGAACTTGAAGATGCTATCAACAAGATGAATGATGGCGACGTTCTTGTTATGGAAAACACCCGGTTTGAAGATCTTGACGGCAAGAAAGAATCCGGCAACGATCCTGAACTTGGCAAGTACTGGGCAAGTCTTGGCGACTTATTCGTTAACGATGCCTTTGGGACTGCACACCGCAGCCATGCTTCAAACGTCGGCATTGCTTCCAACATGAAGCAAACTGCTGCCGGCTTCTTGATGGAAAAGGAAATCAAGTTCTTAGGCGATGCCGTTGACAACCCGAAACACCCATTCATTGCTATCTTGGGTGGTGCAAAGGTTTCCGATAAGATCGGCGTGATCGAAAACTTGGTACCTAAGGCTGATAAGATTCTTATCGGCGGCGGCATGACCTATACTTTCTATGCTGCTAAGGGTATGAGCATCGGTAAGTCTTTGGTTGAAAAAGACAAGATCGAACTTGCCAAGAAGATCATGGATCAGGCTGGCGACAAGCTGCTTTTGCCGGTTGATTCCGTTGTTGCAACTGAATTCTCTAACGATGCCCCACATAAAGTTGTTGACGGCGACATTCCTGATGGCTATATGGCCTTGGATATCGGCCCGAAGACAATCAAAGAATTCAAAGATGCTTTGCAAGGTGCCAAGACCGTTGTTTGGAATGGCCCAATGGGTGTCTTCGAAATGAGCAACTATGCTGAAGGGACCCTTGAAGTCGGCCGTGCCCTTGGCGACTTGAAGGATGCTACTACAATTATCGGCGGCGGCGATTCAACAGCTGCTGCTAAGCAATTGGGTATTGCACCTAAGATTACCCATATTTCCACTGGCGGTGGCGCTAGCCTTGAATATCTTGAAGGCAAGACCTTGCCAGGTATCGCAGCTATTTCTGACAAGTAATTGTCAGGCATGCTGATCTAACAGTCACTACCGGCAGACGGTGTCTGTCGGTACATATGAAAGGAAGATATGCCATGCGTACACCATTCATTGCTGGTAACTGGAAAATGAACAAAAATCCTAAGGAAACGCAAGAATTCTTAGACGGCGTTAAAGGCAAGTTGCCTGATGCAAGCAAGGTTGAGACTGTCATTGGCGCCCCTGCCATTGATTTGACCACCTTAGTTGCTGGCGCTGAAGGCACACCTTTGAAGACGGCGGCTGAAAACTGCTACTTTGAAGACGAAGGTGCCTTCACTGGTGAAACCAGCCCGAAAGCTTTGAAAGAAATGAACGTTGATTACGTCATTATCGGTCACAGCGAACGTCGCGGCTATTTCCACGAAACCGATGAAGATATCAATAAGAAGGCTAAGGCCATCTTTAAGAACAATCTTTTGCCAATCATTTGCTGCGGCGAAAGTTTGGCTCAGCGCGAAGCTGGCCAAACCGAAGACTGGGTTGCTTCACAGATTGAAGCTGCTTTGGCCGGTTTAAGTGCTGACCAAGTCAAAGTTTCAGTCTTAGCCTATGAACCAATCTGGGCTATCGGGACAGGTAAGACGGCAACTGCCGATCAGGCACAAGAAGTTGTCGCACATATTCGTGCAACGGTTGAGAAGTTGTATAATAAAGATACGGCAGATGCTGTTCGTATTCTTTACGGCGGCTCTGTTAAACCAGCGAACGTCAAGGAATTAATGGCTAAGCCTGATATCGATGGCGGCTTAGTCGGTGGCGCTTCGATGGATCCTGAAAGTTTCATCGCCTTGGCTAACTACCAAGATTAATCTGGGTTCTACTATTAAACAGCCTTCTGGCAAAAAGGAGAAGAATTTATGTCTATCATTACTGATGTATTGGCACGCGAAGTCTTAGACTCCCGTGGCAACCCTACTGTTGAAGTTGAATTGTACACTGAAGACGGCGGCTTTGGCCGTGCGTTGGTACCATCAGGTGCTTCAACCGGTGAACACGAAGCCGTTGAACTTCGTGATGGTGACAAGGATCGTTTTGGCGGCAAGGGTGTTTTGAAGGCCGTTGGTCATGTGAACAACGAAATCGCTAAGGCGGTTATTGGCCTTGACGTGACTGAACAACGCCTGATTGACCAAACCATGATTGACCTTGACGGTACCCCGAACAAGGGCAAGTTTGGCGCCAATGCTATCTTAGGTGTTTCCTTGGCTGCAGCCCGTGCTGCTGCTGATGAAGTTGGCCTGCCATTGTATCAATATCTTGGCGGCCCGAATGCCCACGTTCTGCCAACGCCAATGATGAACGTCCTCAATGGTGGTGCACACTCAACCAACACCGTTGACTTCCAGGAATTCATGATCATGCCTGTTGGCGCTAAGAGCGTTCGTGAAGCTGTTCGGATGGGTTCAGAAACCTTCCATGCTTTACAGGCACTGTTGAAGAGTAAAGGCGACATCACCGCTGTTGGTGATGAAGGCGGCTTTGCCCCGAACTTGAAGGATAACGAAGAAGCCTTCGAACTTCTTGTTGAAGCAATCAAGAAGGCTGGCTACAAGCCAGGCGACGACATTGCTTTGGCCTTTGACGTTGCTGCTTCAGAAATGTACGATGCCGAGAGCAAGACATACACAACCAAGTGGTCTAACCCTGACAAGAAGTACACCACTGAAGAATGGACCGACATGATTGATGGTTACATTAACAAGTACCCAATCGTTTCTGTTGAAGATCCTATCGACGAAAACGACTGGGAAGGCTGGCAGACATTCACCAAGAAGATGGGCGACAAAGTCCAAATCGTTGGTGATGATCTGTTTGTTACCAACACCGACTACCTGAAGAAGGGTATCGATATGGGTGTTGCTAACTCCATCCTGATCAAGCTGAACCAGATCGGTACATTGACCGAAACCTTCGAAGCCATCGAAATGGCTAAAGAAGCTGGTTACACAGCTGTTGTTTCACATCGTTCCGGTGAAACTGAAGATACAACGATTGCTGACTTGGTTGTTGCAACCAACGCTGGCCAGATCAAGACTGGTTCAATGAGCCGGACAGATCGTATCGCTAAGTACAACCAGTTAATGCGGATCGAAGATCAACTGGGTGCACAATCCTTGTACAAGGGCCGCAAGTCCTTCTACAATGTGAAAGCAATCGACTAATTTGCTTAATTAGTTGGCAGCTTGGAAAGCACGTTTCCGTTAAGGAGCGTGCTTTTTTTGTGGAGCTTGAGCTGGCGCGGTTAGAAACCAGAGTGTGTAAGTTCAAGGTCCTTACATGCAGGTTTCCGCGCCAGCGAGCGCGTTTAATTGTGCGCGAACAGGAGCGCTTAGAAGCCGGAACATAAGTGGCTTCGACCAAATGGCGTGGTTTTAGCGAGGTCGCTTGGGTTGAAAGAATCAAGATTTTTTAATCGGTGAGACTGAATCGCGGTTGTCGGGTGCACCTTTCTGTATACTAGGGATAAGCACAAATGAAAGGACAGTTTTCTATGCAAACGACGCCACCTCATTGGCAACGGAACATTGCTATCTTTTTGCTTGGTCAATTTCTTTCTGGCATTACCAGTATGACGGTTCAGTATGCGATCATTTGGTACTTAACGGCTAAAACTGGTTCTGCAACGATTCTCAGCATTGCTACTTTATTAGGTATGTTGCCGACGATTCTGCTGAGTCCTTTTGTCGGGCCTTATATTGATCGCTTGAACAAGAAAATGTTGTTGATTGTACCGGATATTATCGCCGCTATGGTGGCACTTATTTTGAGTGCCGTTGGCGAGTTTGGTGGTTTTTTTCCTGTTTGGCTGATCTTTGTGTCGTTGCTGGTGCGGGCGTTGGCACAAACATTCCAGATGCCGACGATTCAGGCTATTTTGCCAACCGTGGTACCTGGTGATCAGTTGACGCGCGTGAACGGTCAACTCGGTGTGGTGAATTCGGCGAACATGATTATTGCGCCGGCACTGGGAGCTGTCCTTTTTGGCCTGATGCCGATGCCGCTTTTGATTTTGTTAGATGTTTTAGGTGCGATTCTAGGAGTCAGCTTGCTGTTGTTCGTTAGTATTCCAGAAAATCGCTTGGTCGGGACAACCGTCCATGTTGCGCAGGATGCCAAGGTCGGGTGGCAATTGTTGCGAGGCAATCGTGGCCTGTGGTATATGACTTTAATTGGCATGTTGACGACGTTTGCCTTCATGCCAGCCGCTAGTATGTATCCTTTAATGACCATGCGTTATTTTCATGGCACTGTCGGTCAAGCTGGGTTGATTGAAGTTGTTTATTTTGCTGGCTCGTTACTTGGCGGCCTGCTCATTAGCGTCTTTGGCCATTTTCGTGATCGTATTCATCCGATTGTCTGGGGGATGGTGGTCATTGGCGTGACGTTTGGATTAAGTGGTGTTTTGCCACGAACTGAAAATGGCTTTTTATGGTTTCTTATCTTGAATGGCGTTGCTGGCTTAGCTTGGCCGTTTTTCAACACGCCTTTGATCGCGATGTATCAGCAAAGCTATGCTCCTGAGACGCTCGGACGGGTTATGGGGATTTTGAATGCGCTAATGAGTCTGCCAGGGCCGGTCGGCTTGATCTTTGCTGGTCCCATCGCCGATCGCTTTGGTGTCGCAACTTTATTTGTAGTTGCAGGGATCGGCGTGTTACTGGCCGCTGGCGTTATGTTCGGCTTGAAGATCACCCGTGAATATGACCGCCAGTTGCAAGCAGATGGGTCATCAGATTTGACTAAAAGGGGATAGATCGTTTGAAAAAATTTTTCACCGTGTTTGCTTGGCTAGAAGTTGTTTTAGGATTGACGATGTTATGGATGACGTGGGATGTCGGCTTGCGAGCATCTGGCCAGATTTTTGGCGCCTTAGTTGTTTTAATCGGGATTGTGCTTTTATACGGGTTGATCATTTATGCGTTGATTGGCTGGTTCATGGATCCTACGCACCGTTACTGGTATGTGCTGACACTGGTGCTAACTTTGCTGTACAACGTGTTAGCCTGGACCTTTCCCAGCGTCATGATCCAAACATGGGCCACATATCCATTTCCGCTTATCACTTTGTTAATCGGTGTAATGTTGGTTTGGGTGGCTCGGCAAGAAAAACAATAATTGGTTTTGCTGACTCGGGTGACTGAGTCGTTTTTGATTCCCAGCCAGAGGTATATACTGAGATCATGTTGTACTGGAGGGGAATTACTTGGCACGACCTGTAAAAGAAAAATTTGACGTTACTCGCCTGCGATTTGTGCTACTCGGACTACTCGTTGGTTTAATGAGCGGCACTGTTGTCAGCGCGTTTCGCTATTGTATTGAGGTAGGGCTGCGCTATAGTCGGCTGGTATATGGGCACTTGCGAATAGCACCGTTTGTCTGGTGGCAATGGGCGTTGTTGATCGGTGCCAATCTTGGTTTGGCGTTGATCGTGGCGTGGCTTCTCAAGAAAGAGCCCTATATTTCTGGCTCTGGGATTCCGCAAGTTGAAGGCCAATTGGCTGGTGAATTGGAGATGCACTGGTGGTCGATCCTTTGGCGAAAATTTGTCGGTGGCGTTTTGGCACTGGGTCCCGGATTGTTCCTTGGGCGGGAAGGACCGTCGATTCAGTTAGGCGCTTCAGTCGGGCAAGGTTTAGCTGCTGGGTTCAAGTTATCCGGTACTGATCGCCGATTGTTAATTGCATCGGGTTCCGCTGCTGGCTTGGCGGCGGCGTTTAATGCACCCATTGCTGGGACCTTGTTTGTCTTAGAAGAGGTTTATCATAATTTCTCACCGCTTGTTTGGTTAACGGCATTGGCTGGGGCAATTGGATCGGATTTTGTTTCACTGAATGTTTTCGGACTTGTTCCGGTGCTGCATTTAAGCTATTCGCGTAGTTTACCTGTATCGAGTTATTGGCATTTAATTTTGCTAGGCATTCTTTTGGGCTTGTTTGGGTACTTATACCAGCGAATCTTGTTGGTGATGCCGCGGTGGTATCGCAACTTGACACATTTACCGCGGCCATTACAAGGCATTGTACCGTTTCTGCTGGTGATTCTGGTTGGCTATTTTGCACCAAACTTACTTGGTGGTGGCAATGGTTTGATTGTCGGTTTTGGCCAGTATGTGCCATCTTTGCTTGTATTGATCGCAATTTTTGTTGTACGTTTCGTTTTTTCAATGATTTCATATGGTTCTGGATTACCAGGTGGCATTTTTCTGCCGATTCTTTCTTTGGGTGCCGTGATTGGTGCCATTTATGGCGTCTTCATGAATCAACTCGGCTTATTGCCGCACGTCTATATCATGAACTTAATCATTTTTTCAATGGCCGGTTACTTTGCTGGCATTGGGAAAGCACCGTTTACTGCGATTCTATTGGTAACGGAGATGGTTGGTAATTTGACTCATTTGATGCCGTTAGCGGTCCTATCGTTAACTGCTTATCTCGTGGTTGATTTGCTTGGCGGTGCGCCGATCTACGAAGCGTTACTCGAGCAAATGACAATGCCGAAAACAGTTCAACAGCTTCATCGACCCGACCGACTGGAAATACCGGTTTTCTTCGGCAGTCCCTTGAATGGCAAAATGGTCCGCGATATGCCATGGCCTAAAGAAGCATTACTAATCGGAATCCGGCGTGGCGAACAGGAAGTGATTCCACATGGTGATTCCTTGATCCGTGAAGGTGATACGTTGGTGCTGTTAACGGATGCGACCCAACGTGCTCGGGTCAAGCGGCGGATTGATGCGCTATCGGCGGCGTTGGGGAAAACGCACCAAAACTCATGAGCAAGTTATCTGTCAGGACGTTGACGTGCTACTATTGTGAGTTATTTTACTTGCTGTGAGACGGTTCAAGTAGCTAAAAAGGTGGATTTCAGCAAAGATGCCTCTTTTAGGTAGAATGCGTTCGCCTTTATGTTGCTTTTATGCTAAACTACTAGGGTGAGATTTTTCGCAAGGGGGGCAACAACTTGCAAAGTTTATTGACCACATTTCTTGTGATCGATTCGATTTTGATCGTGATCGCAACATTAATGCAACCAAGCAAACAACAAGATGCGTTAAGCGCATTGTCCGGTGGGGCAACAGATCTTTTCGGGAAGACGAAATCCCGCGGCTTCGAAGCTTTCATGGAGAAAGTCACCGTTGTACTAGGTGTTATTTTCTTCGGCCTCGCAATCGCGCTGGTATATCTGGAAGCCCATTAACGAAAGTCTCCTGGTACTCAGGAGACTTTTTTTGCAGAGCGTTCATTGGCCCGGCTTCTGGGCTAGGAAACTCGTTTCGACAGCAACTGCGGTGGAATAGCTAACCATATGACAAGGCTGACTTTATTCGCCAATAGACAAGACCTACAACCGTTTTTTTACCGCAATATCGAACCTTTTCACCAAGAGATTGAATTTCCACTTGTCCCCCCAGCCACTTGCCACAAAGGATGAAACCCATCATGATCTTTCGTGAACCGCAACCATTCGAATACGAGGGCACTGATACCGGTGTTGTTTTGCTGCATGCCTATACTGGCAGCCCAAACGACATGAACTTCATGGGACGGGCCTTGCAGCGGGCTGGGTATGGCGTGTATGCGCCGTTGTTCACGGGGCATGGTACCATTGAGCCAATGGATATTCTGACTAAGGGCAACCCAGATATTTGGTGGGCAGAGGCCAGCGCGGCTGTTTCGCATATGACAGCAAAGTATGACCGTGTTTTTGTTTTTGGATTATCACTCGGCGGTATTTTCGCCATGAAAGCTTTGGAAATATTACCCGGTGTCACAGCTGGCGGCGTTTTTTCATCGCCGATCTTACCGGGTAAGCACCATCTCGTGCCAGGGTTTCTGAAATACGCACAATATATGAATCGTTTGGCAGGTGTACCAGACGAAAGTACTCAGATTCTGGCTTACTTACCAGGCCAGCTGGCGGCGATTGACAATTTCGCCACTGGGGTTGCCGCCGATCTGTATTTAGTTAATAAGCCGATCTTTATCGGCCAAGCCGGTGCTGATGAATTAGTTGATGGGCAGCTGGCCTATCAGCTACGGGATGCACTCATCAATGCACCGCAAGTAGATTTTCATTGGTATGACAATGCCAAGCATGTGATCACCGTGAATTCAGCGCATCACGCACTACAACAAGACGTTATCGCATTTATGCAACAAGAAAACGAGGGATAGCATGACCACAGTTGGCCATATTCGTAATGAACTTTTAGCAACATTTCGTAAAAATCCGAAGATTGATTATTCGGTCCAGACGCTGAGCCGTGCCTTGAAATTAAACGAAGGCACTGATTTTAAAACGCTGGTTCAAGCCTTAACTGGTATGGAAAATGACAATTTAATCCATCCCATTAGTGAAGGCCGTTATGCTTGGGGCGGCACGCCTAAAGTGTTGACAGGTATTTTCCATGGCAATGAAAAAGGGTTTGGTTTCGTTGCGATTGAAGATCAGGACAATGATGTTTATGTGCCGTCAACGAGCACTGATTTTGCTTTGGACGGTGATACCGTAGAAGTCCGTATCGTCCGTGAAGCACGCCCAAACGATACGCGTGGACCAGAAGGCGAAATCACTAAGGTTGTTGAACGCAGCCTAACGACACTTGTAGGCGAATTCAAACCATTTTCCGACAAAGATCGGGCCAAGTCTGGTTTTATTGGTATGGTTGTCAGCCACGAGAAGAAACTGAAGAATTTTCCGGTTTATGTCAAAGACACTGGTACCATGCCGCAATTAGGCGACATGACGGTTACCGAGATTACGGAATTTCCTAATGAACACCATCCGAAGCTGATGTATGGCATGGTGGTTGAAACATTGGGAAATAAGAATGATCCCGGTGTGGATATTATGTCATTAGTGATGCAAAACCATATCAAGACTGAGTTTCCTGATGAGGTAATGACTCAAACTAATGATATCCCGGATCATGTCACCCCAGAAGAACGGGTGAACCGTAAAGATATCACCGATCAAGCAGTTGTGACGATTGACGGCGACGACAGTAAAGACTTCGATGATGCCGTTGTCGTTTGGAAATTGCCAAACGGAAACTTCCATCTTGGTGTGCATATTGCAGACGTGTCGCACTATGTTACAGAAGGCTCAGCCTTGGACAAAGAAGCGTTTGATCGCGGGACTAGTACGTATCTGGTCGACCGTGTCATTCCGATGCTGCCATTCCGGCTGTCTAATGGCATTTGTTCGTTGAATCCTGGCGTTGATCGCTTGGCGATGTCTTGTGATATGGAAATTGATCAAGATGGTCACGTGGTTAACCACGAGATTTATCAAAGCATCATCAAGAGCCATGCGCGGATGACTTATAACAACGTCAACAAGATTGTGACCGACCATGACCCAGAAGTGATGGCCGAGTACCAGGAACTTGTGCCGATGTTTGAAGACATGGTTCAGCTGCATCAAATTCTTTACAAGATGCGGCATGCTCGAGGCGCCATTGACTTCGAAGAAAACGAAGCCAAGATCATTGTTGATGATATGGGTCACCCAACAGACATTGTTCTGCGGGAGCGTGGTGTGTCAGAACGAATGATTGAATCCTTCATGCTGGCCGCTAACGAAACCGTCGCTGAACATTACAACAAGCAACATTTACCATTCTTATACCGGGTTCACGAAACACCAGATGCCGACCGCATTAAAGAATTCATGGAATTCATTGCTAGTTTTGGTATCACCGTGCCGATGAAAAAAGGCAAAGAAATCACCCCAAAGCAACTTCAGGATGTTGTGACAGATGTCACCGGTACGCCTGAAGAAGCAATGGTGAGTGTTAAAATGCTGCGGAGTTTAAAACAGGCTCGGTATTCACCAGATCCACTTGGACATTTTGGCTTGGCAGCAAAGTATTACTGCCACTTTACCAGTCCAATTCGGCGTTATCCTGACTTGGTCGCTCATCGCTTGATTCGTGATTATGCGGTTGAAGGCACTGGCGACGATATCAAGGCAAGCTGGAATAAGAAATTACCAGATATTGCAGCTCAGGCATCCATGGCGGAACGGCGGAGCATTGACGCTGAGCGTGCAGTTGACGATCTTAAGAAAGCTGAATTTATGGCTGATAAGGTCGGCGAAGAATTTGATGCTGTTGTTAGCGGCGTGACGAGCTTTGGGATGTTTGTGGCTTTGCCGAACACCGTAGAAGGGCTTGTTCATATCACGCGGATGACCGATGATTATTATTCATTCATCGATAGTCAGATGGCTTTAGTTGGCGAACGCACCAAGCGCACGTACCGAATTGGCCAGTCTTTGCGAGTTAAACTTGATAATGTTGATATTGATCAACGACAGGTAGACTTTTCATTGATTCCTGATGAAAATACGCCAACAAGTGATCTGGGCAAGTTCGTCAAAAAAGAAGACCGGCGTGAACGTCGGCCAAATGGCAACAAGCCTGGTTTTGGCAATAATAACCATGGTGGGCCAAATCGTAATCAACACAACAATCGACCACGCAAACCAGCTGGTGCGCCACATCAAGGCAAGCACTATAATGCCAAGCGCGGCACTAAATAACGCTGGCAACTTTTGAAAGGGGGATGGTTCAATGGCGAAGAAACATCGACAAAAACCTGACAACCTGCTCGCCCAGAATAAAAAGGCCGGTCATGATTACAACATTCTTGATACCTACGAAGCCGGTATTGCGCTGACAGGTACCGAAATCAAATCCGTGCGTGATGGCAAACTTAATTTACGTGACGGTTTTGCCCGAATTCGGAATAATGAGGCGTGGTTAGAAAACGTCCACATTAGTCCGTATAAAGAGGGCAATTTATTCAACGTTGACCCAATGCGTAATCGCAAGCTGCTCTTGCACAAACGAGAAATTCGCAAGTTAGGTCAAATGACAGCGCGCCAAGGTGTCACGCTTGTGCCGTTGCGGATGTATCTAAAACACGGCTATGCCAAGGTTCTGATTGGTGTGGCTGAAGGGAAGCATAACTACGACAAACGTGAAACCTTAAAGCGCAAGGATCAGGAACGCGAGGTTCAGCGCGCTTTGAAGGCACGGTATTAAACGCCCAGTGGCATTAAGCTAATGCTGATCTGAGCATCAAAAATCAATCTTCTAGCTTGTCCATCAGCAATATCATGATGTCACTGATGTGCAGGTTAGGTGACGTTATGCCAACTGAGTTTTATCAGTAAAGAGCATCGGGAGAAACCTGGTGCTCTTTTTGTTTTGCTATCATTTATTTCTAAACAAGCTAAAGTGTTGATGTTATATAAATAATTACACTATTGATTGACTAATAATTTCTTTTTCATTGTTTTGCTTATTTATTTATATAAAATGGCGATTTTTCCTTCTAAGGTTTTACTTAAGTAAGAACTAATATAAAATAGGGCAAGGAGACTGTCGTTGGTCAATGCCTTTGTCGACGAACTTCAGTTGAGGAGGGAGGATAGCATTTGTGGTCACACTGTCTGATGTCGCGAAAGAAGCCAATGTTTCAAAAATGACCGTGTCCCGTGTCATCAATCATCCTGAGCAAGTGACGCCTGAGTTAAAACAACTCGTCGAACAAGCAATGGCGATTTTGCATTATCGACCTAACTCTGCAGCGAAGGCTTTGGCCAATAATCGGACTAACGTTATCAAGTTTTTGATTCTTGAAGATGTGGATACGACCGAACCTTATTACATGACGTTGCTATTCGGCATTGCCCGAGGACTTGATCGTCAGCAGTATGCTTTGCAATTAGTGACAGATCGCGAGCATCTTGATTTGGATCACGCCGATGGGTACATTATTACGGGTGCGCGGTCGACTGATTGTCAATGGATTGATCAGTTAGCGAAACCGGTTGTTTTATTTGGGGAAAATCGTCATGGTTATGATTTTATTGATACGGACAATAAATTAGGCGAACAGCAAGCAACCGAATATGCGCTGGCCAAGAATTATCAATCGATTATTTTTCTTGGTATTGATGTGAGAGAACCGTTTGAATATTCGCGTGAAGCAGGGTATATCAATACTTTGCAGAGACATCAAAAAGTACCGCAGATTCATCGAATGGGTAATCATAGTCACGAATCGCAACATTTTATCAGTGAAAATTGGCGAAAGTTCGCGCGAAATACTGTTTTCATCTGTGCAAGTGATCGCCTCGCGTTAGGTGCGGTCAGAGCGATTCAACAAAATGGTGGGCGAATTCCAACCGACTTTGGCGTCATCGGATTTGATGGCGTTTTTCTGGATCAAGTCTCAAATCCAAAATTAACCACCGTGAAACAACCGGTGGTGCAACTTGGTGAACTATTAGCACGGATGCTCTTGCAAAAAATCGCCCAGTCAGGTGCACAACAAGGTGAACTACTGGTGCCGCCAAAATTAGTGCTTCGCGGGACGATACGCACTTAGGCGATTATAGAATTCCGATCTGGCAAAATGAGTTTGTCTACTGATAGGTCGGGGTAACATTCACAGTTATCAAACAGGCCAACAATTTTCCGCTGGGAAATTGTTGGCTTTTCTTCACTTCATTTTGATAACGGTAACAAACGCAGTTAACTTGTATCATGCGTGCGCTTTCACTATGCTAGTTGGAAAAGGGGGGCGGGTCACATGAGCACTTGGTATGATCGGGCGATTATTTATCAAATTTATCCGAAGTCATTTCAGGACAGTGATGGCGATGGTATTGGGGATCTTAACGGCATTCGGCAACGCATACCGTATCTGCAGGACTTAGGCATCAACGCCGTTTGGCTGAATCCTGTGTTTGTATCACCGCAAGTCGATAATGGGTATGATGTCGCCAACTATTACGCGATTGATGAGCGAATGGGAACGATGGCCGATATGCAGGCTTTGATTCATGAACTTCATGAAGCGGGTATCCGTATCATCTTGGATTTTGTTTTGAACCACACATCAGATCAGCACCCGTGGTTTCAAGATGCAAGCCGGAATGTAAAAAGTATTTATCGTGATTATTATATTTTTTCTGGACATCATCATAAAAGACCAAATAATTGGGGAAGCTTCTTCGGCGGCTCGGTTTGGTCGCCTGATCCAGCCGGTACCGGTCAATCCTATTTCCATTTATTTGATCAGCACATGCCGGATTTGAATTGGGCCAATGCCGAGGTTCGGCGTGCAATGGGGGATGTTGCTGAATTTTGGCTAAACAAGGGAATTGATGGGTTGCGGCTTGACGCGTTTATTCATATTGCCAAAGTTGATCTGGCGCAAAACTATCCAACGTCGGAAAGCCAACAAGAGCCTGTGATTGCAGAACCGTTTTTTGCTAATCTGCCCAATGTTCAGCGGTGGTTGCGGCCCTTCTGTGCTCAGATCAAGGCAGATTTTCCAAATACCTTTATACTTGGGGAAGCGGCAAGTGCAAATGTCAATCTTGCTGTTGACTACACGAGCCAGCATAACAAATTGATGGATAGTGTGATTACTTTCCGATATTTTACCGAAGATACGACGCAACTTGACACCAGCATCCCAGCGCAGTATCAGCCGAAACCTTTGGATTTTGCAAAGTTTAAACAGACACAGGTTGTTTGGCAGCAAACACTTGCTGGTGTGTCGTTGCCGACGCTTTATTGGGGCAATCATGATATGGCTCCCCCCCCCGAGCGCCCGCCGCCATTCTATTGGTTGTCTGGCTACGCGCGTTGCCCATTCAGCGATTCAGGCGAGAAGTCTGGCAGTGCTGATGTATTTACAACGCGGTATTCCAATCATCTATTATGGTGAAGAGCTAGGGCTTGAAAATCTCACGTTGCCTGATGCGAAAGCTTTTTCCGATCCAAGCGTCCCGCGTTTCATTGCAGCAGCTGTGGATGCAGGGTATACCCAGGAGGCGGCGTTAGCGATGGTCAATGCGACACATAAGTTGCCAGCGAGAGGGCCGATGACGTGGGATGCGACAACCAATAGTGGCTTTACGAGCGGCACGCCTTGGTTGGTTGGCAGGCGCAGCAGTCGCACGCATGTTGCCGAACAACAACATGATCCGCACAGCAGCCTTGCATTTTACAAGCAATTGATTGCTTTAAAGAAACGGTCGGTCTTTCAAACAGGCAGTTTTCGACTGTTGAGCACGGGGCCAGACAGCTATGTGTATCTTCGCCAGACAGACAAGGCGATTGCCGTTGTGGCGGTTGCTTTGAGTGATAAAACAGTCAACCTTAGATTGCCAGCCGGTGACTATCAAGCGGTGCTAATCGTCGGTGACGCGACACTGAGCGAAGAAACACTGACACTATCAGCCGATTCAGCAGCAGTATTCATTCAGGAAAAGGAGCGTGCTAAGCCATGAATTTAGCAGCTATGTCTCATCGACCAGAAAGTGAAGATTGTTTCTTATATACCAATAAAAAGCTACGTTTGCGGTTCCATACGGCACAAAACGATGTCGCCAAGGTGGTTGTTTTGTATGGTGATCCTTACTGGCAAGCGCTTGATCAGCATCAACAATATCGGTTGAGTTATCAGCGCAAACCGATGAGTCAGCTAGGAACAGGTCAAATTGCTGATCATTGGGGAGTGACCTTGGAGGCGCCTTATCAACGTCTGCAGTACCTGTTTGAAGTGACCGGACAGGACGGTAGCAAATGGTTATTTGGTGATCGGGGATTGCGAAAAGACACAGAGTCCGCGCGAATTGATACCGGTAATTATTTTCGTGTGCCGTATTTTCACGAGATTGATCGGGTGAAAACGCCTGATTGGGTGAAAGAAACCGTTTGGTACCAAATTTTCCCGGAAAGATTTGCCAACGGTGATAGCACAAATGATCCTGTTGGCACGAAACCTTGGCGACCGTCTGATCATCCTGGACGTGATGATTACTATGGTGGTGATTTACAGGGGGTCTTGGATCACTTAGATGATTTGCAAGCATTGGGTGTCAATGGTCTGTACTTTTGTCCTATCTTTACCGCGAGTTCAAATCATAAATATGACACCATTGATTATTTAACGATTGATCCGGATTTCGGTGATAAGACACTGTTTGCCAAGTTGGTTAATGAAGCCCATAAACGCGGGATGCGCGTCATGCTGGATGCCGTGTTTAACCACATGGGCTTTGCTAGCATGCAGTGGCAGGATGTCTTAGCAAATGGCAAAAAATCACGCTTTGCTTCGTGGTTCCACATTCATGATTATCCATTGACGCCATTTCATAATCCCCTGAAAGGCGAGGGAGCGCCACAATACGATACATTTGCGTTTGAGTCGCGAATGCCAAAGTTAGATACGGCCAATCCAGCGGTTCAGGATTATCTACTGCAAGTGGCAACTTATTGGATTCAAGCATTTGATATTGATGCTTGGCGTTTAGATGTGGCGAATGAAGTTGATCATCATTTTTGGAAAAGATTTTACAGCGCTGTCACCGCCATTAAACCGGATTTTTATATTTTGGGCGAGGTTTGGCATAGCAGTCAACCTTGGTTAAATGGCGATGAATTTTCCGGTGTTATGAATTATGCCTTCACGCAGCAAATAGAGGACCACTTTTTGACCGGTAAGCAGACAGCTGCGGGGATGACCGCTTTGTTAACGGACCAATTGATGCTTTACCGCGATCAGACGAATCAAGTGATGTTAAATATGTTAGATTCGCACGATACACCGCGGTTGTTAACGGTAGCAGGTGATGACATTGAGCTAGCGTTGCAAGCATTGACCTTTGCTTTTCTTCAGACAGGTACGCCATGTCTTTATTATGGAACTGAGATGGGCATGGATGGGGAAAATGATCCTGATGATCGAAAACCAATGGATTGGACAAAATTAGGTCAGCCAATTTGGCAACGGGTGGCGAAGCTCATCGGCTTTCGTCGTGAACATGCGGCTACCCTTGGGCGTGGTACGACCAAATTAGAAGTGACACCTTCTGGATTAATTAAGGTTGTGCGCCACGGCCGTGAAACGCTGACGGCATATTTCAATACCACAGCGTCATCGGTTCCTTTGACGGCGGCACCTGTTTTGCATCAAGGGTTTGCTCAAAATGAGTTAGCTCCAAAAGGATTTGTTGTAGCAGTAAACTAATTATGATAGCGGTAACATTCATTTTGCGATTGTATAGCGCTTTCATTCATCTATAATAAAGCGTGTCCTTTAAGTGGTTGTTGCCATGACTATCGTAAAGAAAATGGTCACAAGGGAGAAGTGGAGAAGATGAAAAGAACATTTGCAGTCGATCCGTGGATGATTGCAACCCATCAGTTTCATCCAGAGGACAAGCGGCTTCAAGAAAGTTTGACGGCAATTGGTAACGGCTACATGGGCATGCGCGGGAATTTTGAGGAACAGTACTCGGGTGATCAGCTTTCGGGAACTTATCTCGGTGGTGTTTGGTTTCCGGATAAAACCCGCGTTGGTTGGTGGAAAAATGGCTATCCTGCGTACTTTGGCAAAGCAATCAATGCACCCAGCTTTTTGCCAATTCGCATCAAAGTGAATGAACAACCGGTTGATTTGGCCAAAAACAGTTTTCGGGATTTCTATTTGGCACTTGATTTACATCAGGGATTGTTAACTCGGCAGTTTATCTATGAAGGGGATCAGGTTGAGGTTCGGTTTGAGTTTCAACGATTTTTGAGCAATGTGGTGAAGGAAGCAGCCTTGATTAACGTGAAAGCAACTGTGCTTAGCGGTAAGGCAACGATCACATTTGATGCTGGACTTGAAGGTCGTGTCGCTAATGAAGATAGCAACTATGATGAACGGTTTTGGGAACCGCAAGCTGAGGATCCCACTCAAAAAACCATTCAATTGCAAACCAAGCCAAATCCTTACGATGTACCGCAATTCACCGTTCTATTGAAGCAACAGTTGCGTGTCAATCGTCAACCGGTCACAGGCGTTGTCACGACTGGCAACGGCTGGCTAAACGAACAAATTGTGGCTGGGGTGGGAGGGGGGGGGAAATATATAATACATAGTACGTGGCAGCTGGCGAAACTTATCAACTGGAAAAGGATGTCATTGTGGTTACTAGCCGCGATGTTGCGCCTTCTGATCAGCAGCAAACAGCCGCAGCTTTGATGACCACATTGCAAACACACAGTTTTTCCGAACAACTGGCTGCTCATACGCAGCTTTGGGCGCAACGCTGGGAGCAAAGTGATGTGGTCATTGAAGGCGATCCGGCCGCACAACAAGGCATTCGGTTTAATATTGCGCAATTGTTTATGACGTACTATGGCGAAGATAAGCGCCTTAACATTGGGCCTAAAGGTTTTACAGGTGAAAAATACGGCGGTGCCACTTACTGGGATACTGAAGCTTATATTGTACCAATGTATCTGGCAGTGACGCCCCCAGATGTGACGCGAGCACTTCTTCAATATCGCCACGATCAATTACCTGGTGCGTATCATAATGCACAGCAGCAAGGACTGGCCGGTGCTTTGTTCCCAATGGTGACCTTTAATGGCATCGAGTGTCACAACGAGTGGGAGATCACATTTGAAGAAATCCATCGTAATGGTGCAGTTGCGTTCGCGATTTATCAATACACGGCTTATACCGGCGATGAAAGTTATGTCAACCGTGATGGTATTGAGGTCTTGGTGGGGATTGCCCGTTTCTGGGCTGACCGGGTGCATTTTAGCAAACGTGCCAATCAGTATATGATTCACGGGGTAACCGGTCCTAATGAATATGAAAACAATGTTAACAACAACTGGTATACCAACACCATGGCATCGTGGACGTTAAGTTACACGTTAGCGCGCCTGCCCAAGGCGAATGCCGACGTGGTCGCTAAACTTGCGGTGACTGCAGAAGAAAAAGCTAAGTGGCAAGATATTATTGATCGGATGTACTATCCCGTTGACGATGAATTAGGGATCTTTGTTCAACACGATACCTTTCTTGATAAAGATTTGCGACCCGCCAGTTCGATTCCTGCTGACCAGCGGCCGATTAACCAACATTGGTCATGGGATCGGATCTTAAGGTCGCCTTTTATCAAACAGGCTGACGTCTTGCAGGGCATTTATTTTCTCAATGACCGCTTCACCCAAGCACAAAAAGAACGCAATTTTGATTTCTATGAGCCGATGACGGTTCACGAGAGTTCATTAAGTGCGTCCATCCATGCCATCCTAGCAGCTGAATTAGGGAAAACGGAAAAGGCCGTGGCGTTATATGCGCGAACTGCGCGTCTAGATCTGGACAATTATAATAACGACACTGATGACGGGCTTCACATTACGTCCATGAGCGGCAGTTGGTTATCAATCGTCCAAGGCTTTGCGGGGATGCGCTATGATCACGACCGGTTACGATTCAAGCCATTTTTGCCAAAAGAATGGCACCGCTTCAGCTTTAAAATCAATTATCGTGGCCGTTTGCTGGCAGTGGACGTGAGTGAGGAGGTCAACGTGATCTTGTTAGCCGGCCCGTCAATTGATATTGAAGTGAATGGTGAGCTGCAGCACTTGGAAAAGGGGGATGACCATGCTTAAAGGCTTCATTTTTGATCTTGACGGGGTGGTCACCGATTCAGCTAAGTATCATTTAGCCGCCTGGGGGGAGTTGGCAAAACAATTAGGGATTACCCTGCCAGCTACGGCAAATGAGGCTTTACGTGGCCGTTCCCGAATGGACTCGTTAGCGATCATCCTCGGTTACGGTGATCAACAGAAGCAATATACCGAAGTTGAGAAAGAAAACTTAGCAGATGAAAAAAATCGACGTTATCTTCAATTGATTGCCAATATGACGCCAGCCGATATTCTGCCGGGTATCAGTCAGCTTTTATCGGACGCCAAGGCAAGGCATTTAAAATTGGCAATCGCATCTGCTTCAAAAAATGCACCGACTATTTTGCGTCAATTGAAGTTATTTGATCAATTTGATGCGATTGTTGATCCAGCTAGTCTGCATCGCGGGAAGCCAGATCCTGAAATTTTCATCAAAGCGCAGAACTTGTTGCAATTGCAAGCAGATGAAGTGGTGAGTTTTGAAGATGCATCTGCTGGTATTGCAGCAATTAATGCTGCTGGTCAGTTTTCGGTGGGTATCGGCGATGCCAAGGCGCTCGCAGCTGCTGATTATTTCGTGGCAAACACAGGCTTATTGCGACTCAAATCAATCACGACAGCCTTCACAAAATGGCAAAACGCGTTGAATAAGAAAGGAGATGGATGATGTCATGGTTGAGATTGATTTGAACCATCTTTATAAGAAGTACCCGAATGCCGCACAAGATTCTGTCAAAGATTTCGATCTGCACATTAAGAATAAGGAGTTCATTGTCTTTGTCGGGCCGTCTGGCTGCGGCAAGTCAACAACGCTTCGCATGGTCGCGGGCCTTGAGGATATTTCCAAAGGGACGTTAATGATTGATCATCAGGTAATGAACGATGTGGCACCGAAAGATCGCGACATCGCCATGGTTTTTCAAAACTATGCCCTTTACCCGCATATGACGGTTTTCGACAACATGGCGTTTGGTTTAAAGCTGCGGAAGTATAGCAAGGATGCAATCCAAGAACGGGTGGCAGCTGCGGCCGATATTCTTGGTCTGACAGAGTTTCTGGCCCGTAAACCAGCAGACTTGTCTGGCGGTCAGCGGCAACGGGTGGCATTGGGGCGAGCTATTGTCAGAGATGCACCGATTTTTCTAATGGATGAGCCGCTTTCCAATCTGGATGCTAAATTACGTGTTTCCATGCGTGCGGAAATTGCCAAGTTGCATCAGCGCCTTGAAACCACCACGATTTATGTGACCCATGATCAAACTGAAGCGATGACGATGGCCGATCGAGTTGTGGTGATGTCTGTTGGCCAGATTCAGCAAATCGGGACGCCCGCGGAAATCTATGAATATCCGCGTAACCAATTTGTGGCTGGTTTTATCGGTTCGCCAGCGATGAATTTCTTTGATGTGACGTATCGTGATGGTGTCATCAGCGATGGCAAGGGTCTTCGCCTCAGTGTACCAGAAGGGCGTGCAAAAGTTCTGGAGGATCAAGGCTATAACGGTAAGCAACTGGTTTTTGGCATTCGTCCCGAAGACATTCACAGCGAAGAAGCCTTTTTGGAAACCTGGCCGGAAGCGGTGATCGCATCGCAAGTGGTGGTTTCTGAACTTCTCGGTGCGACCAGTCAGTTATATCAAAAAATTGATGAAACCGAATTTGTCGCCATCGTGAATGCTCGAGATTTTCACAGCCCAGGAGATACCGTCAACATGGGATTTGATTTGAACAAAGCGCATTTTTTTGATAAAGAGTCGACGGATGCTATTCGGGCTGATGCAGACCGCACTGTCAAGGTATAAACGCCTGAATAAATGAGGGAGGGAAGTATGACACAGTGGTGGCAACGCGCCGTGATCTATCAGGTCTATCCGCAGAGTTTTCAGGATAGCAATGGTGACGGTATTGGCGATCTTAAAGGTCTGATTCAGCGTTTAGACTACCTGCAAAAACTCGGCATTGACGCCATCTGGTTGAGTCCAGTGTATCAGTCGCCTGGTCAAGACAATGGTTATGACATCTCAGATTATCAAGCCATTAATCCACAATTTGGCACCATGGCTGATTTGGAGGCGTTGATTCGCCAAGCAAAAGCACGCGATATTCGCATCATCATGGACTTGGTGGTGAATCATACATCGGACGAACATCGGTGGTTTAAAGTGTCGCGCCAGTCGCGCGCTAATCCATATCGTGACTATTACATATGGCGCGATGGTTCGGCCACAGGTGGCCCGCCTAACGCCATGAAATCAACATTTTCCGGTTCGGCATGGCGGCGTGATGAAGCCACCGGTCAATATTACTTACATCTTTTTGGTGATAAGCAGCCAGACTTAAACTGGGCTAATCCTCAAGTTAGACAAGCCATCTACAAGATGATGAATTTCTGGATCAGCAAGGGTATCGGCGGCTTTCGAATGGATGTTATTGACTTGATTGGCAAGGAGCCGGATCGCGGCATTCGAGAAAATGGTCCTAAGCTGCATCCATACCTTCAAGAAATGAATCGCGCGACATTTGGCGATACGGATTTGCTGACAGTTGGCGAGACCTGGGGTGCAACCCCCAGCATCGCCCAACAATATGCAGATCCCAAAAGACACGAGTTATCGATGGTTTTCCAGTTTGAAATGATGCAACTTGATCAGCAAAATGATGACAAGTGGGCATTGAGACCACTTGACCCAGCGGCTTTAAAACAGGTTTTAATCAAGTGGCAGACGGCATTTGATTATACAAAAGGGTGGAACAGTCTTTTCTGGAATAATCATGATTTGCCGCGAATTGTGTCACGCTGGGGTAACGATCAACGTTATCGGGTTAAAAGCGCCAAAATGTTTGCCATTTTACTGCATCTTTTGCGCGGTACGCCATATGTGTACCAAGGTGAAGAAATCGGCATGACCAACGCACCCGTAGCAAGCATAGTTGATGTTCAAGATATTGAAAGCGCTAACATGTATCGTGAACAGATGGCACTGGGGCAATCAGAAAAAACGGTTTTAACCGCCATTAATGCAAAAGGTCGGGATAATGCCCGCACGCCGATGCAGTGGCGTGATGCCCCCAACGCTGGCTTCACAACAAATCAGCCATGGCTGCGGGTCAATCCAAACTACCACACCATCAATGTGGCGGCGGCCTTAGACGATCCCGATTCGATTTTTTATACTTACCAGCAGCTAATTCGATTACGCCACGAAAATGATGTGATCGTCAATGGCCGGTTTGAAGCCATTCAAAATCTTGCCCCGGCGGTCATGGCATATTATCGCGTTCTTGGTGATACTCGTTGGCTTGTTGTGGTCAACTTATCGGAAAAGCGGCAACCATTAGATCTTAACGATCAGCTAGAAAAAACCATCGTGACAAATGATGCACCATTGCAATCATTAACAGACCAAACTTTACAACCATATCAGGTATTCGCCGCGATTGTGCGGCATGTGTAAGCTACCAGTACCGTTTAGTTTATTTTAGGGGGAACGATTATGAAGTTATGGAAGAAGATACTTATTGGAAGCGCCACACTTGTCACCGTCACCTTGCTAGCAGCCTGCAGCAGCAAGTCGACAAGTTCAACCAGTATTGATGCTAAGAAGGTATCAGGGAGTGTGAAGCTCTGGGTCGATACCACCCAAGTGCCTTATTACAAAAAAATTGTGGCCAATTTTAACAAAAAATATCCAGATGTCAAAGTTAAGGTGACGCAGAGTCCAAATGGTTCAGCGAATGCCAAGACAGATGTCGGCAAAGATCCTGCCAAGGCAGCTGATGTTTTCGAAGTGCCAAATGATCAGCTGGGTTCAATGGCTGAGGCCGGTTATATCAATCCGCTTTCTCCAGATGCCACCAAAGCTGTGAAAAACAACAATGTCGCCGTAGCATCCGAAGGGGTAACGTGGAAAGGCAAGATGTTTGCTTATCCGTTTGCGGAACAGGCCCAGACGATTTACTATAACAAGTCAAAGTTAACCGCGGATGATGTGAAAACATGGGATGGCCTGACAGCAAAAGGCGTCTTGGCCACTGACTTCACGAATGCTTACAATTTTTATCCGGTTTTCTTGTCTGCCGGTACGCAGCTTTATGGGAAGACAGGCGAAACCGTCAAAGGGACGGACATCAATTCGGCTAAAGGCGAGCAAGCCATGGCCTGGTTTGCCCAACAAAAGAGCAACAAAGGCGTGATGCAAACTTCTAATGCGCTGAATCAATTGAAGTCCGGGAAGGCGGCCGCTATCCTTGATGGCCCGTGGAATTCTGCGAACATCAAAAAGATTTTAGGTAAGAATTTTGCTGTTGCGCCTTATCCAACCATCAAACTTGATGGCAAGGACGTTCAAATGCAAGCATTTTTGGGCATTGCAACCTTTGCTGTCAACTCACATGCTTCCGGATCAAACCAAAAAGCGGCAGCCACTTTAGCGTCATTCATCACCAATAAAGAATCACAGTTGATTGTGTATGATCATTCTGGTCAGATTCCGGTTGATAAAACTGCCCAAAAGAGCAGCAAAGTTGCCAGTGATCCAGTCGCTGGTGCAGTGATGACAATGGCTAAGACTGGCAATTCAACCCTGATGCCAAAAATGCCGCAAATGGCGACCTTCTGGAATGATGCGGCGCCACTGATCAATGGTGCCTACACCGGTTCAATCCCTGCAAGTCAATACAACACGAAACTCGATACGTTCGTTAAAAATATCTCTAAAGCGAACTAATCAACGTTGAGGCACAAGCAGAAGGTTGGACGCTAAGCTGTCCAACCTTTTCGTTTGATAAGGAGAAGGTATGTTTAGAAGAAAAAATCATTTACCTCCTGAGGCGACGTATCGAGAAGTCTGGAAAAAGGGGGATGCAGCAACTAAGGCATCGTTCTTCCTAATGGGAATCAGTCAACTCAAAAACCGCCAGTGGGTCAAGGGAACGGCTTATTTAGTCAGTGAAGTGGTTTTCCTGCTTTGGTTGATTTTTAGTGGCACGAGCGCGCTTAGGATGTTAAGCAATCTCGGGGCAGTCAAAACCAAACAGGTTGTGTTTGATCAAACTCAAGGGGTTTATATCACGAAACTGCCAGACAATTCGGTGCTGATTTTGCTTTTTGGCATCATGGCATTGATTCTGATGGTTGCGATGGTCGTCCTATATATTGCTAATTTACGGTCGGTTCGTAAATTATATGTGCTGCAACGCGAGCATGAACATGTGCCCACCAATGGTGAAGAACTAGCTTCTCTGTTAGACACCCGTCTGCACACAACACTATTGATGCTGCCAATACTTGGGATCATTGCATTTACGGTTTTGCCGACAATTTACATGATCTCAATGGCCTTCACGAATTATGATGCGCACCATCCAATTGGGTTCTCATGGAGCGGGTTACAGGCGTTTGGCAACGTCTTAAGCGGAGATTTGGCCGGTACTTTCTTTCCGGTCTTAGGTTGGACACTGGTTTGGGCGGTTTGTGCGACTGTGACGACTTTTTTCTTCGGTGTTTTGCTCGCTTTGCTGATCGAATCAAAAGGTATCAAGCATAAAGCTTTTTGGCGGACTATTTTCGTGATTGTCTACGCTGTCCCGCAATTCGTATCCTTATTGATGATGGCGCAGTTCTTAGATTTACAGGGGCCATTGAACAATATCTTACTCGGCTGGCATTTGATTGAACATCCGATTAACTTTATCGGGGCATCCGCCAGTCCGCTGGTTGCGCGCGTAACGGTGATCGTTGTGAACATGTGGATTGGGATTCCCGTTTCCATGCTGGTTTCAACAGCAATTATCCAGAACTTGCCAGAGGATCAAATTGAAGCCGCGCGAATTGATGGTGCCAATGCTTTCCAGATTTTTCGTGCCATCACTTTTCCACAAATTTTGTTTGTGATGTCACCAGCCTTGATCCAACAATTCATTGGTAACCTCAACAACTTCAATGTTATCTATTTACTGACTGGTGGCTTGCCGATGAATAATAATTACAACGGCGCCGGTTCAACTGATTTACTGGTTACCTGGCTGTATAATTTAACCTTTGGGCAAACGCAGCGATACAATGCTTCTGCGGTGTTGGGGATTCTGATCTTCATCATCAGCGCAACCGTTTCATTAATTGCTTATCGTCGGACAAATGCATTTAAGGAGGGCTGATCAAGATGACGTCATATAAAACACAACGCCGGCTGTCCTTGATTTTTCGCTATACATTGCTGAGTATTTTAGCGGTTGTCTGGTTGATTCCCATCATTTGGATTGTTCTTGCCAGTTTTTCCTTCAATGATACAGGATTTGTGTCGACCTTTTGGCCGGGAAAATTCACACTCAGTAATTACACTGGCATTTTTACAAGTGACCAGTTTCCGTTTGTTAACTGGATTATCAACACGCTTTTCGTTTCGGTTGTCTCAACGATTCTATCAACATTCGTGACGATTATTGTGGCATATGCGTTATCGCGGTTACGCTTTCGGTTACGAAAGCCGTTTCTGCAAATCGCGCTGATACTCGGAATGTTTCCCGGATTCATGGCCATGATTGCTTTGTATTACATTCTTAAAGGATTGAATATGCTGAATTTCGGCGGTTTAATCTTGGTTTACGTCGGCGGTGCCGGGTTAGGTTTCTATATTGCCAAAGGTTTTTTTGATACGATTCCGCGGGCAATTGATGAAGCCGCCGAAATTGACGGGGCGACTAAGTGGCAAGTATTCACCCATATTGGGCTGCCCATGTCACGGCCAATTGTCGTGTACACTGCTTTAATGGCATTTATTGGACCATGGATTGATTTTATTTTCTCGGGCATTATTCTTTCGTCTTCTGGTAATGCCAAAAATTATACGATTGCTTATGGGCTATACAACATGCTGCACAGCACAAAAGGCGCCTCGACCACGTACTTTACGCAGTTCATTGCCGGTTGTGTCATCATTGCGATTCCGATTACCATCTTGTTCATTATTATGCAGAAGTTTTATGTCAACGGTATTACTGCTGGGGCTGATAAGGGATGATGTTGCGACCAACAACAGGGACCGAATCAAAATTTCCACTTAAGACCGAGGACTTGTCAAATTCCGAATCATCCGGAGAAAGAGATTAGGCTAAGGCGTTCTTTGCCGTGCCAAACTCCGCAATCTCCGACC
>OBUS01000392.1_pt1 | contig 31760 bp, 26 predicted proteins | sample 1475921 | NCBI WGS metagenome assembly OBUS01 (sample SAMEA2579948, study PRJEB22360) | human gut metagenome | reverse complement strand
TCATCTTCAACCACGAGTATACCTGGCATAGCATATGCACCTCTCTTTATTAACTATTCATCGTGACATGCTCCCACCACTTAAATCTCTGATTTTGAAGTGGTGGCTTCTTGCTCAATGGCTCTACTGAGCCAAGTATCTACAAGCTATCCTCGCGTGCCCCGCGATTTTTTGCCCGGACACGGGCATATTTCTTACTTATTGTCTTGTCCGGATACGGACAGTTTATGCTGCCAGCATCCTTCTTGCCTCTTCACGGATGTTGATTGCTGCATTTCGATCTCTGTCCATCTCATTTCCGCACGTACAGCGGTAAACTCTTTCGGATAATTTCAGCTCTTTTTTTATCTTTCCGCATTTACTGCATTTTTTGCTTGACGGGAAAAAGCGGTCTACCTTTACTAATTCTTTTCCCTTCCAGGCAAGCTTATAATCCAGCATATTCCGGAACATCCCGTATCCATTATCCTGTATACTTTTCCCAAAATGCAGGCACTGGCTCATCGCTTTCATATCAATATCTTCCACCGCAACTATATCGTACTGGTCTGTGATCCTGCGGCTCAGTTTATGCAGATAATCTCTTCTCTGGCTGCGTATTTTTTCATGGCACCTGGCAACTTTCTTTTTCTGTCGCACATAATTACGGCTTCCTTTTACACATCTCGACAGTTTACGCTGCTCCCTTGCCAGCCTTTTTTCATTTTTTCTGAAGAATCCTGCTTCTTCCATCTCAATCTCTTCTGAAAACACAGCCATCCCCTGCATCGCATAATCAATCCCAAGTATTTTAGCATTACTGTAATCCTTATCTGCTGCTTGGTTTTCGCAGCTGTATCCTTCATACAGCAGACTTGCAAAATACTTTCCGGATGGCTCCATACTGACTGTCACTGATTTCAAACGGCAGTTTTCTGCAGGCTCCCTGTGTTTTTTCATGGAGATCCATTTTAATTTCGGAAGCCGGATCCGGTTATCTTCTACCAGAATATTTCCGTTGACTACATTTGTTGTATAGCTGTTTTTGGAGTGATGTTTTGACTTGAAACGTGGAAATCCAACCTTAGGATCACGAAAAAAATTCTTATATGCTTTTTCCAGATGGAGCTGAACATTTGCCAGTGCCAGCGAATCAACTTCTTTCAGAAATGGATACTCCTTTTTATACATAGCTGGTGTATTCTTTAACATCTTCTTTGTCTTTTTATACTCCTGGATCTTGTCATTAAGCATCTGGTTGTACAGAAAACGACAACAGCCAAATGTTTTTCCAAGGAGTATCTTCTGTTCTTCTGTTGGATAAATCCGAAAACGATATGCTATGTTCAATTCTTTTTCTCTCCCTGATTTTCGATGTATTGACGGATCACTTCTACTGGTGCCCCTCCTGCCGTCAAAAGACAGAAACTCTGACTCCAGAACGCTTCTTTCCAAAGTTTTTCCCGGATTTCCGGATACTCTTTTTTCAGCAGCCTGCTGCTGGCACTTTTATAAGCATTGATAAATTTGCTGAGTTCTGTTTTAGGCTGTGCACGAAACATTACATGAACATGGTCAATATCATGATTCCATTCCTCCAAAACAATTCCATACCGTGGGGCAATATATCCCCATATTTCCTTTGCTCTTTCTGAAATCGGATCATTGATAACTTTTCTTCGATATTTCACCACCATAATCAGGTGATAATACATCAAGTACACTGAATGTGCATTATGATCCATATTTTCCATAAAACCAGTCCTTTTTTTGAGTAATTATCTTATCGACTGATTCTATCATACCATGGACCTCACTACCAAACAAGCGTTCTTTTTATTTTTTGCAATTCATCTCCCACCTGTAGAGGAAGGAGAATTCTTGCTATATATTATGTTAAAATGCTTCAATACCTCCACAATTGCACTCTCTTTATCTTCTGGACACTGCGGTTGCCTGCTATCTTCATTTTTAGGTAAATTATAATTCTTTCCAACCTCAATTCCGCATTTTCTCTTTACCTGTGAGATATACAGATTGGAAACCTTCATGCCGGCATTATGTTCAGCCACATACTTCTTTATCTCATCATATGTAGCCTTAGTCTCTGCAGATGTTATATCCATATCATCAAGTTCAATCGTGACATTAATGTAATCATCCGGCTTTTGTTTCAGTTGGGACAAAAGAACAACCGTCTCCACATGGCACGATACCTTCTGATTGATGTCAGGTATTGTGCCCGTTCGCGGAAACATATCCTGTCAAAACGGAAACATGTCCACAGCTTCTGAAACCGCGCATTCACAGATGCAAACAGATGCAATCTGTGGCAAATTTGACATCCATATCACGGTCTTGACCACCCCAGTCTATGGGAACAAGTCAGCATAAGGTCTTTTCTACCTATATAATGCAAGGCAAGTTTACACTGCTGCCACCTGCCACTGTCTCGACAGTTGAGACAATGAAGAACGCTCAATTTCTACACAATTCATCCGCTCTGACCACAAGTTGGCCATACACTCACAGGGAGTTGAGTTGCCGGATTTCACCGTCTCGACCTGGAATCTGGTCCTTATTTCTTTGTGTTTTCTTCTAATTCCAGCATATACTTATCAAAATCAGACATAAACAATCTATCCTGGATGACACGGTATTTTTCAAATTCAGTCTCCGCATGAAGCTTTGCAATTTCTGCGGACACCTTGCCTGCGTCCTGTAAAATGCCATAATCAAACATTTCGATGAAGCTGTTGAGTCTCTTTTCCCAGTCCTGCATCGTAAGCGGGATATGCCGCAATGTCATGTTTTCAGCAAAATCCAGATATGCCGTCACCATACGATTCAGCTGCTTCATTTCATCCTGGCTTAGATAATTCTTAGCAACTGTAACATCGCTTTTCTTAATCTTTCCTTCCGGTGCATCTGCCCAGGTGGTTAATCCCATATGCTCTTTTGTGTAATCAGCTCTTTCCACGATCAGCTCAGCTGCTGTATGTCCATGAACTGCGTAATGCATTTTATTCTGGACAGTCGCATAGAATCTTCTCGTCGTTGCGGAATTTTTATCATAATCAACAGCCGTAGCATACAGGTCAGTGATCTTCTGATAGAACTTTCTTTCGCTGGCACGAATCTCACGGATGCGCTCTAACTGCTCATCGAAATACTTCTCCGTCAGATACGTTCCACGCTTCAGCCGTTCGTCATCCATGACCCAGCCTTTGATGGTGTAGTCTTTGGCGATCTGGTTTACCCATTTACGGAACTGCACTGCACGCTCGGAATTAACCTTGAAGCCTACAGCAATGATCATCTGAAGGCTATAATGCTTGGTATCGCGTGTAACCTGGCGAGAACCTTCCGTTTGAACTATTCGGAAATTCCGAATAGTTGCGGCCTCTTCCAATTCACTATCCGCGTATATTTTTTTAATATGTTCATTTATCGTCGGTAAACCAACATCATACAGTGTGGCCATCATTTTCTGTGTCAGCCATATATTCTCATCCTCATAGCGCATCTCTATGCTGTCCTGCTGATCACCCATTGAGGCAACATAGGTCAGGTACTCTGCTGCGCTGGAACGGATGGTTATCTCATCTTTTTTCTTTGCCAAATGAAGTGCCTCCTTACTTTGTCATAAGGTCCATTATGAAATGCCAATGTATCTTCAAAATTTTGACCTGCTTATTCTGCCTGTTGAATATACGGCACAATTACATCATAAAACTTCTTCGTCCAATCAGCGTGGAAATTCGCCATCTGTAGCCAGTCGGTCTCATTTTCAATGCTGACGTTATTCAGCTGAATGAAAACCTTGGACGATTTGATATCGTCACCACGGTTCCACTGGAGCGTCGTGCCCAACGCTGATTCTATTTCCGCTTTATGTGTGTACAGGCTATCGAAGGCGTCCTTGTTTTCTTGCTTATTTCCTCTGCCAAATACGACCTCTGCCCGTGCTGCATCATAGTTTGCTACGCAGCATAGATAAAAACCGCCGATACCGAAGGAGCCATTGATCCAGTTATCCCTTGACGGATTAACATTGGAGAAAGAACCGTCCTCACCGTGCGCTTTCTGGATAATCGGAAGCGCACACGTCCAGTATTTTCTCCGGAGCTCGTAACGGCTGCCCGGCTCATCCTCATTGGCCTCGTTTTCATCGCGCAAATAAAATACCAAGTCTGCCGGATCTTCATTGTAAAGCTTGAAGAGACGACTTAGGACAGACAACTTGCTCTGCGTGCTGGTGTTTGTCCACACATAGATGCCGTCACCGATCTCAAGCGACTTCGTAAACGCATCCTGATTTGTATTGAAATGAAGAGCGATATTCTCCTCCTCCGACATGGCCAGCTTTGTGATAATAGCCTTGTCCTCGGCATACAGAATCTGAATAACCTTTTGGAACATCTCAACCCAGCTCGTTACCGGCTGTTCCGTGTTCTTAAAGGTGAATTTTGCAATCAGTCGTCCGGTCAGCTCGCCCTCATCTTCAAGCGTATAAGTATCAAGCTGCTTTTCTTCCGGTTTGTATTCTGTGACAGGTGCTGCCCAGATTGAAAGAGCCCGACTCATGAGATATTCGCTACGTTCCTCCAGTTCTGCCAGCGTCCACTTGTTCTTCTTGGCAATCCAGGTATTCATGCGGATACCACTATCATCAAAGCCATTCTGCATGGTTTTCTTTTCGGTGAATGAGCTGTTGTTGTACTTCGAGTTATAGGCCGTCAGTGTAAGATTTGCCATACGATGTAGCCACTCTTCATGTATCTGCTCATAATCATCACCCAGTTCTTTCTGCCATACTGGTGTCAGATGCTGAGGCATGATGTGCTCAATGGAATAGGTGCCGTCATCACAGTGGCGGTATACATCCTTATCCTCCGAAGTGCCGAAATTCTCGAAGCGCTCAAGGATGTAAATCTTATTCTTACTGTTCATCAGATAAACTGGACGTTCCTCAAATGCCACCTTAAACTCCACATCGTCCGGGAAGCGGGCACGCTCCTTCTTTGAGAGAAGCGCATACTTGAACTTCTCGACATAGTCATCCTCGGTGCCGTCGTACCGGACGATTTCCCGGTGTAGCATGAGAAAAATCTTATTCAGAGCATTTGTTGGCAGATCACACATCGTCCTGCGGAACAGATAGCTCTCTGTCGTCAGGAAAATATCCGTGACCTGTGTTAAAGTCAGTTTGCTTTCATTATATAGGCGAAGCACCTCGAGGAAGTACGGCCTTGTTACCGTAGTCTCCAGACGGTTCAGTCGGTCAATACAAGCGTCAAGGGCAGCACTTCCAGAATTACCATCAAGAAGAATCTGGTACCGCTTTGCATAGGCCAGCATCTCAGCGAGCAACGGTTCGGTGTCAATCTTGCTGAGCTCCACAAATTCCTTAAAATTGATGTAGATTTTCTTCTGCTGTGGAATGGCCTGCTGCTTTACACTTAGGTAATCCCGGATGAAGGCACTTACATCATATTTCGTGCAAACCTCGATCTTATTCCAGTATTTCTCGTAGTAGGCCTCTTGCTCCTTGGGCGGTAAGCCCATCAAAATAAAGTTCCTGATCTTGTCGCCTTCGCTGAGGTCAAGGCCGGTCGAGTTTAGGCTCTCGAAAATGAGCTGAGGATTGTCATCCATATCCAGACGGATATTTATAATCTCCAAACAGCAAATCGCATCATAAAGCTGGTCGATAGTGATTTCCTGCTTCTGAATCCGGTCATAGAAATAATCGTAGTTCACGGTCAGATTTGACTCGCGGATATGCTCCGTCGGATCAGAGAACAGCTTTCCAAAGGCGGTCTGATCATTCTTTACCGGTTTGAGTTTGATACGAGTATCCTCCGGCTTCCACTTATCCACAAGGTATTCCTCAAAAATCCGCTGCTTCAGATTAGCGGTCTCCGGCACAATGACCCCCTTATCAATCAGGTTATACATGGCAAGAAATAAAAGCGATACAGTCGTAAGACGCTGCTGGCCGTCGATAATCAGGAACTCCTCATTGTGGCCGTCCGGATTGTAAACGGAAACGAGGCTCCCAAAGAAGTGACTCTTCCGGTGCCCCTTGATGATTTTTACAAGGTCATCGTACAGCTGCTTGCAGTTTTCTGTCTTCCAGTCATAATTTCTCTGATACACCGGGATGACAAAGCGCTTGTCAGAGCCTTCCATGTATTTTACGAATTTACATTCTGAACCTTTCATTCCATATCACCCCTCCTCATATTACTGAAGATCGGGATCGCTCCCCAGAGGAGTAATTCCGTTTTCTTTAAGCATTTCATTTATTTCATAAATTGAATTCTCTGCACAGGCTCCCATTACACATTGATAAACGTATCCTTCGCCTTTCAATGAATTTAATTTAAAGTCAGTTTTACCAAGAAACATTTCAGCCTCCGGCAGTGGCAGCTTTAATCCTACGCATAACGCCAGAACTGTCTGTACAGATGTTGGATACTCTTCATCATTTCTCAAACGCTGGATGGTCTTTTCTCCTACGAGCGAACGGTCTGCTAACTGTTTATTTGAGAGCTTTCTTTCTTTTTGTAAGGCTACCAACGTTTCGGCAAAGGAACCGGGATATTTTCGCAGGGCTTCTGACCGACGCTTGGCGTTCTGAATCTGGTCGAGTAGCGTTCGGTTATGCGTGTTTAGTTCAAAGGAATACTCAATCTGATTTTCAACAGGAGCGGCGTTCCGCATGAACTGCGTGTAATACTTCGCCCCTTGATATTTCGATTGATGGCTATACCCCTTCGAGAAAACAACGCAGCACTCATCCATGTGTGTGAGTGCATATTCTGACAGTGTCGCATTTCCGGCCTGATTCCTCGCTATATATTTCTCATTGTTGAGAACGAGGTGACGATCCGTAAAAACAAACTGACCGCTGTCAATTAGTTTCTTAAACTCGCGGTCGAAACAGTAAGCCTTAAACAAATCGGCATAAGGAATAGTGAATGTCTGATTCTTACCCAAGGCACCTGCTTCAAATGAATATCCACGAACATACTGACCATCTACAAACGGATATGCACCTTCGGCTTTGGAATACCCCAGATCCATCAAACGAACCTTTGCGGCCTGTCTTGACACATCGAACAGCTCCGCCAGTTCATCAATGACATTCTCATAGGCTGTAATGCTCGCATCATCAACCCCGCCATAAGTTGCAAGAAGCTGATTTGCCTTCAAGTGCGTCATTTTTGCGGGCATCAAGATTCTCGGAGCAACGCCTTTGGCTTGCCACTCCATCCAGTCTACAGCCTTCCATTTATCTGAATCAGTGTTGTTTGCAGCTATTTGGCACTGAATAGCCCTTCCAAGATTATCGTTAGCACCTATCATTTTCATCAACACATGATATGGCTGATGACGGTGCCAGTGAAAACACTCATGTGCCAGCGTAGTACGCTTTGTTCCTACAGATCTCTCATAGGAGACACGCGGATCAAGGTATACGGTTCCGCGTTTAGCATTGCGAATTGTAATCTTCCTGTGCTTATCGAGAACATTCCCGTTATCAAATATGATTGTCCCAAAATAAGTAAGATCATCCGATAGAGGTACATCCTCGATAACCTGTAGTTTCATATCGCTGGCTATCGTCTCGATTGGAATCCTCATCGGTTTATCCAACGCAGCCGGACAATACCTTGTCAGGAACTTCTCAGCTTCGTCTTCAAACTGGTCACGTGAGATAATAGGTACCAGCTCTCCGGACAGGCGGTCATTATCAGATTCCTCTTGCGGCTCACAATTACCAACAGACATGATCCGGAACCCGCTCATATCAATGCCAAGAGTAACCTGACAATGAATCTTAAGCCAGCGCTCATTAAAATATCCCTTGTGAGAAGCGGACGACATCTCGACATCGCATGATGTAATTACATCGAATGCAATCACGCCATCTTCTGGCTGTTCAATATGGATAACATTCTCGATTTCCATATCAACGACCGACAGCCTTTTCGTGTCACCAGAACGTTCCTCTTGAATATAAGCTATGGCCGCATCCCGGATATCGTCATAACGAGATTGGTCAATCAGTTTCTGCAGTGGGCTTTCATCCTGTGCTTCATAGTAGTCCAGCCTGCTGTCATTGAGTTCTTTACGAATTTCACGCCAATTAGGCATGCGCTTATCCATGTGAGCGATAAATGTAGCGTCATGCTTTCTTGTGATTAAATGTGTAAGCTCATGTAAAATAATATAGTCAAGGCAGGCATACGGTTTCTGGGCGAGCTGCAGGTTAAACCACAGCTTCTTTTTACCTGTACTGCAGGCACCCCATTTTGTAACCATATATTTTGTTTGCCAAGAATCACATTTAAGTCCTGTCTGCGCCTCCCACTTAGGCAGACGCTTTTCTATTTCTTCCTTCAGAATCTTTCGATATTCTTCTTTCACATAAGCATCTCGCTGTTTCACGGTACTCTTGGCGCTCATGGATAGAACAATATTTTGATTCTGAATCTCGAAGCTGTTCTTTTGATTGTCAGGCTTAAAGACAAGAAAGTACTGCTTTCCCCATATATACATCGTCTCACCTGAAACATACTGCCGCTTCGATGCTCTTGGCTGATCCTGAAACTGCGCGATAGCCCTCTTGATAAAGCCCAGCTGAGTTCTGGCATAAGCCTCTATAGCTTTATCGTCCACAGATAAAGGCGCAGAAATTACAACATGTCCATCCGGCGGCTTCACCTGAAGGTGCATATTTTTTATATTCTTTTTTTGCACATCAATTGGGATACCGGAAATGACAATGCGCATTAAAGCTCCTCCTGCTTTTCAATGATCTTATAGATGCGCTCCACTTCAGAGTCATCACCCAAAATCTCATAGAGTGCTTTCTTTATTCTTCGTATTACTACCTGATTATCTCTGAACCCAAACAGTGCCTGCTTTTTCACAGCTTTGTGGATTCTGATAGCAAGTTTCTCATCTTCTCCAGTGTTATCATAAATAGCCATCAGGGCTTTACTCTTGCGGATACTTTCCGGATATTTGTCGTTATCCTCTGGGCAATCAACATCCTTGGCCAGCTTTATATATTTCTCAAGCATCTCAGCGTAGTCAAGAACTCCCTGCTTACGCTCTTCAATGAGCTTATCAAGGATTTCTGACATCTTTGCATAATAGCGTGGATTGACTGTGACCTTTTCGATAACCTTCTTACGGATGTTATTCTCGATTGCCTCTGCTGCACCTTCCTTGTGGCCGCTATCGCCTTCACCGGTAAGTGTCTCACCCTGCTTTGCTACGAAATCCAATAGGGTAAGATCATCAAAATCACCAATCTTCTCTGCATCCGCTGCCGTGATATAGTTATCGATCATCTTTCTCATATCAGGTTCATATGCCTTCAAATCGAGAAAGTCACCACTGGCCGTACCGATGGTTTTCTTCAACTCGATGTAGAAAGTGACCTTCTTATCATATTCATTCAATTTGCCAGATGAGATGTCATCAATCAGATATGGTTTTGCTTCTGCGAAGGCTCTGACAAGACTGCTCACAAGACGATAGAGTTTTTCTCTCAGGCGTGCATAAATCTCGTCGCTCTCCTCAGACTGTCCAGAAACGCCACAGAAATAATGGATGTACTGGATCTCTCCACGTGGTTCCTCGACGCCTTCACAGAGTTCCTCGACAGCATCATACACTTCCTCAAAATAGGATACCGTAGCATCATGGCGATCTTTGACAAGTCCTTTTACATCCTCCGGATCATATCCTTCAAAAGCGCCGGAAGTATAGTCCTTCATTGCGGTCTGGAGCTGTCCAAACAACTGCTTGTAATCCACGATATAGCCAAAATCCTTCGTATCATCATCAAGACGATTGACTCGACAGATTGCCTGAAAAAGGCCGTGGTCTTGCATTCTCTTGTCAATGTATAGATACGTGCAAGGAGGTGCGTCAAACCCGGTGAGAAGCTTGTCCACGACGATGAGGAGCTTCATATTCGCAGGCTCCTCTACGAATTTGCGCTTTGCTTCCTTTTCAAATTCCTCCACCTTGGCTTGAACCGATCCCGCATTCGGAAGATCAGATGGATCAAGTCCCAGCATCTTCAGATATGTCTCGTATTTAAGGAAAGTTTCTGTATCATCCTCGTCGCTGACGGTGTCAGTTCGCAATTCTCCCTTATTCGGTGTATAGGAAGATACGATGGCGCACTTCTTAAAGCCCATCTGCTGGAAAATTTCGTAATACTTACAGGCCGTAGGAATACCATCGGCTACAAGAATCGCATTGCCGTTTCCATCCATCAGACGCGGCTTCATATTAAAGTCCTGAATGATATCCCATACCACCTTTTCAAGACGCGAGCGGGAGCTATACACCTTCTGCATCGTGCCCCACTTCTCCTTGAGCTTTGCCTTTGCACGAGAGGAAAGCCCTCTGGTCTTTACGTCGAACCACTGGTCAACACGATCCTGTGAAGACAAATCCTGTGGAACATCGCGGTATTCATAACGAAGATCCAGAACGACACCGTCGGCCACGCCTTCGTTATACTTGTAAGCGTGGATATATGTACCGAAAACCTCAATACTGATCTTCTTATCCCTTTTCAGCAGTGGAGTGCCCGTAAAGCCTATAAATACAGCATTCGGCATGATGGTCTTCATCGCCGTATGAAGCTTACCAGACTGTGTTCTGTGACATTCGTCAACAAACACCACAAGATTTCCTTTTGCCTCGAAATTGGCAGGGAGGGACGCTTTCAGCTCTTCTATGTACTTGTCATAGTCATTCTCTGTCGCTTCACCACCACGACGTCCAAACTTATGTACCAGCGAGCAAATCAGCGAATCATCATATACATTCAGGCGATTCAGCAAATCTTTACCGCTCTTGGTACGAGCAATATTCTCATCCACACCAGTGAATGTTTTTTCTATTTGCTCATCAAGCTCATCTCGGTCTGTCACGATAAGGACACGAGCATTAAGCTCCGCCCAATGTGTCAGAATCCATTTTGCAAGCCATACCATTGTCAGCGTTTTGCCGGAACCCTGTGTATGCCAAAGAATACCACCCATCGGTTTATCCGGATCTCTGTTCGGATTGTGAAGCTCCGTTCTCAGATTAGTAAGCCTCTGCTGGGTACGCTTGATGCCAAAATACTGATTGTACCGGCATACTTTTTTGATGCCTTTATCAAAGACAACAAAATTCATGATAAGGTCGATAAAACGTTCCTTATCGAACATGGCATATATCTGCTTCAGGAGTTTGTTCTCTATGCCTTCGCAGGTTTTACTGATACGAACATCTACCGGATCACGTTCTTCCTCATGTTCTTTGAAACCGTCATCCTTCCATTCCATGTAGAACTTCTCCCCAGTCAGGAGTGTTCCATAGCGCAGTCCTTCAGATTCGTTTCCTGCCATGCAGAACTGTATCGTGGTAAAGAAGCTCTGTATGAATGAATTCTTTTGGTTTGTCAGATTCTGGCGAATACCCTCGGATACAGAGACGCCGCTTCGTTTCAGCTCTATAACTGCCACTGCTATACCATTCAAATAAACGACAAGATCCGGCCTCTTTTCCGATTGCTCAACGACCGTCACTTCCTCAGCGATGGCAAAGTCATTATTCAATGGATTAGCCTCATCAATAAGCTCTACTGTCACCGGAGATTTTTCTGGACTCTCGCTGACAGGAATTCCGTACTTCAAGCGTGAGTACACAGTCTTATTAGCATCATAAACTCCACGCGAAAGATTCCCGGCTTCCTGCTGAAGCTGCATAATAGCAGCATCAATCAGCTTGTCTGCATAGCCCTTCAGTCGAAGGTACTGGCGCAGACGATCTTCCTTGATGTTCTTATTCGGATAATCTGACAGGTTACCAATATACTGGTAGCCCAAGATCTCCGGTTCTTTAAAGAAACGGATCACTCTTTCCTGTGTTTTAATTTCGGCATCACCAATACTCATCTGACAGGCACCCCCTTACACTAATCTGACCTTGCCGGTCAGCAATTCTTCCATCATACCTTGTTTGATTTTTTGATACTTATCTAATTTTTCTTCAAGGACTTCGATTTCATCATTCATATCCGTTAAAACTTTGATAATAGCTTCTCTCTCTGACTTTGCAGGCATCTTGATTTCGAGTTTTCGGACATCAGCTACCGTCAAATTATGCTGTGCTCCAACTTTTTCATTGGAGAAAATCTGCTCTTGTCCGTCCTTGCTAGACAAATACAGCATGCACCAACTTGCCAATTCAGGCTCATACAGTTTTGCAATACCAACCGCTCCTCCAGCGAACGAAGTCTGCTCATTATCAAAGATTGCAACGTTTCCTATGCGCCCTGAAATTGATATCAGTAGACACACCTCATTCAGAAGGATCCTGGGATACTTTTCTGCTACATCATAGGGAATGAAAAAGTCTGTATTGTAATTGATATCAAACGCCTCAAAATCCTTATTTTGAATGAATGGGATGGTTCCAATTTGTGGTGTAGTCACAAGCGACGGCTTAATCTCTGCGCTATAATCAAATCCTGTTTGCTTTGTCACTATATAGCAGAGCTGATCTAGAGTCGTCACTCTCCAGTTTCCATCAAATCCACTTAATCGTTTCTTTCCAGTTACAAGCATTTGCATTGTTCCTTGGCGAATATCCTTTTTCTTACGTATGAGTTTTCTTAAATTAGTGATAAGAGTGTCTACATTACACAATACTTCAACAATTTGCTCTTGTTCTTCTATTGGAGGAAGGATGATTGGAAAGTTTCTAATTCGTGTTAAAGCCAACTTAGGTTGTGCTCCCAATGTTTGCGTCTGATTAATCAATCCTTGAATCTTTGAGCTCATTAACCAATACATTAAAAACTTTATATTGCATTTAATGTCTGTAATTCTATTTGCATTTTCTGTTAGATTAGCTCCATCAAGATAATCCGGTATCTGCCCCACAATACCAAGTGTTCCAGCAACAGAAATATAAATATCATCTCTATATATTCTATATTTTTGTATCCGAAAGTATGCTTCGTCCGGGACATACATTAATCCATCAACGTCAACATACCCTGCTCTCATATCTGCAACTCTAATATATGGATGTTGTGTAGGTATCGAAGTTACGTAATATCCTTTTGGTAAGCGTTTCCCACTTCTAACAAATCCAACATCTGGCTCAAGTTTCTTAATATTCCAGTCATCCGGAATATCTGCTTTTAAAATTTCATTTACCATTTGAATCCCATCCTTTCAAGATGAGACTTTACCTTTGCCTCATATTCAGCAGTGACTTTGTCAAGCTCTGGAAGTGTATCCTCGTATCGCTCAGCAAGTTCAATAATTCTACTCGTCAAGCGATGGGAAATCTCAGCATACAAATCGGTGATGCCAGAGAAAATGCTATCAAACCACTTCTTGTTCACAAGCAGCTCTAAAATTTCATTATCTGTGAATTTTTCGTATCTTGCCCGGCACTTTTCATCCAGAGCCTTATTCAGCTCTTTGACAACCTTATTGTAATCTGATACCTTACCACAAAGATCTAAAGCTGCCTTCAACTGGTTTACGTCATCCTGCAAGCTCTCGGGTACGCATTCTTCTGTACGAATAATACGTAACCGATATTCAATAGAGCTCTTTGTGATTTTTCCATTTTCGTTGACTGCACTCTTGCAAAGCGGATGCCTCACAAGGTACGCTTCCAGCCGTTTCTTCGTATTGACAAGCTGGAGATCCGTGCGGATCACTTCGAGCTCTATGGTTTCTTCTGTTTCAATCGTGCTTGTCAACTCAACTATTTTGGCTTCGATATCCTTCGCTTTAACTTTCCCGTTCTCAACCACATCAGCAAGAGCAGATTCTTCGTCCGCACTCTCAATCAGATCAGAAAGCTGGGACTCCGTCTCTGCGACAATACTCTCGGCTTCTTCTATGGCATTCTTCTCTTCACGGAAAAAGGCATCTATTACAATAGATTTCGGGATCAAACGACCTTCCCATCCGGTGACCTTCATTTCACCCTTATTCTTTCCCTGCGTAATTTCTTCCTCGATATTGTCTGTCGCTCTGGCGTTGGTGTAGCCATCCGATTCGCTTATGATAAGTGACACATCATCGTTCATGACCTCATTCCAATAGGCTAACAACACCTGATATACATCGTATTTGTCAATCAGTGTCAGGTGTTCGAATTCGGCAATGATATCTTCAGCAAGACTTACAATCAGCTCTCTTGCAGACACGTCTTCATCAAGAGTTGAAAGAACCGGATATTCTTTTGTCTTCCATGCAACAAATGCCTCGTCGAGTTTCTCACCATACTCCGAGAATTCAGTATTTTTATATATCGTTTGTCGAATACTTTCGTGCTCAACATTTAAGCTGTAGTATTTTTCGCTAATAGTTGACAGCAGCTCAGATTTCAACGAAGGAAATACTTCCCAGTACTTGGAGAGGCCATCGATGTCAACCGCAGGGATACCTCCATGGATGTGCGCATAGATATCCTGAATGTCCTCCGGATCTGTGGAGTCAATATATCGGGTGATGTTCAGGTTATACTCATTCTTCTTTTCAATTTCATCATTAGATACGAAACGCGCATACTTAGGATCTGTAGTAATCTGCTCATTAAAGGTAGTAATAATTCTGTAGATATCGCGTTCTCTCAAACGATTCTTATTGCCATCCTTAACATATCCACGGCTGGCATCAATCATAAAGATGCCCTGTCGGTTTGCAGCACCTTCTTTGTCAATCACGAGTACACATGCAGCTATTCCAGTGCCATAAAACAAGTTTGCCGGAAGGCTAATAATGCCCTTGATCCAATGTTTCTTTATAATAGTTTCTCTGATGGTAGCCTCTGCGTTTCCACGGAAGAGGACTCCATGAGGCAAAATAACCGCAGCCTTACCATTTGACTTTAAAGTTTTAAGAATATGCATAAGCCAAGCATAATCTCCGTTCTTTTCCGGAGGCATATCCCCATAGCCCTCAAACCGACCATATTCTTTACCTGCAATTCCATCGCGCCAGTTTTTCATGGAAAAAGGCGGATTTGCCACTATGTAATCAAAACGCTCAAGTACAGAGTTATCCGATTTATCCATATACTGCGGATTTGAGAATGTATTACCGCTCTTGATGATAATTTCAGCCTTACGGTGCAGAACAGCATTCATCTTAGCAAGACCAGCTGTTGTGCTTTCTTTTTCCTGACCATAACCCATAATTGGAAATGGCGCTGCATCGATAGCCCGAATCAACAAACTACCACTACCACAAGCCGGATCGCATACCGTGGCGCTGGCATCCGTGCAGTGACTAATGCCTACTACATTAGCAAGAATTCTGGAAACCTCTGCAGGCGTATAGAATTGTCCCTTGCTCTTCCCGCTCTCTGTAGCGAATTTACGCATTAGATACTCGTAGGCATCGCCGATGATGTCATCACCTTCTGCCTTGTTTCGAGAGAAGTCAAGTTCCGGACGCTGGAAGATAGAGATAAGATCAGTCAATTTATCGACCATTTCTTTACCGCTTCCCAGCTTCTTCTCATCATTGAAATGAGCAATATCAATAACACCCTTCAGGTCAGTGTTCTCGTCAGCAAGGCGAGCTATGATTTTATCCATGCCCTCGCCGATGTTCTTTTTTCCCTTCAGAGCAATAAAGTCGTCAAAAGAGCAGCCCGTTCGCTTCTCTGGATCTGGATCTTTATCATGTGCCTTATCAAAGACCTTAATGTCTTCATATGCTCCTTTATTCTTAAATTTATCAGTGACATACTTCATGAATAAAAATGTCAGGATATAGTCCTTATACTCTGAGGAATCCATACCTCCGCGAAGTTTATCACAGCTCGCCCACAGCGATGCATATAATTGCGTTTTCTTGACAGCCATCTTTGTCTGCTCCTTGTCTAATGATTTTCTTTGATTTTCCTCATGAATCAGTCAGCGCTTTTACCGCTCTTAACCCATTCATCGAGTTCGGAAATTTTAAACTTCCACTGTTTCCCGATTTTTTGAGCAGGCAAATCTTCTTTGCCATTTCTGATCCAGCTACGAAGAGTGACTGTTTTGATTCCTAAATATTCCGCAGCTTCATCTATGCCTATCCATTTGTCATTCATGATTTCTTCCATGCTCTCACCTCGTAATTTGAATCTGAATACAACTCATCTATTTTATTATAAATCATAAATATGTTTTTTCAATAGTTTTCTGTTATTTGTTGATATTATTTTTTATTTGTGCGTTCTCAAATTTCAATGCCGGACACAACTATGTCCGGCATTTTTTTGCCCGTTTTTCAATGTAAAGCTCATCTTGGCCTTCTCGTTTCTGCCCATCAGCACTGCAAAAACGGACATGCCTGTGTCTGAGGTTCCGATCCCTAAAAATGGCATACTTGCTTTAGCACGTGGGAGCCATCTGCGCAGGGTGTTTCCGGTTCCACGTGACTACCGATGACAATCAAATACTGTACCGATCACCGGAAGTGAGGTGCAGCCGAAATGGAGTAATCCTTCGGTATGCCCTCACGCCTGTGGTCTGGTTTTGCATGTCTGGAGCTCTCCATTTCGGCAAAAGCCGAAGGAGGGCTTTCATTATGCAAAACAATGGCAATCAGAAGACTTACTTTATTTACGTTCGCAGCACCGGCGAAAAGGTCCCGGTCACCAAGGAACAGCACAATTCATTTTATAAGGAAGCCGACCGCATTCGCCACAAGGAGCAGGATCACGGCAGGTGCATGTGCCCATATCGCTTCATATGGAGATGCGATGGCGACTGCCTTGACTGTGAATATCACGCTGCTGGAGACATCACCTCTCTGGATCAACCTCTCTCAGATGGCAGCGGCACCCTTGGCGACTATATTTCCGACCGCAGTAAACCTATGGAGGAAGTCATCTCCGACCGTATGCTGTTGGAGCAGCTTTTTGCCAGACTGCGTGAGCTCGATCCGGATGCTGATACCATCATTCAGTGCTGGCTTGATGATTACAAGATCTCAGATCGTGCAATCGCTGAAAAGCTCGGTCGCCCGCAGCGTACCTTCGCTGATCAGATGAAGAAGATCCGCACGGAGCTCCGTAAGGTCCGTGGCCATTAATCCTACATATCGTATGTAGCAATTCATCCCTCTTGGCATGCCATCAACCGATGCCCGGAGGGATTTTATATTTTTTCAACTTTTCTCCGCTCAAATCCGCCACTCATCTCCAGTGGAAGGTGTAAGGCACGAAACAACAAGCCTTAACCATCACAGAAACGGAGGTGAAACACATGAAGAAGTCCAACTTCGATTCAGGCGGTAACGACACGGAGCTGATTGCAGTACTGAATGCAATCTCCCACGTATCCGCAAGAATGGCGTGAGACATGACAATCCTCGCACAGCAAAGACAATCAGAGAAAGGAGAACGTCGCTATGAGCAAAATGAGCGATATGGCTATGACCATCGAAGAGCTGCGCAGTGCAGCCGCTGCTATTAATGAAGCAGCCAACTGGTTAGCAGAACAGTTTGGTGACACTGCTGACGGCGCACCTGTCGAGAAGCCTGCTGCCAAGGAAGAAAAGGAACCGGATTTGAAGCTTGAGAATGTACGAGCTGTCTTAGCAGAAAAGTCCCGTGCCGGGCATACCGCTGCTATCCGTACATTACTTCAGAAGTATGGTGCTTCCAAGCTATCTGCTGTTGATCCGAAGCACTATGAAGCCTTGTTAAAGGATGCGGAGGTACTTGACGATGCCACCTAAGGGACATGCTATCTTATCTGCTTCCTCTTCGGACCGCTGGCTCCACTGCCCGCCTTCCGCAAGGCTCTGCGAGACATACGAGGATAAAGGCAGCGATTATGCTGCGGAAGGCACTGATGCTCATGAGCTTTGTGAGTACAAGCTAAAGAGGGCCCTGGGGATGGATGCCAGTGATCCGACGGAGAATCTCACCTGGTACAACGAGGAAATGGAGGACTGTGCCAATGGCTATGCCGCCTACATCCTTGAAATGGTAGAGGCCGCCAAGGAAAGCTGCGCTGATCCGAAGGTTCTGATTGAACAGCGTGTAGATTTCTTTCGCTGGGTGGAACAGGGCTTCGGAACCGCTGACTGCATCATTATTGCAGATGGCACCTTGAGAATATGCGATTACAAGCACGGTCTTGGAGTCCTCGTAGATGCGACCGATAATCCGCAAATGAAGTGCTATGCGCTTGGAGCCCTGGAGCTCTTTGATGACATCTACGACATTGATAATGTCAGCATGACCATCTACCAGCCAAGGCGTCAGAATATTTCCACCTTTGAAATTTTCAAGGATGCGCTGTACAAGTGGGCGGATGAAGTGCTGAAGCCGACCGCAGATCTTGCCTTTGCCGGGGATGGGAACTTCCTCTGTGGCGAATGGTGTGGTTTCTGTAAGGCCAAGCACGAATGCCGTGCCAGAGCCGAGGCCAATCTCACACTGGCTCAGTACGATTTCAAGCTTCCACCTTTTTTAGAGGATTCGGAGATTGAATACATCCTCTCCCGCGCAGATGAATTAGTCGCCTGGGCATCCGACATCAAGGAATATGCTCTGCAGCAGGCCATCAGCGGTAAGGAATGGGCTGGCTGGAAGCTGGTCGAAGGTAGATCCAACCGCAAGTATTCCAATGAGGAGGCAGTCATCCAGGCAGTTACAGATGCCGGGTTTGATTCATATGAAAAGAAGCTCCTTGGTATCACTGCCATGCAGAAGCGTCTTGGCAAATCCAGATTCGATGAGCTGCTTACCGCCTATATTGAAAAGCCGCAAGGTAAACCAACGCTCGTGCCGGAGAGCGATAAACGTCCGGCAATGAACAATGCAAAAACTGATTTTATGGAGGAAAATTAAATGAACAAGAATGTAAAAATCAACAATCCTATGAAGGTAATCACTGGTCCTGACACTCGTTGGTCTTATGCCAACGTCTGGGAGCCGAAATCCATCAATGGAGGTACACCGAAGTACAGCGTATCTCTGATTATTTCGAAGTCTGATACCAAGACCATCGCCAAGATTGAAGCTGCCATTGAGGCCGCTTACAAGGAGGGCGAGGCCAAGCTCAAGGGCAATGGCAAGTCTGTACCTGCCCTCTCTGTCATCAAGACTCCACTTCGTGATGGCGACATGGAGCGTCCGGACGATCCGGCCTACGCCAATGCTTATTTCGTAAATGCCAATGCAATCTCTGCTCCTGGCATCGTGGATGCAGATCGCAATCCGATTCTTACTCGCTCCGAGGTTTACTCCGGTGTGTATGGTCGCGCCAGCATCAGCTTCTATGCATTCAACAGCTCCGGTAACAAGGGGATCGCCTGTGGACTTAACAATCTGCAGAAGATTCGTGACGGTGAGCCTCTTGGTGGTAAGGCAAGTGCTGAGTCTGATTTCGCATCTGATGAAGATGGTACAGGTAAATCACAATCACTTCCTCGGCTACACCAAGGATGCAGATGGGAATCTCATCATCGATCCAGAGCAAGCGGAGGTGGTAAAGCGCATCTACCGTGAATACCTTGAGGGCTACTCGATGGACCGGATTGCAAAAGGTCTGGAAGCAGACGGCATCCTCACCGGCGCTGGCAAAACAAAATGGTGGACCAGCACCATCAACAAGATTCTTCGAAATGAAAAATACATCGGTGATGCCCTTCTTCAGAAGACCTACACCACAGACTTTCTGAATAAAACCAGAGTGAAGAACAATGGCATTGTTCCGCAATACTATGTGGAAGGCAACCACGAAGCAATTATTCCGAAGGACATCTTCTTGCGGGTGCAGGAAGAGCTGGTACGCAGGCGAATAGTCAAGACCAGTACCAATGGCAAAAAGCGCACCTACAGCTGCAACCACTGCTTTGCACAGATTGTCATTTGCGGCGAATGCGGTGAAATGTTCCGTAGAATCCACTGGAACAATCGCGGTTGCAAATCCATCGTTTGGCGCTGCATCAGTAGACTGGAGCCAACCGGGCAGGAATGCCACGCAAGAACCGTCAATGAGACGATATTAGAGAATGTGGTAGTTCAGGCCATCAACACGCTCCTTGGCGATAAGTCCACCTACTAGGCACAGCTCCAGCAGAACATCGCAAAGGTGATCCGAAGCGCTCAGCAAAATACCGCCGATGAGATCTTCAAGCTCCGGGAGCAGCGCGAGAAATGCACGGTTGACACTGCCGCCAGGGACACACAGATTGCACGCATCAACGAGTTGCAGGATTTTATAAAGCAGCAGCACGCACACCTTGAAGCCTTCGACGAAGCCTTGGTAAAGCGCTGGCTTGAGCGCATCATTATCTGGGATGACCACTTCACAGTGGAACTCAAGTCCGGACTGAAAATTGAGATTGAAGCATAATAATCTAAAAAGTAACAAAGCTCCTCGTCACTATGATATCCAGTGATGGGGAGCTTACTATTACACTATCTTTTCCATGTTTTCTTCCATAAATTCCAAAAAGGCGGTGGCACTATTTAATAAATTAGAAAATGTTTCTGCATAATTTTCATTCTTCACATCAAGGGCTTTTGTTATTTTCTGATATCCTTTCCCTTTACGGTGTCCTGTTCCACTGGAACGTAATTCCTGCAAATTTCTTAAGAATTTTATATGCTCATCATAATTCTCTATATCTTTTTCAATTAACCAAGCCTCTAATTTAGATATACTCCCCACCAACTTTTCATAACTTCCAGTCAGTTGACTGGTAATTTTCTTCTCATTCAAAGAATCAATTAATATTTTCACTAAAGAGAGAACAAGCATATCCATCTCTGCAATTGAATTATTAACTGGTACTCGCAGGGTTTCAAAGTTATATGTATCTTGCTCTGTTAATGGCAAAAATAATGGCCAACCAAGTCTATCTTCATAAGCTTGGTTTACTCTCCTATATGTTCTTTTAAATACAAAATCCGGAGACTCGGAATCAGATGCAATGCACATAAAATCTCTTTTTACTTTTGTCGGGCTCAATTTACCACCAACTGCTTTATTAAAACCTCTCCAGTAATGCTGCTCTGATTCACTTGGTAAATCTCTTCCTAAATCTCCCAAATATGCTGATACATACTCAGAATTACTATTATCAATATATAACGACCACAGTACGCCACATCGTATAATACCATCTTCAACTTTATAAATCTCTGGTTTAGAATAATACTTATTTAAAACTGCTGCATCAAAATAGACTGGTGTTAAATAATGAGGTGCAGTTGGATTTGCGCCAAAATAATTACTTAAACAGCTTGGATTACATGTATGACGTATTTCTTTTCCATTTTCATCTATTCCAATAATGAAATCGACATAGTTCTTTTCCTCGTTGTATGGCCATATGTTGCTATCACATAAACTGCAAGCCCAAATAACGTTTTTAGCAAAAATATATGAATAATTCTCTCTTTTGGTCCCCGTAGATGTATTTCCAATGTTCAATGTATAAAATATAGAATTTTCATCATTTCTATACGCTAATCCATCCTCCTCAACCTTTTCTGATGCATCAAGAGCAACACATCTACTGTCAATATGAACAATCAATGCCTTTTCCTTTACTGCTAAATATGTCTTTAAATATCTTTTATGTATAGTAATGTATCCATTGTCATTCATTTTAACAACAGTAATTCCCTCTCCATCTGAAACATCAACATATTCATTTTTTTGTGAATTAAAATATAGATTAAACAACAGCCTAAATTCTTCTGCAACTTCAACCGAATCTGTTGCTACACCATTAAAATTTCTTTTAATGATAAGAGGTTCAAAATCATCATCATTTCCCCATCGATGATACACCTTTTCATCATTTTCCCATGAACCATATACTGTTATTCCGGGCTCCATTGTATTTGCATTATACGTATCATTTTGCATATCTGATTCAACAGCATCAATTGGAAGTAAAAAACTTTGAAGATACACATCGTATTTTTTATCAACTCTATTTCCAAAAACCGGAACCATAATTTCAGCATCTAATCCATTTTCTATCCACTCACGTATATCCACTTGATACAAATAATTTCTATCCATAAACACCATTCCTCCTCACATCTATTCCACTGCCTGCAATCCGCAAAAATGGTCGAGTTGCCAGATTGGTTGTCATCCTTTTTCGTTTTCCAAAAATCATCCCAAAATACCTGACATCTAATCCACTGTCTCAAATCGTGACATCTAATCCGAGGTTACAACCTGACACACATTTTGCAGTAGCTATGTTTCCATATAAGAAAACCGGGCTTTATTTATCTTTCCTTGACATCAAGACTACTGTCTCAACGATACTTTCGTTGTCCCAACAAAGTTCCTGTATTTCCCTATCTCCAAAATACACCGGAAAACGGAACTTTATGTGCTTCAGGAATCTGCCATCTGGCTGCTCCTGCTCGTAAATGTCCACCTGTTCCACAAAGCTGTTAAGAAATTCTTTCTTCTCCAGGTCGGTGAACTTATCATATAGTTTATCAAAATATAAAAGAAATTGATAGACGTTTTCTTCTGATATTTTCTGTTGCTGGATATTCAGCAGGCGATTCTTGACTTCTTCTATACTGTTCTCCACGCCTTCAATTTCATCATACAGACGATATAAGCGTGTCTCCATATCCTGATATTTCTTTTCATAAAATTTATCCATGATATCCAGACTATCCATCTGCTGTCCAAGTCTTGCTTTTGCTCCGGTCAACTGCTTGTGCTGCTTTTCCAATCCTTCAATCTCTTTTTCTATTTCCTCTGTATCTATTCTTGAACCGATTTTATTCAGAATTGCTTCTTCAAATTTAGGATTTTTCACCAGTTTCCGAATAACTTCTTCCACTGCATTGTTAATCTTCTCCTCGCTCCATTGTTTACGATATCCACATTTATGACCATCTACCAGACGACGATGTTTGCAGGCATAATAGAAATAATCCTTATATAAGGTTCCGTCTTTCTTTTTCTTTCGGTTCACGTTTCCATACATACCGCTTCCACATAATGGACATCTCAATATTCCGGATAAAATATGCTCATGATTGAGGCTATGTGTCTTTTCATATTTCACACCTGTTTTTTCTCGTTTTTGATGAGCTAGCTCCCAGTCTGTTTCTGAAACAATCCCTTCATGGATACCATCATGCAGCATATAATTTTCCTGTTTTACAATGCGATATTCATTTCTTGTTCCAGAAACTTTCTCGTTCTTTCTTCGTCCATAAGCCAGCTTTCCACAGTATACCGGATTATCCAGAACGCCTTTTATAAATGATGCGGCAAATGCGTCCAGTGTATTATTCTGTCGTTTTTTCTTTTTATATCCATGCTGGTTCAGCCATGCAGCAATCGCAGAGATTCCCATATTGGTATGAATAAATTTATCATAGATCAGACGAATAATTTCCGCTTCATCCTCTGCAATCTGCAATTCTCCATTTACCAATTCATAGCCATATGGAGCAAATCCACCGTTCCATTTTCCTTCCCTGGCTTTCTGTTTACGTCCCTCCATTGTCTGAACAAGGATATTCTCCCGTTCGATCTCTGCCACCGCAGACAGGACAGAAATCATCAGCTTTCCACTATCTTTTGAGCTGTCAATCCCATCTTCAACACAGATCAGATTCACTCCAAAATCCTGCATCCTCTGCAAAGAATTTAAAACATCTGCCGCATTACGACCGAATCTGGAAAGCTTGAACACCAGTACAAACTGTACCTCATCTGTTCCATTCTCAATATTATCCAACATTCTCTGAAATTCCGGTCTGCCCTCTACGCTCTTTCCAGACTTACCTTCATCTGAATACTCATTTACGATTTCCATATTCTGAAATTCCGCATATCTCTTGAGTTTTTCTTTCTGAGCATCCAGACTGTAGCCATCTACCTGCATGGTTGTGGATACTCTGGTATATATATCGCATTTAATCTTTTTATTCTTCATAATTTTCCTCGCAATATAATTCCGTTTTATTGTCCCAACCTTATTTTAGTATTTGTTCCAACTATTTTCAATACTTATTTTTCTTATTGACGCACTTCTCTGTCAATCGTATAATTATACAAAAAATCCTCTAAGACAATAGGTGTTTCACTATCTCTTAGAGGATTTTTTTAATTTAAATGGTATCTGGTAATATTTTTCCAATTTTTCGGGAAACCCATTTTATTCAATAATTCAACTTCACTTATATGCTCTACTTCTCTGTTTACTCGGTCAATCTCTTTTATAAGCTTTCTTTTAAATTCCAGAAAATCTTTTCCAGGTAATAGATATCTAAAAGCAATCACCACAGCAAACAAATCTTGTTTTCCTTTTTCGTACTGATTACCGCTCTGTGGTAATGAAAGTTTTTTATGAAGCGGTGTATCCGCAATAGCATCTACTGTTCTGTATGTAAACAGTCGTTCCCCATGGGCACATACATTCCTATACTTAGTGAGAACAGATAGAAACTGTTCCATCTGATGCTGATTCAAAGGTTCAAAGTTTTTTGATACTTTTGATTTTAAGGACTGCGGAAACACTCGGAACATTTTTGATAAGTTTCCAAACGTAAGTACATTTGCCAAAACCCATAATGGAATTTCACCATATGTCTTGCGGTAATAGTTGATATATGTATAATCTGTGGTCGTTGTTGCTCGTTTCAAGGTCGCTATCAACTTTACGATTGTTGCATGATTTCTTTTTGTATTATTATAATTATTAGCATCCAGGTACTGCTTCTGCTCTGCTCCATACATTTCAGTAAAATAGTATGACATCAAAGAACGCATCTGTCGCTCAATCTGCAGTAAATATTTAAAGAACAACTCTCTAAGCTCTGCATCAAACTTATACAGACTGACTATTTCTTCAAAACTTGTTCCTGCTTTATATTTCTTTGTATTCGATATTCTAAAAAGATGTTTATATCCTCCCATAAGAGGAAAATATCCTATTTGGCGTAACATCTCTTCCGCATATTCTCTGTCTTTTATTTTTATTCCCTTTTCATCACTGATCCAGGAAACCTGGTCACTAAAAGAAGAGAATTTTTTCGGTGTCTGCATCTCATTTCTCCTTAAAACAAAAGAGGGAGAGACCCGCAGGCTCTCCCCCGCCTGTAGGCTTCTCAAGTTTCTACAGAACGATCACTGAGCTTAGTATACGTCATTTTAAATGTCCTGTCAATATGCCAAAACATTCTCTGTCATATCAGCTCAAAATTATTCTATGCTATTTTTCTCCAAATTATCATTCTTTTTTATCAGCTTTTAAAATTTATTTGATTTAAAAATACATGAAAAAGCGACAGTCTGATTTACATTTTGTATTTCAGGAAACTGCCGCTTCTTTTTCTTCTTTATTCTGTTTTTCTTCCTCCAACTCCCGGAGGACTTCTTCGCCGTACTTATCAATCATCCGTACCAGAAAATCAATGCACCGCTCAAATTCAATATTCTGTTGCATAAGCTCCTCCCGTTATTGTTTTGATCTGAGCTTATTTTACAGAACCTGCCGGAAAACCACATTGAATAGAAATTGATTGTAAATTGACACAATCAATTTAAAACTATCCGTATTTTCTTGAATCGAATGTACGTTCGTGTATATGATAGATATACTCAATCTTAACTACGAAAGGGGAATTTGTCTAGATGATCCATAATTTCTCCTTCTCATTTCTTCGTTAAATAATTTTTTCCATATAGACAAATAAGGCACACAAAGCTTATCTTTGTATGCCTTGAAAAATTCACTCGATAAATTAAATAACAACATAAACATCAAACGGGAACAAATCCATTTGTAAAGTAAAGATCATATTGCCATGGGAATAGTTAATATTTAACTCCATTTCATTGCTGTATCGTATACGAACAGGCATAAGTTTTTTTTCTATTACCAAACGCATCAATGCAACATCACGCAGATAAATGCTTTTAACATAACGACCGATTTCACAAAAGTCTTCTAATGAAACCGTTTCCCTGGCATTTGGAACATCAAAGTCTTTCTTGAAATCTAAACAGTTATCGCATCTTCCTCCTTTTCCCATCTGTTCACATTCCTTCAAAATCCTTTTTTCCTCATTTTCAATTTCCGTATTGTCGTATTGATAAACAACTTGATTTATCGCCATCTCAACCATTCCTGCACATTCACCATCTTGAGTATACTTAGTCATTACTCTCATTTTCTTTTCTCCTTTCAAGTTCTTCTTTATAAATTCGCTCATAAATTTTAGCAACTCTCCAGATTGAGAAACTCCCATTTCCTTACAGGAACTAGCAAAATCATCTGCAATGTTCTGATTGACTTTGTATGACTTGCTTATGTATCCTGCTTTCTTGTTCCATCTGTCCTGAGCTCTCATTATTAGCGCCTCCTTTCATACGGTGTACCGTATGTCTGTATTATATATACGGTGTACCGTATTGTCAAGTACTTTTTTCATCCAATACCATCTCATGGAAATTGGTATTAAATAGCTGATAAAGATTGTTATCTTTTTCTATTGTATTATCAAGTGGGACAATCTTATCGCCAAACCGGATAAGTCCCATTCCCGGCTCTGCTCCATTCACACAGGCAAGCTGCTCGGAAGAAATATCAAACAAATCTTCTACCGCTTCCTTGTCCATTGTTCCCTGATCCAGCAAAAGCATAAATTCGGAATTGGAAACCATTGTTTTCGTAGAACGGTTTCTCTGTGCATCGATTAAGTTCTGGCTCATTCCGGTACAGATAGGCAAACTCTGCTTTTTCCGCCACAAAGCGGTCAATGTCCGGCACAACATCCGGTACATGGAACGGATTGACATAAAAGACATTTTCCGCAGACTGTGTCAGATTGATATACTGACCGCCCCACGCTGCAGCAATGTCTTTATATTCACCCATTGGATCTACCACGATAATGTCATCCTTTGAAAAACATAACACCTGCCCCATCTCGGATTTCTCATTATAGGACTTTCCGGAACCCGGAACACCAAACACCATCCCGTTTCCATTCTTTAATAATTTACGGTTTCCTATGATCAGATTTTTGGATACCTTATTAAAGCCATAGCAGTATCCCAAATCATCATGAATCTCCTGCGCATTAAACGGAATGAAAATGGAAAGTTCCTCAGAGGTAATTGTCCGCATTGTATCAACAAATCTTGCTCCCGTCGGCAATGATGTATTCAAGGCATCAAGCTGTCGATACGAATGTGGAACAATGTCCATGTTGTGTGTTTTTCCAATGATACGCACCTTTTCTGTCCGCTCCTCCAGTTCTTCCATCGAACCAGCTTTTACCACAATGGTGATCCCCACATAAAGAAGCCGCTCATCAAACGAAGAAATACGATCAAGCATCTCCTCCGTGTCTCTTTGCTGCTTTCTCCTCTCGTAATTGATGTTGGTAGAATAATCTCCATTTTCGTTTTTCAACTCCTGCTCACGGTTAATGCTTCGCTCATTAGACATGTACTTTTTCATCACCATCTGATATGCCACATCATTGTCGAGCGGCTCCACATCCATTGAATAAATGATTGGAAAGTCCATGTTTGTCAGTTCATTTAAGAATTGATCCGTCAAACCGTTCGGATATTTTCTGATAAACATCACACAGGCGCAGCTTCCACCCTCCATTTCCAAATATTCCGGATGCTCCCGCAAAGAAGTATTGATAATGTCATTTCTCCAGTCCCGTTTCAGATGCAGATATTCATTCCAGTTAAAAGAAAAAGATGCCTCGTCACCCATGCGATAATAACTGTGTAATGCTCGCAAACGTTCCGTGGCATCTAATGGTATCAGGCAGCTCCCCAATCGGTGAAATAATGGCACTTTGTAAATGCGTTCTGTCTGTGGAGTCAGTGAGTCCTTTCTGAATATTTTTAGCATTTTTTTTAACCTCCTGTTCTTGTTTTTGGTAAGAAAAAAGAACTACCGAAGTAATTCCTTTTTTAACTATCTTGATTTATCTTTCCAATTTGTGTCACCACGGGTGACACAAATTACTTTTCCCGATATATTCCTTTTCAATTCTATAAGCCATATGTTGTAATTTTTATAGCTTGTAAAATTGTCTACCTCAGTAATAATCAACTTGTCACCAGCTCTTAATACATCCTCTTTTAATACCTGATATCTTGGACGATTAAAATTCTTTCCTGTCTGCTGGTCAGTGAATATCTTTTCCAGCTCCAGATTGTTCTGCTCACAATAGGCTGTAATCTCCTTGATGCCTCTGTCTAAATGCTGTTCTCTTGTACTTGTTCTGTGATAACCATATCTCTTCATGATTATTCGCTCCTTTCCTTAGTCCTGAAATGTGTACTTTTTGAAACTACTAAAAAAGGACTGATAAACAGTCCCCAAATGTTTGGACATCCATTTACGAAACGTCCCGGTATTTATGTATGCTTTTTGACACCACCTCCTTAAAAATGGGTATAAAAAAAAGGTATTTTCAACCTCCTTCTCTGACTACTTATGACTATAAGAAATGACACCACCTCAACCCTTGATTTATCGTCATGGGCGAAGCGGTGTCAATACTTGTAATTTTTGAATCCTTTTAAAACCCTTAGGTGGATTCTAGTTTTTCTAGTGCATTGCTCACTTCTATACTTAATCCTTCTACTCTCCTATATGCTAATTCTCCCATACTTAGGTCATACACTAGTTTCTTTTTCATTTCAGCCTCTATATGAACAGTATTTCTGTATTCATATAATTTGACTAAATCATCTGCCAATCCTTTACTTATCAGATTCAGCTCTAATAATGCTGCTACTTTTTGTTCATAGCGAATTTTAGTTTTATCAACAGCTTGAACCTTATTATAGCATGGAATAATATCTTTTTTATCATGTTCCAGTTCTTTGGCTATTTTTTCCAATTTATGTCCTGGTATTCCAATTTTGACCAAGCGTTCTTGAAACAGAAGATTTTTTACTGTATTCGTTTCCTCAAATAGTTCAAACAACAAATAATTAACAACCGCCTCTTGAATAGACACATACATTATTACCTGTGTCTTTATCTGAGCTAATAAAAGCTCGTCCGAAGCTTGTAAACCCTCAAAGAATTTATAAATTTTTCTCGCATTTATAAATTCTACAATAAGTCTATCTCTCAAACTTTTATTCTCAATAAATGGATAAAAATGTGACTCATACCACTCTTTATTAGGTAAATGTCCTGATATGTAATTCTCTAGTTCTTTTTTAGTCTCACTTGTAAATGCCATTTTCTACTATCTCCTTTGTCGTAATACTTACTTAATATTAATCGATTTTGAGTTTGATATAAAAATCCTTTCCCTACTTTAAGATTGACTTAATTACTGCTTCGAGAGGAACTTTTTATAATAATGCCGTGGCATACTAATATACAGTTACCAAATCAGCTCGAAGTGCCTCAACGCATCCTTAATATACTCCACCTTCTCCTGCGGACACTGCTTCACTTCTGGATTCTCCTTCTTAGACTTATTATAATTCTCGCCCATATCCAGACCACACATCCGTTTTACCTGTGCAATGTAAGAAGTATGCACATGCACACCATACTTGTCCTTCACATACTCCTTAATCTTCTGATAAGTAGCCTTTTCTTCTGGTGTGTAATTACTCTCTTCATCAGGCTCCATTGTTACCTCAATTTTCGGTGTATCTTTTTTGAGGGATAATTTAACAACCGTCTCAACGGTACTTTCGTTGTCCCAACAAAGTTCCTGTGTCTCCCTGTCTCCAAAATACACCGGAAAACGGAACTTTATGTGCTTCAGGAATCTGCCATCTGGCTGCTCCTGCTCGTAAATGTCCACCTGTTCCACAAAGCTGTTAAGAAATTCTTTCTTCTCCAGGTCGGTGAACTTATCATATAGTTTATCAAAATATAAAAGAAATTGATAGACGTTTTCTTCTGATATTTTCTGTTGCTGAATATTCAGCAGGCGGTTCTTGACTTCCTCTATACTGTTCTCCACGCCTTCAATCTCATCATACAAACGGTATAACCTTGTCTCCATATCCTGATATTTCTTCTCATAAAATTTATCCATGATATCCAGATTGTCCATCTGCTGTCCAAGTCTTGCTTTTGCTCCGGTCAGCTGCCTGTGCTGCTTTTCCAATCCTTCAATCTCTTTTTCTATTTCTTCTGTATCAATTCTTGAACCGATTTTATTCAGAATTGCTTCTTCAAATTTAGGATTCTTCACCAGCTTCCGAATAACTTCTTCCACTGCATTGTTAATCTTCTCCTCACTCCATTGTTTACGATATCCACATTTATGACCATCTACCAGGCGACGATGTTTGCAGGCATAATAGAAATAATCCTTATATAAGGTTCCGTCTTTCTTTTTCTTTCGGTTCACGTTCCCATACATACCGCTTCCACATAACGGGCATCTCAATATTCCGGATAAAATATGCTCATGATCGAGACTATGTGTCTTTTCATATTTCACACCTGTTTTTTCCCGTTTTTGATGTGCCAGCTCCCAGTCTGTTTCTGAAACAATCCCTTCATGGATACCATCGTGCAGCATATAATTTTCCTGCTTTACAATGCGGTATTCATTTCTTGTACCAGAAACTTTCTCGTTTTTCCTTCGTCCATAAGCCAGCTTTCCACAGTATACCGGATTATCCAGAACGCCTTTTATAAATGATGCGGCAAATGCGTCCAGTGTATTATTCTGTCGTTTTTTCTTTTTATATCCATGCTGGTTCAGCCATGCGTCAATCGCAGAGATTCCCATATTGGTATGAATAAATTTGTCATAGATCAGACGAATAATCTCTGCTTCGTCCTCTGCAATCTGCAATTCTCCATTTACTAATTCATAACCATACGGAGCAAATCCACCATTCCATTTTCCTTCCCTGGCTTTCTGCTTACGTCCTTCCATTGTCTGAACAAGGATATTCTCTCGTTCGATCTCTGCCACCGCAGACAGAACAGAAATCATCAGCTTTCCACTATCTTTTGAGCTGTCAATTCCATCTTCTACACAGATCAGATTCACTCCAAAATCCTGCATCCTCTGCAGAGAGTTTAATACATCTGCTGCATTACGACCGAATCTGGAAAGCTTGAACACCAGTACAAACTGTACCTCATCTGTTCCATTCTCAATATTATCCAACATTCTCTGAAATTCCGGTCTGCCCTCTACGCTCTTTCCAGACTTACCTTCATCTGAATACTCATTTACGATTTCCATATTCTGAAATTCCGCATATCTCTTGAGTTTTTCTTTCTGAGCATCCAGACTGTAGCCATCTACCTGCATGGTTGTGGATACTCTGGTATATATATCGCATTTAATCTTTTTATTCTTCATAATCTTCCTCGCAGTATAACTCTGTTTTATTGTCCCAACCTTATTTTAGTACTTGTTCCAACTATTTTCAATACTTATTTTCCGTATTGACGCATTTCTTCGCCAATCGTATAATTAAGTTAGATACAGAGCATTTCTGTTATCAAAATATTGCCCGCCCACCATTGGCGACTTATAAATGATTGGCTCGAAAATATTGTTCGCTTACCGGAAGCGTCTAATAAATGTCCGGCTTGAAAATTATTTAGAAATAATTTCTGTTTTTGATATTGTGTTTTTATCACACATTGCATATACTATAAATACACAAAAAAGCCAAAAAAGAGGAGGTGTTAGTATGGCTACTTCAAGTATTACTCATAATTTTGTCGTATCCA